>Ga0315268_10002082_pt1 | contig 22836 bp, 16 predicted proteins | sample C1_top_MG_FD_204535 | JGI IMG/M metagenome (GOLD analysis project Ga0315268, IMG submission 204535) | Sediment microbial communities from Yellowstone Lake, YNP, Wyoming, USA - C1_top | ecosystem: Environmental > Aquatic > Freshwater > Lake > Sediment | place: USA: Wyoming | collected 2017-08-01 | reverse complement strand
CGTGAAGTGGTTCACTTCGCCGGGCGAGAGGCCGAAAACCTTGGCGACTTCGCGCACGGCCGGCCGCGCGTGCATGGTGATGAAGCTGGCGATCATGGCGACGTGCTCGGAGCCCCAGCGCTTGTACACGTAGTCGAGCAATGCGTCCCGCCGGGCACCGCAGATGTCGAGGTCGATGTCAGGGATGTCGCCGCGCTGCTCGTTCAGGAAACGCTCGAAATACAGCCCCCAGCGCAGCGGGCACACGCGCGAGATGCCCAGGCAATAAGTAACCATCGAGCTCGCCGCCGAACCGCGCGCGACCGCCGGGATGCCGCGACGCCGCGCCTCTTCGACGATGTCCCACACCAGCAGGAAATACGGCGCTAGGTGCAGCTTTTCGATCACGCCGAGTTCGTGCGTCAGCCGCACGAGCACTTCCGGCGTCACCGGACGGTAGCGGCGGCGCGCGCCCTCGAAACACAGCTTCCAGAGATAAGAAAACGGCGTTTCGCCTTCGGGCACGGGAAATTCCGGAAAAATCGTCTGGCCGAGGGGAAGCTCGAGATTGCAGCGTTCGGCGATTTCGAGCGTCGCCGCGAGCGCTTCGGGATGGTCGGGGAAGGCGCGGCGCATTTCGTCGGCGGATTTGAACCAGGCTTCGGCGCTGGTGATGTCGGGCGGCGCAACCGTGGTGAGCAGCGAGCCGGTGCGGATGGCGTTGAGCACGCGGTGGTGTAGGTGCTCCTCGGGACGCAGGAAGTGGACGTTGTTCGTGGCCACGATGGGCACACCGAATTCGCGGCCGAGTTCCAGTGCCCGCCGCAAGTTGCTGCCTGTAGGGGCGCCGCTTGCTTGTCCTGAGCGGAGTCGAAGGGCTGCGCCCCAAAAGTTGTGCACCTCCAGGTACAGCGCATCACCAAAAATTTCTTTCAACGCCGCAACACATAAAAATTCGTTTGTAGGGGCGGGACTTGTCCCGCCCGCTTTTCGATTTTCGTCCCGAGGCTTCGGGATCGCTTTTCGGATTTCGGTGTCCGTCAGGTAGAGGGCAATCAATCCCTCCCGATGTTCATTCAACTCCTCCAGCGTGACTGGCTTCTCCCCAAGCTGCCGCTGCGTCACCAGCCGACACAAATTCGTGTAGCCTGCGAGATTTGCTGCGAGGAGGAGGATTCCCTTGGAGTGCGGGAGCTTGCTTGTCCTGAGCGAAGTCGAGGGGCTCCCGCCTTCTGGCGACGCAGCTTGCTGCGTCGCAGAGGGGGCACAGCATGCTGTGCCCGTTTTTCGTTTTTCGGTTTTCGTTTTTCGATATTCGGTGTCCAGCACGGCGCCCACACTCGGCTTCACGCCCTTGTCCCGCGCCGCCAGATAAAACGGCACGGCGGCGTAGAGGCCGTTGGTGTCGGTCAGCGCGACCGCCCCGTACCGTACGGTACGGGGCGCGGCGGGCCCGGCCTTCTGCGCTTGCTCAGCGGCTGCCTGCACAATTTCTTCTGGCGACGGTACCGCTCGCAGGAACGAATAGTGGCTGTGACAATGGAGATGGATGAACATCGAAAACCGATCCCGAAATTTCGAGACGAAAAACTCCGGTCTTACGCGGGTAGGGAACAGGAAAGATTGAGCGAGCGTCAGGGCACGGCTTCAGCCGTGCCGGAGCAGAGCAGAAAGTTCTGGCCTTTAGGCCCTGAGGCCATATCCCTCAGCGGCTGAAGCCGCTTCTTCTTTGTGTGCGGATCGGCACGCTTGAAAGCGTGCCCTGACGCACAGCGACGTAATCTCCTCACCGCGAAAGGCAGGGGGTGGAGAGCACTAGGCCCGTGGGCTTCTGCGCGTAGTGCGTGCGCAGCTCCAGTCCCTTGCCGTAAAACACCGCGTTCCAGCCGAAGCGGTCGCGCACCGAATCGAGCTGACGGTTCAAATACCAGCGCCGGTTGGCGGTCGCGTCGAACAACTCGTTCTGTCGCCGGTCGGGTTCGAGGTGGGTGACGCTCAAGCCGACAAAGCGCAGCGCGACGCGGCGCGTATAAAGCGCGCGGAAAAGTTCGAGCGACGTTGCCAGCAGGCGTTTTTCGTCGTTGGTCGGCGGCGCGAGTTTCGTAGCGCGCGCGGCGGAGAAAAAATCGGTGTAGCGCAGCCGCAGCGCCAGCGTGCGCGCTTGGCGGCCGTAGCCGCGCAGGGTCGAGCCGATGCGCTCGCTCAAGTATTCGACGAGCGCGCCGAGAAGTTCCAGGTCGATCGTGCCGCCCTCGATGGTGGTTTCGCGCGAAACGGATTTGGGGACGGACGGCGCGAGCACTTCGCGCGGGTCGCGGCCGCGCGCGCGTTCGTAGAACTGTCGGCCGACGACGTCGCCGAAAGCGGCCACCAGCGCTTCGAGCGGCACCGCGCGCAGCTCGCCGATGGTGGCGATGCCGCGTTCGCGCAGCGTGGCGGCGTGGGCGTGGCCGATGCCGTGCAGCTTTTCGATTTCGAGCGGGGCCAGAAATTCTTCCTCAGCGCCGGGCAGAACAATGCGGAAGCCGCGCGGGCGCTTCAGGCGCGAAGCGATGGACGCAATCAGCTTCGATGTGGCCGCGCCGACCGAAACCGTCAGCCCCAGCTCCTGTTCGACGCGCTGCTGCGCCCGGCGCAGCACGCCGGCGAAGTCGGGATAGAGTCGGTCGGTGCCGGTGAAGTCGAGGTAGAAGTCGTCGAGCGCGGCCTGTTCGACCGCGGGCGTGAAGTCGCCCAGGATGCGGCGCACGCGCTCGCCGTAGTCGGCGTAGTGCTCGTACTGCCCGGGCACGACAATCGCATTGGGACACAGCCGGCGCGCTTCGCGGAAGCTCATCGCCGTGCGCACGCCGCGCGTCTTGGCCTCGTAGCTGGCCGACGCCACCACGCCGCGGCCCACCAGCACCGGCTGGCCGCGCAGGCGCGGGTCGAGCACCTGTTCGACCGAAGCGAAAAACGCGTCCACATCCACGTGCACGATCTTCGGAGCGCGGGCGTCCATCGGAACCCCTGGGGCGAGGAAGCGGGAAGGGCAGAGGAGTCGGCGCGGGCGACGCTGGCCCGGGAGAGTCATAACGACAATGGGGCCGTCGCCGCCCGCGTTCCCGTTCCTCTACCGGAAACGAGTATAGGCGAACAAAAAGCGAAAGTCAAGCTTTAATTGGGTTTGCCCAACATCCGAACCGGCACGCCAGGCTCACGCATCCTGGCGTTCCTTGCACTCCCGGCAGAGCCGCGTCCAGGGCACGGCCTCCAGGCGGGCTTTCGAGATGGGACCGCCACACGACATGCACGCACCGTACGTCCCCCGCTTGATCCGTGCGAGGGCCCCTTCGATGGCCCGGAGCAGCCGGCCATCCGTTCGGTGCACGCGAATCTGAAGCTCAGCTTCGAGATCGGCGTTGGCTTGGTCAATGAGATCTCCGCGTGGGCCGCCCGCTGCCGGTACCGGGGCCTCCGCCTCTGCGCTGGCGGCCAACAACTCGCGCTGCTTCTCCAGCAACAATCGCTCATATCGCCGCAAGTCTGTCTTGTTCATTGAACCGCTCCGAACCCATCTGTATTTTACGTCCCAAACGCAGGCCACGCCAGCATTCATAGCGGAACACATTCGACCACCCCACCGCTTCGACCTTTCGTTTCCGGTCTTCCCCGGCAGCGATCTCCGAAGCGTTCCTCTAGCGTCCACACGCCAGGGACCCGCGCAGCCCTGGGCAGAACGAAATGGCGCACAATACTGCCCGAATGGCTGCGGCCGAGCAGACGTTCGACGGGCCGATGAAGGCCTAAGCCATGATTTGATGTGGTCGGCGTGGCAACCAGTTCGCATTCCTTGACTTTTGTGGTCTGAATCAATTAACTGTGACCAAGATTCACAAAGGGTGGCACGGATGGCCATTGCGTGTCCTCGGTGCAATTCCGCCAATCCCTCCGATTCCAAGCTGTGCAGCCAGTGCGGGGCAGAATTAGCTGCGCGAGGCGACGAAGCCACGCTGGATGATCTCCTTGTTTCTCGCGCGCTGGCAGATGAAGCTGCGACAACGGATCTGACCTCCGGAACGATCCTGCGGGCCAAGTACAAAATTCTGGGCGAACTCGGCCGAGGCGGAATGGGAGTCGTCTACAAAGCGGAAGATCTCAGGCTGAAGCGAATTGTCGCTCTCAAATTCTTATCTCCCGAATTAATGCGCGAGCCGGAAGCACGGCAGCGTTTTATTCACGAAGCCCAGGCCGCCTCTGAGCTGGATCACCCCAACATCTGCACCATCCACGAGATCAATCAGACCGACGCCGGACAGATGTACATCGCCATGGCCTACTACCAGGGCGAGAGCCTGCGTGACACGGTCCAGCGGGGACCTCTTGGCGTCACCGAAGCCGTGGACATCGCCATCCAGTTGGCCCGCGGCTTGGACAAAGCCCACCAGAGAGGCATCACTCACCGGGACATCAAGCCAGCCAACATTTTGATCACCGAAGATGGCCTCGCCAAAATCGTGGATTTTGGGCTGGCGAAGCTGGCCGACACCTCGCGCGTGACCCGGACCGGAACGACCGTGGGCACGGCCGCCTATATGTCTCCCGAGCAAGCCCAGGGTCATGCGATGGATCATCGCACTGACCTTTGGTCGCTGGGCGTGGTCTTCTATGAAATGTTGACTGGCCAGTTGCCCTTCAAGGGGGAGCACCAGGCATCTCTTCTCTATTCGATTGTGCACGAGCCGCACCCGCGGCTGAAAAGCCTGAAGCCGGACGTTCCTCCGCAACTGGAACAGGTTGTCCAGCGTGCCTTGGAGAAGAAGCCGGAATCGCGCTATTCCTCCGCGGCGGAGATGCTGAAAGATTTGCAGGCATACCAGGATAGTCTTCGCATTTCGGAAGCAAGGCCGCTCGACCTTCCCACGCTCGTCCGCCGCGCCCGAACTCCCCGAGTAGCGATTCCCGCTTTGGTTTTGATCATCGCGATCAGCCTCCTCAGCTTATGGTTCTTTGGCCGCCAGGCCAAAATTCGCTGGGCCCGGGAAGTGGCCCTTCCGGAGATCGAGCGCCTGCTCGGCGAGGGCGAGGTTTGGAGAGATTCCACGGAGGCCTTCCGTCTGGCGGAAAAAGCAGAAGCAATCATTCCGAACGATCCCAAGCTTGCCGAGCTCTTCTCCAAATGTTCTTTGAAGATGAGCGTTAGGACAGATCCTCCCGGCGCGAAGATCTACACGAAGGAGTACAAGGCCCCGGATTCTGAATGGAAATTCTTGGGCGTGTCCCCTCTCGAAAAGGTCAGAGTGCCCGTCGGAGTTTTCCGCTGGAAGATGGAAAAAGAAGGCTATGAGACCGTCCTGGCCGCAGCGTCCACCTGGGACGTCACGATGGGCCAACACGATGTCCTCGTGGCCGCTAATCTCGCGCGCGTGCTAGACAAACAGGGCAGCCTGCCTCCGGGGATGGTCCGCGTCGCCGGCGCGGACACCCCGGTGGGGAAAATCGACGATTTCTACATCGACCGGTATGAAGTCACCAACAAACAATTCAAGGAGTTCGTCAAGGCCGGCGGCTACCGTGACCAGAAATTTTGGAAACACAAATTTGTCAGAGACGGCAGGGAATTAACCTGGGAACAGGCACTGAAGGAATTCGTGGACCAATCGGGCCAGCGCGGCCCTGCTACCTGGCAGGCTGGAGATCATCCCGAAGGCCAGGGGGATTATCCGGTTTCCGGAATCAGTTGGTACGAGGCCGCTGCCTATGCCGAATTTGTCGGGAAGAGCTTGCCCACCACGGAGCATTGGGGTATGGCGCTTGGCACATACACTCCCTTAATTCAATGGCCACAGCTCGGAGGTTCCGTTGTTTTTGCTCCCTTCAGTAATTTCAAGGGCAAGGGTCCCGTTGCAGTGGGCAGCCTGCCCGGCATGACTTCCTACGGGGCCCTGGACATGGCGGGCAACGTCAGAGAATGGTGCTGGAACGAGACTTTGAAAGGCAGAGCCATGCGCGGCGGCGCGTGGAACGACAACAGCTACATGTTCGACAGCCTCAGCCAGGCTCCGCCGATGGACCGGTCGCCGAGAAACGGCTTTCGATGCGCCCTCTATCCGGACGCCGTGAAAATCCCCGCAGCCGCGTATCAGATGGTGAAATTTCCTGAGACCACAGATTTTTACAGAGAAAAGCCGGTCCCCGACGCCGTCTTCCACGTTTACAAAGAACAATTCGCCTATGACAAGAGCGATTTGAAAGCCCGCGTCGAATCCCGGAAAGAGAATCCGGAGGGCTGGGTTCTGGAAAAGGTCTCCTTCGATGCCGCCTATGGCGGCGAGCGCGTGCTTGCCTATCTATTCCTCCCCAAGAACACCGCGCCCCCGTATCAAACGGTGATTTATTTCCCCGGTTCCGAATCCGTCAATCAAAGATCGAGTGCGAATATTGAAACGTACTATGAATTCCCGATCTTCCTCTCTTATCTTGTAAAAAACGGCCGTGCGGTTCTCTATCCCGTCTACAAAGGAACCTTCGAGCGCGGAAACGATGCACTGGCGGCTGTGGCTTTTAGTGACGGGAATTCTCATCAATACACCGAACTAACGGTTCAACAAGTGAAAGATTTCCGCCGCTGCGTCGACTATCTGGAAACCCGGCGAGACATCGACAGCAGCAAGCTCGCTTATTACGGAATGAGCTGGGGCGGGGTTCTCGGAGCCATCATCCCCGCCGTCGAGCCACGTCTCAAAGCCAGTGTTCTAGTGGCAGGCGGTTTTGAAGGAATCGGCCGTCCTGAGGTCCATCAAATCAACTATGTGACCCGCGTGAAAACGCCGACCCTGATGCTGAACGGCAAATACGACACGCTCCTGCCGCTCGATACTTCATCCAAGCCTATGTTTGATCTCCTGGGAACACCGGCCGCGCACAAGCGGCAAATCCTGTACGAGACAGACCACATCCCTCCCCGAAACGAATTCATCAAGGAAACCCTGGCCTGGCTCGACCGCTATCTCGGTCCGGTCAAGTGAATTGGCTTCAGAAGCGAGCAAAAAACGTGCTCGCCACATTCCCGCGCACAGTTGAAACGCACGTTCTGGTTGACACGTCCCTTGGAGACGGCTAGCGTAGCAGCCCGTTCGGAATGTCTTCGAGTCACTTCATCGAAAAATGCAAGGGGGAGAAATGCGGAACCTAAAGACCATCCTCGCACTCGTCTGTCTGCTGGTGCTGGCCCTGCCGGCAGTCACGCAGCAGAACGAGCCCGTGGATCTCGACGCCATCTACAAGATCAAGCAAGAAGGGTTGGGAGTCCGAAATTCGAAGGTCATGGAGTACGCCAGCTATCTCACCGACGTCTACGGCCCGCGGCTGACCGGTTCCCCTGAATACAAGGTCGCCGGCGATTGGACCGTGAAAACACTAACGGAACTGGGCCTGGCCAACGTGCACACGGAGCCGTGGGCGCCCCCGTTCGGCCGCGGTTGGTCGAACGAGCGCTTCTCCGCGCAGGTCACCGCGCCGAATCCGTTCCCCTTGATCGCCTACCCGCTGGCCTGGACGCCGGGCACGAACGGTCCGGTTAGCGGCGAAGCCGTCTACGCATCGATTGAGCGGGAAGAGGACTTCGCGAAATTTCAGGGCAAGCTGCGCGGGAAGTTCGTGCTGACCGCGGAGCCGCGCGCCGTGCCGGCGCTGTGGGACCCGCTGGGACGCCGCTACACCGACGAGGAACTTGCCAACATCGCGCAGCAGCCCATCCCCGGCGCGATTCGCGCCCCGCAGGCGGCCCCCAGCCCATTCGCTCAGATGACGCCGGCTGAACGCCAGGCGCGGCGGGAATTTGCCGACAAGGTTGCGAAGTTCTGGGTGGATGAGGGTGTAGCGGCCCTTCTGCAACCTTCGCAGGGCACCGGCGGGACCGTGTTTGCCGGCGGAGGTGGCTCGCGCGAGGCGAACGCCCCCCCGAGCGTGCCGCGGGTGGCAGTGGCCATCGAGCATTACGGCCGCATCTATCGCATGCTCGAGAAGAATGTCCCGGTCACCATCGAGATGAACATCGAGAACAAGTTCTACGACGATCCCTCGATGACCTTCAACATCCTCGGCGAGCTCCCCGGCACCGACAAGCCCGACGAGGTGGTGATGATCGGCGGGCACTTCGATACCTGGCACACGGGCACCGGCGCCACCGACAACTCCGCGGGTTGCGCGGTGATGATGGAAGTGATGCGCATCCTGAAAGCGAGCGGTCTGAAGCTGCGGCGCACGGTGCGCATCGGGCTGTGGGGTGGAGAAGAGCAGGGCCTGCTCGGCTCGCGCGGCTACGTGGCGGCCACGTTCGGCTCCTTCAATCAGCAGACCCGGCAATTCGACCTCAAGCCGGCTCACGCCAAATTCCAGGCCTACTTCAACATTGACAACGGCACCGGCCGCCTTCGCGGGATCTACCTGCAGGGCAACGAGGCCATCCGGCCCGTCTTTCAGCGCTGGGTGGAACCGCTCCGCGATATGGGGATGACCACCATTTCCATTCGCAACACCGGTGGCACAGACCACCAGTCATTCGACGCCGTCAGTCTGCCCGGCTTCCAGTTCATCCAGGACCCGGTCGAATACGGCACGCGCACGCATCACTCCAATATGGACGTGTACGAGCGGCTGCAACCCGATGATATGCGCCAGATTGCCACCATCGTGGCGGTCTTCGTCTATCAGGCGGCCAATCGCGACCAACTGCTGCCGCGCAAGCCGCTGACGCCTCCGCCGGCCCGCGGAGGCCCGGGCGGTGGCGGCCCGCCCATGCCCTAGGCACTTCCAACAACGCGGATGCGGGCAGTCCGGTTCAACGGGCTGCCCGCGTTCTTACTTCTCCACCCGCAAGTTGTTGGTCACCGTGAAAGCGCCGGCGACTTCGCGGGCGCGGATGCCGGCGATGTTTTTGTCCGTCTGGCTAGCCACCACCCCTTTCAGTGTGAGGTGGCCCCTGTTCACGATGATGTGGATGGGTGGCACGGCTTGGATCGCGTAGCGCGCCAGCGCCGATTCGCCGTAAATCGCGCGATAAGCCGCCATACGGATGCGGTCGTCATTGGGCGAAGGCGGCAGCACCTCGATTTTGTTGGTCACCTGGCTCACGCCTTCGATCTTCTTGACCACGTTTTCGGCGTCAGTCTTCAGCGACGGCCGCACAACCGATCCCATCAGCGTGACCCGGTCTTCTTCCACCTTGAACTTCAGGTCGTCGAAGACACTCAGCCACGGCAGCATGACTAGCTCGTGGCGCACGTGCTGCGTCAGCCACTGCTCGTACTTGGCTGTGTCGCGTTTGCTGGGCGCTGCCTGGCTGGTCTTTGCCCGAGCGGCGATACCTGCCGGCATCGCCAGGATCAAGGCCACCGCTAGGACCACCCCGACTTCAGATCTCAGTCGCATGACCCGATCCTCCAGTTTGCACTCACTCTCTAGCCCACACTCTATTAGATGCGCCTGGCCGCCAATGATTTGCAGCTTGGCACGTGGCCAGGAAGCACCCTGTTTTCATTCAGCTACAGGGTCTCTCCGACGATTCCGCGACACCAACCCCAATTCTGCTAGGATAGCGGGACAATGCCAGGTGCCTGGGTGATTGCGCATCGCGGCGCTTCCGGCCACGCCCCGGAAAATACGATGGCGGCCTTCCGCCGCGCCGTCGAGATGGGCGCTCAGTTCATCGAGACCGACATCCACCTGACCCGTGACGCCCAACTGGTCGCCATCCACGACACCACGCTCGAGCGCACCACCAACGGCAGCGGGCAGGTCAAGGAATTTACGCTGGACGAGCTCCGCGCGCTTGATGCTGGCTCGTGGTATGCGCCGGAATTCGCCGGCGAGCGCATTCCCACGCTGGATGAAATTGTGGCGTTTGCCCGCGAGGCCGACGTGGTGTTCTACCTGGAGCTGAAAGCGGACGCGCCGTGGGGCGCCGAGCACGCGCTCTCTGCGGCACTCCAGCGCGCCCGCGAGCCGCTGCGCACCGCCGTGCTTTCCTTCATCGCACCTGCGCTCGCAACGCTGCGCAAGCTCGACCCCACGCTGATGACCGGGTACCTCTATGACAAGCCGCTGCCGGATGTGGTGCAGCGCGCCGTAAACGTCGGCGCGCGCCAGCTGGCGCCGCGGCACGACCTGGTCACTCCCGCGCTCGTTGACGAGGCCCATCGCGCCGACCTGCAGGTGATCACCTGGACGGTCAACGAGCCTGCCGAAATGCGCGCCTTGAGCGCCTCCGGCGTCAACGGCATCATGACCGACTACCCCGACCGCCTCCGCGACGTTCTGCGTCAATCGTAGCGCCGGCATCCTGCCGGCCCTGTCCTGAAGCGGGGCGCTGCCCCGTGCCCCGACCTCGACACGTCGGGACACAACCTTTCGACGCAGTCTGCCCGCAGGTCGGGTGCGCTGAAGCGCTGTCCCTACGGGGTGGCGTTAAAGAGCGCGGCAAATTGGGCGAGAGTTAACTCCTCGGCTCGCGATTTTTCCGGAACGCCCGCCGCTTTCAACATTCCTGACACGTTCTCGGCGGGGAAGTGTGTGCGCAGGTTATTCGCCAGGGTCTTCCGTTTGTGTGCAAAACACCTTTGCACGAATTTCAGGAAGGCATGTTCGTCGCTGACGCCGAGCGTGGCGCGCGCGCCGGGCATCTTCAGCGCGACCAGCGCCGAGGCCACTTTGGGTCGCGGGCGGAACGCCCCCGGCGGCAGCCGCAGCAGAATCTCTGGCTGCGAATAGAACTGCGCGAGCACGGAGAGATACCCGTAATCGCGGCGGCCGGGGCGCGCCACAATCCGCGCCGCGACTTCGAGCTGGATGACGACATAAATCGAAGCGATCCGTTCCGCGTGCTCGAACAGTCGCGCGAGGATGGGCGAAGTGATGTAGTAAGGCAGGTTGCCGTAGACGCGCGCGCTGGCAGGCAGCACTTTTTCCAAATCCAGAGCCAGAATGTCGCCCGCGATCACCTCGATGTTCAGGAACCCGCGCGCCAGGCGCTGCAAAGATTCCACGAGCGGCGGGTCCACCTCGATGGCCACCACGCGCGACGCCGTGCGCGCCAGCTCGCGCGTCATTTCCCCGTGTCCCGCCCCGATTTCCAGCCAGACGTCTTCCGGGCGGGCCCGGAGCACGTCCACAATGCGCGCGCGCCAGGAGGCGTCGGCCAGAAAATGTTGTCCGAGTCGGCGGGGTGACATCGCGCGGTCGAGTGTAGCAAGTTCCCGCGCGAAAGAAAGGGTGCGCTTGCCCTTGACGTGCGGCGCTCGATTGAGTACCGTGAGTTGCCTTGGTGAGCCCTGATGAATATCCTTTTTGTTTCTCCTGAAGGTCTTCCATTTTCCAAGACAGGCGGTCTGGCCGACGTCGTCGAAGCTTTGCCGAAGGCGCTGGTGGAAATGGGCCACGAAGTGGCTGTGGTGCTGCCGCGCTATCGCGGCACTAAAGTCGCCGGCGTGCTCGTGCCCAGCCTGACCGTGCCGAACGGCGTCAACTGGCGTTTCCCCGCGGTTGCCGACGGTGGTGTCGTCGCCGGCGTGCGTTATTTCTTCGTGGATGACCCTGCGTATTTCGACCGCGAAAAGCTCTACGGCGACCAGGGACAGGACTATCCCGACAACGCGGAGCGCTACGCGGCCTTCAGCCGTGCGGCCATTGAAATCGCCAAGCAGGTGTGGCCGACGCAGGTCATCCACTGCCACGACTGGCAGTCGGCGTTGGTACCCGTCGTCCTGCGCACGCAGTACGCCGGCGACCCCGCGCTTGAAAAAGTGCCGGTCGTGCTCACCGTGCACAACATGGGCTACCACGGAATGTTCCCGCGGGAAGTTCTCGCGCAGGTGGGCCTGCCGGATAGCCTTTTTTCCATCGACGCGATGGAATTCTACGGCCGCGTGAACTATCTGAAGGGTGGGCTGCTCTTCGCCGATTATCTGACCACCGTCAGCCGCAAGTACGCGCAAGAGGTGCAGACCCCGGAATACGGCCACGGGCTCGACGGGGTGAACCGCGTGCGTGCCGACCGCTTCGTGGGCGTTCTGAACGGCGTGGACTACGCCGCCTGGAGCCCGGAAAACGACAAGTTCATCGCCGCGCGCTATTCCGCTGCCGACCTGAGCGGCAAGCAGGCCTGCAAGAAAAATTTGCTCGGCGAATTCAAGATGCCCGCGAAGGCCGCGGCGCGACCGGTGATCGGCATCGTCTCCCGCTTCGCCGACCAGAAGGGCTTCGACCTGATCGCGGCGGTGGCCGACGACCTGATGAAGGAAGACCTGGCGCTGGTCGCGCTGGGTACCGGCGACCCGAAATACGAAAAGCTGTTCGCGGCGCTGGCCAAGAAATTCCCCGACAAGGTCGGCGTGCGCATCGGCTACGACAACGCCCTGGCGCACAAAATCGAAGCCGGCGCGGATATGTTCCTGATGCCTTCGCGCTACGAGCCCTGCGGCCTGAACCAGATTTACAGCCTGCGCTACGGCACCGTGCCGGTGGTCCGCGCCACCGGCGGCCTGGACGACACCATCGAAGATTTCGACGCCAAGAGCGGCCGCGGCACGGGCTTCAAGTTTGAAGCCTACGACGGCCACGCGCTCGTCGGCTGCATCCGGCGTGCCCTGCGCAACTTCCGCGACTCCGCAGCGTGGCGCAAACTCCAGGCCAACGGAATGGGCAAAGATTTTTCATGGAAGGCATCGGCAGTCGAGTACGTCAAGCTGTACGAGGCGGCACTGAAGGCCCGAATCCCTCGGGCGGCTGCTTCATCTAATTAACCCCGGACCGGATCCTGAGCCCGGCCGTCAGAGGAAGGTCTCGAAATGGCTGAAAACGTATCTGCAGTGACCGACGCAAGTTTCCAGGCGGAAGTGATCGACGCCAGCAAGTCCCAGCCGGTGATGGTGGATTTCTGGGCCGAGTGGTGCCGTCCCTGCCACATGCTTGCCCCCACCGTCGCCGAAATTGCCAGCCAGTACAGCGGCAAGGTGCGCGTCTACAAAATGAACGTGGACGAGAATATGAATTTCCCCGGCCGCCTTAATATCCGCGGCATCCCCACGCTGCTGGTCTTCAAGGGCGGACAAGTTGTGGACCAGATCGTCGGCGTAGTCCCCAAGGACCATATCGAAAAGGCGCTCGACCGCCATCTCGACTAGGAATTCACCAGCGTCATCGCCGGATGGCATCAGACTTCGCTCAAAAGTAGATGCCCTCTCAGGAATGCGTCTTGCGGCGCAGTCGGGAGGGCACGGCTTTAGCCGTGCCGCAGGAGGCTAAGGAGTAAGAGGGCTTTAGCCGCTGAGGGATCCTCAAAGCTGGCGACTGAATCTTCGTTCATCAGAAAGGCCATAAGCCAGCAGTCCTCAATCGTCGGTCTGCGCTTGCCTGTTTTGGGGTGGCGGGTTAACATACTGTTTTGCGGCTAGCCGCTTGCCCTCCGTGTAGTTTCCCGGTTCGCGGAACACGAGGGGAAAAGTGCGGGCTGACCTTCAAGGACGCTGGCGGATGAAAACAGTCGTCGTAATCGGCGCGCAATGGGGCGATGAAGGAAAAGGCAAGGTAGTGGACTACTTGGCCGGGTCGTTCGACTACATCGCGCGCTGCGCCGGGGGCCACAACGCCGGGCACACGGTCATCTTCGCCGACCATCGTTTCATCCTTCAACTCATCCCCTGTGGGATCCTGCGGCCGGGAAAGCAAGCGGTCATCGGCTCGGGCGTCGTGGTGGACCCGGCGGCGCTGGTGAAGGAGCTCGACAACCTCAAGCAGGCCGGCGTGGACGTCAGCGGGCGTCTTTACCTCAGCAATCGCGCGCACCTGATTCTTCCCTATCACCGGCAACTCGAAAAAGCCGCCGAAGAAGCACGCGGCGCGGCCAAAATCGGCACTACTGCGCGCGGCATCGGGCCCGCCTATGAAGACAAAATGGCCAGGCGCGGGCTCCGCGTCTGCGATTTGATGGACGCGGAAATGTTCCGCATGAAGCTGGAGCGCGTGCTCGCGGAGAAAGCGGCCTACAGCCAGGGAGTCTTCGGCCAGGCGCTGGACACGGCCGGCATCCTGCAAAATTATCTCGCGCTCGCCGACCGCATCCGCGGCTTCGTCACCGATACATCCGAGCTGCTCAACGCGGCGATGGCCCGGGGCAAGTCGGTGCTGATCGAAGGCGCGCAGGGTACGATGCTTGACATCGATCACGGCACCTACCCCTACGTCACCTCCTCGAACGCGGCCGTCGGCGGCGCGTGCAGCGGTCTCGGTGTGGCCCCGACGAAAATCAAAGGCGTCATCGGCGTGACCAAAGCCTACACCACGCGCGTGGGCAGCGGGCCGTTTCCCACTGAAATGCCCGACCTCGAAGCCAAAGAGGTGCGTGACCGCGGCAAGGAATACGGCGCGGTCACCGGACGCCCGCGGCGCTGCGGCTGGCTGGACCTGGCCATGCTGCGCTATTCGGTGATGCTCAATGGCATCGATTCGCTGGTGGTCACCAAGCTCGACGTCTTCGACACGCAGCCGGAAATCCAGGTCTGCGTCGGCTACCGCTACAAAGGCACGCCGCTCCGCGAGATGCCCGCCTGCGTGGAGACGCTCGAAAAAGTGACCCCTGAATACCGCGCGCTGCCCGGCTGGCGCACCTCCACCTACGGGATTCCCACCTGCGAGAAATTGCCACAGGCCGCGCGCGATTACCTGAAGTTCATCTCCGATCAGCTCGGCGTCGAAATCGGCATGATTTCCACCGGCCCCGAGCGCGACGCCACCATCGTGCCGCAGGGAACCAAACTCGCCTCGTGGTTGTGAGCAGAATGCGGGCATGCTGCCCTATCAACAAGCCCGGGAAAAAGTAATCGAGGTCGTCACCGCGCGGCTCGCCTTGAGGCCTGCGCTGGCGACCGAGGAAGCGGAGCTCAGCGCTGCGCTCGGTCGCGTGCTCGCCGTCGAAGTTCGCGCCGACCGCGACTACCCGCCGTTCAACCGCTCGACCCGCGACGGTTTCGCCGTGCGCGCCGCCGATCTTGCGAAACTCCCTGCAACTCTTGAGGTCGTCGGTGAAATCAAGGCTGGCGACGCCTTCACCGGGCAGGTCCGCCCCGGCCAGTGCGTGCAGATCATGACCGGAGCCGCTGTGCCGCCGGGCACCGACTCCGTGGTGATGATTGAGCACGCCAAGCCTTCGGGCACTCGCGTCGGCTTCGAGCGGCCCGTCGAGCGTGGCCAGAATGTCGTCCCGCGCGGCAGCGAAGCGAAGACTGGCCAACTCCTCCTCTCACCCGGAGCGCTGCTGGGTTACCCGGAAGTCTCTGCGCTCGCGCAGGTCGGGCAGGGCGTCGTGCGCGTCTATCGGAAACCGCGCGTCGCCATTCTTTCCACCGGGGATGAAGTCGTGGACGTCGGCGCGCAGCCCGGGCCGTTTCAAATTCGCAACAGCAACAGCCTCACGCTCGCTGCGCAGACTACCCTTGCTGGCGCCGAGCCGGTCGTGCTGGGCAACGCCCCGGATCGCGTCGATGAAATTCGCGCGCGCATCGAGCGCGGCCTCGCGGAAGATATCCTCGTGCTTTCGGGCGGAGTGTCGGCGGGGAAGTACGACTACGTGGGGACGGTGCTGCGCGAGCTCGGCGCTGAGTTCGTTTTCGACGCGGTGGCGATTCGCCCGGGTAGGCCCGCGGTCTTCGGCGTGTGCCGCGACAACTTTGTCTTCGGCTTGCCGGGAAACCCGGTCTCAACGATGGTGACCTTCGAGCTGTTTGTCTTGCCTGCGATCGAAATGCTTCGTGGTGCGCTGCCGCGCCCTCTCACGGTGTTCAAGGCCAAGCTGGCCGAGCCAGTTAGGCAAAAAACGGCGCTGACCCATTTTCTGCCCGCCGAAATCACCTGGCCCGGCGGTGAACCTACTGTGCGGGAGTTGCCCTGGCAGGGAAGTGGGGATATTGTGGCGCTCCTCCGGGCGAATTGCTTTCTGGTGGTTTCGCCGGAGCACCTGGAAATATCGGCCGGCGATTGGGTGGACGTCCTGCCGCGCCGCGGCGCATTCTAATCTGCGGGATTATCGATTGAGGAGATTGTAGGGGCGTAGCATGCTACGCCCCTAGGGCCCAGGAAGAGACCCTGGTCGGATGGCGAAACTTTCGCATTACAAGAAATCCGGTGAAGTGCGCATGGTGGACGTCACCTCCAAGGCCGTGACCTCGCGCACCGCGGTGGCGCACGGTTTTGTGCGCATCGCCCGCGCGGCGCTCACGCGCATCCGCCGCCTCGAAACGCCGAAAGGGAATCCCTTCGAGGTGGCGCGCATCGCCGGCATTGCCGCGGCCAAGCGGACCGCGGAGTTGATCCCGCTGTGTCACCCCCTGGCGCTGACTCACGTTGACGTCACCGCGCGCCTGCGCGAGAATGGCGTGGAATTTCGCTCGCGGGTGACCGCGGCCGCGCGGACCGGGGTGGAGATGGAAGCGCTGGTCGCCGTCAGTGTCGCCGCGCTTACGCTCTACGACATGTGCAAAGCGCTCGACAAAAGCATGGAGATTACTGACATCTACCTCGTCGAAAAGCGGGGCGGGAAGAGCGGCCGCTACCTGCGGCCCGCCAGAGGGCGCCGATGAAGGACGTCAAAGTCCTGGTGGTGGACGACAACCCGATGGTGCTGGAGTTGATGCGCAAGGGGATGGACCCCATCTCCGATGTCTCCGTGGCCAACGACGGCGGTGACGCTCTGTTGAAGGTGATCGATTCGCCTCCAGACCTCATCATTTGCGACTACAAGATGTCCGGCCTCGACGGTCGTCAGCTGTTTGAAAAACTGCGCAGCCGCGACCAGACCCGCCACATCCCCTTCATCTTCGTGGCCAGCCGCGGCGACATCGAAGAGAAGCTGCGGCCGCTGGTGGACGGCGTCGAGGACTTCATCTACAAGCCCTTCTTCTTGAAAGATCTGGTGCGCCGCGCAAAAAAGGTCGTGGACCGTGTACATCTCGAGAAATTGCAGACGCGCTCGGCGCGCCCCGGCGTCATTCAGGGACGCCTCGAAGAGATGAGCATCATGGACCTGCTCCAGTCCCTCGAGATGGGGCAGAAATCCTGCAAGCTGGTCGTCCGGCGCAAGAACGACGCCTGTGAAATGTATTTCGCCAGCGGCCAGTGCAAGCACGCCACCTTCGGCTCGACCCAGGGGGAAGAAGCTGTCTACAAGATTGTGGGCTGGACCGACGGCGAATTCGAAATCGATTTCAACGGCGGCGCGACGGACAGCGCCACCATCACGCGTTCCACCACCGGACTGCTGATGGAAGCCTTGGCCAAGCTCGACGAAGCCAACCGCGACCTGTCCGACGCGCAGACCTAACCGCACGCCGCGACACACTTCCCGGGAAACTGACGCTGCAGATGAACACCATGCGCGTTGCCATCCTCACCATCAGCGATTCCGTCTCGAAGGGAAAGCGGGAAGACTTGTCCGGGCCGGCCGTACGCCAGCGCTGCGCCGCGCTGGGCTGGGAAGTGGTTTCCAGCGCCGTGGTTGCTGATGACCCCGTGGCCATCGAGGTGCGCCTGATTGAAATCGCCGATTCGGCGCTGGTGGATGTGGTGCTCACCTCCGGCGGGACCGGCATCGGCCCGCGCGACTTCACGCCGGAAGCGACGCAGGCGGTGTGCACCAAGCTCCTGCCCGGCGTGGGCGAACTCATGCGCGCCGAGGGGCGCCGCTATACCCCGCGCGCCGCTCTCTCGCGGGCGGTGGCTGGCGTGCGGGCCAAGACACTGATCGTCAACTTGCCGGGCAGCCCGAGCGGCGCGGTGGAATCGCTCGATGCGGTTGCTGAGTTGCTCACCCACGCCGTCGCCGTCCTCCACGGTGCCCGCCACGATTAGCATCCGTCGAACATTCGACCAGGTGCTTGCCGCGTTCCTCTCTGTAATTCCCGCTTTCATGACAATTGCACGGGAGAGAAGTCTCAATCCGTGTGAATTTGTCACGCCCGAGGCAACGATGCGCACTTCTTCCTAGCGGACGCGGGCAAGCCAGACCTGGTTGTTGCCATTCGATTGGAGCGGGCCGGGCCAACCAGGACCGTTCGCGATAAACACCGCGTAGCGCCCATCCGGGGTGATCGCGGGATAGTCGGAATACGAAGTGTTGCCTACCATTCCGCTGCTGGGGTCCCGGGAAAGCAAATACGTGGTCGGGATGCAACCGGGCGCGGCAGTCTTGCAAGTCATGCGGACATAGACGGCGCTGGAAATGTAGGGGAAGGGCAGCAAGTTGCTCGCGATCGAAATAAAAAGGACGTAATTTCCATCGTCGCTCGAGACAGCGGCGCCGCTGCCATTATTGGGCTGCCCGTCGTTATAGGTCAGCGAGACCTGATCCGTGTGCGGGATACAACCGGGCGGGGCACCGATGCAATTGTCGTAAACAAAGGCCCCGACCAATTCACCAGTGTTCCCAGGAACGAGGTCTGTCGCTTTCGCTCCAAAGCCGGTAAAGCGCGCAGTGGCGGTCAGCACGAAGAGGTTGTCAATGGCACCCGTGGGCGCACCCCCTGCATAGCTGACGAAAAGGTTGCGGTTGCTAGGGGTACACCCGCCCGGCGCGCCGAAACAGGTGTCATGGAGGATCCCTGAGGCCAGCGGTTCGTTAGGCACAAGATTGTTCGCGCCCGCCATACGGAAGCAAAGGTACCGGCCATCGGCGCTGATTGAAGCTAGTCCGCTCGGCGCGTTGCTCTGAGTCCCATCGGCGGTCACCGCGACACGACTAGTTGAGGGCGTACACCCAGCGGGTGCGCCCAGGCATGTGTCTCGGAGGAAAACATCTGACCAACCGTTGGTGTCGTTGGTCACAAGGTTTGTGGCGCTAGAAGTGAATACAACAAAGCGCCCGTCGGCACTAATCGCCGCTCCGCGCGCATCATTGTTGGCGGGGGTGCCATCCGTGGCGACCGAAACGAGGGCGATGGTGGGCGAGCAACCTGCTGGAGCACCAATGCAAGTGTCTCGCAAGAAGACCGCCGCGCGGCCGCCGGTGTTCACGCTATTGGGAGTCAAGTTGGTGGCGCTGGAGTCAAAGGCGACATAACGAGCGTTCGCGCTGATGACCGGCGATCGGCTGTTGCCGTTGGGGAGTGAGCCGTCGTAGGCGATGGAAACGCGGGTGGTCGTCGGTGTACAGCCGACCGGCGCGCTCAGACAAGTGTCCCTTAGGTAGATTTCCGTGAAGCCGCTGGCTGGCCCGGGCACCAGGTTCGTCGAGTCGGATTGAAATGCGACGTAGCGGCCATCCGCACTGATCGCAGGCGGTGTGTATGTTGCGCCATTGCCGGGGCTGCCGTCGGGCGCTGCGGAAATCAGTTGGATGGCGCCCACCTCGGGCGGCTGTGGGGGCGGCGGACCTACCAAGAGCGAGAGTGCAGACGAAAGCCCGCCGCCCGGAGTTGGACTAAATACGGTGACGCTCGCCGTCCCGGAGTTCTGCCGCAGGCTGGCGGGAACATTGGCGAAAACCAGGGTGCTCTTCACGAACGTCGTCGGAACGCTCGTCCCATTCCAGCGCACAACAGAGGAGGACATAAAGTCGGTTCCATAGACGGTGAGGTAGAAATCCGCCCCGCCGCTGGCCACCGAAGAGGGGTTGACCGCAACGATTGCGGGGACGGGATTAGGCGGCGGGGGCGGTGGCGGAGGTCCACTCCCATTGCCGTCCGAGGAGCACCCGGTCCATGCGCCTAGCGCCAAGCAGAGAGCGATGACAGTACAGACTGTTCCCCCAGGGAACAGGAGCCGGGCACTTCGAATGGGTAGATTGCATTCCAAAAGTCCCTCCCGCTGTCCTGGGGTGTCACTGTTTGGGTCGCGGCTGCATCCCCTGCACAATCGTAGCACCACAAGAATCCGGCGACACAAAGTTTAGGCTTAAGTCCTCAGCACGGACCACCAGTCAGCGTCGGCCCCGAGGTTGTCACGGTGAACGAGGGCTCGGAGAGGTGGTCCCAATCATAGGTCGTAGCCGCTGAGAAGCTATAGTTTCCGCACTGAGTCGAACGTGAGATCAGGCGGATCGTGGTCCCTGTGACTGCTGCGCGAACCGGGAAACTAGAGTCATTGTTGATTGCTGTAGCCAAAGCTACAGCAATGGACTCGGCGGTGCTCGATTCGCCATACCACACGGCTTTCGTTTGGCCGTTGACCGTAATCCAGACTCGGGCCAGTGTCCCAGACCCATTGGAGTTCGGTCACCTCGCCCTCTTCAGCACATCCGCCATCGGAGTACCAGAGAAGGCAAGTCCAATAGGTAACTTCGGCGTCGGTCCCCTGCTCGGAGCCGTTGATTGTCACGCTACCAACAGCCGCTTCCGACGGAATCCCCGCTTGTGTGATGGTGACGACCAAGTCGGCGGTCAACCCGGTCACCCGGATTGTTCCAGCGCGCGCCACAGGCAAGAGGTTAACTTCGGCCGTGAAGGTGACGGTACCGACCCCGTTTCCACTTGCGCCTGAGTTGATTGTAATCCAGGGCACGCTGCTTGTTGCTGTCCAAGGACAGCCAGAGCCCGTACTCACCGAAAAACTTCCGTTCCCGCCGATGTCCGGGATGGAAAAGTTGGTGGGATAAACGGACCCGGTCATGCACGATCGGGAGGAGAGAAAGAAATCCTGCTGCAGGGACTGGTCGAGCGTCATGCGGACCTTGTCACTCTTTGTAGCCCCAGTATGCGAATCCGCGTTAGTAATCAAACGATTAAAGATGGCCCCGTCGTAGCGCTGACCGCTGGTCTGGACGATCCCGTCGGAGGAGTCGCCAAACGAAGTGTAGGAATACCAGAAGAGGTCCACGTAGTCCAACACTCCGGCGAGCGACCCGCAGATCATCGCGATGTCATACCTTCCAATCAGCGATGCGATGACCCAGCACACGCGGAAAGCGGTGTAGCTGAAATTCGCATAACCGGCCAGCGCCCGGCCGCCACAGAGCGCCTGCTCGGGATTACAGAATGCGTCGCCAACCACGCGCCACTCTACAAACCGCGCGGGTGAAGAGCTTCTTATCCCCGTGTTGCGGAACACCTCGTAGCGGCTATTCAGGGTCGTCAGATAGGAACTACCGGGGCGCAGGTCAGTTGTTGCCGGAACCGATGCGTCGAAGGCCATCACAGCCAGCGGCGGGAGGCCAGCGATCAGCACCGCCCCGAGACTAATGGCCGGTGCACCGATTGGACTCGCATTCCCCAGGGTAATCAGATAAGCGGCCAAGTTTACTATGCCACCCGCCAAAGCGGCCCGCTCCGCCTGGGCTATCCAAGCGCCGTTGTTCGGGGTGTCCAGCGTGATCACGCGGTCGATTAGAAAATTGTTGCTGCGGAATGCAGCATCGCGAACAATCAAACCCCCTTGAGAGTGCCCAATGGCAAGGAAGTTGGTCTTGCCGGTGCCCTGAAGTAGGTTGAGCAAGCCGTCGGCTTGGTCGGTTAGGCCGTTCTGCGAACATAGGCTCGACTTGGCAACCGCAGCGAACGGGAAATCGCTGCGGATCCAGTTATCCATGCGCTGCCAAGTGTTTGCATCGCTCAAGATTCCATGCTGGTAGAGGATATTTGTCGGCCCCTGTCCGAGTGTTTCTACACTAATTGTGCCGGTACAGGGCGGAAGAGGGAATGCAGGTGGAGGGATAGCTTCGCTTGAGCTAGGAAACACTGGGGACGGCGAAGCCGGTGTCAATTTTGTCGCGCGCCGAGAATTCCCGGAAGGATTATCACTCCAAGAGATATCGGTGAACTGGGCTGTTTGCGTGATCTGCGTGTCCGAAATCGTATTGTTGAACGTGCTTTCGCTCAGAGCCCAACCGCCGCTGAACTGCTGATAGGCAAGCGTCCCTGTGCCGTTTGCTGGGGACCCCAGAGAATAAGAAATATAGGCCATGTGCACTTGCGTCCCTTCCTGGAACGCTTCACCGCCAATCGTCTTGGAACTTGTGGTGGTTTCGTACGACTCCGAGAGGGTCCCGTTCAGGGCGGTAGCCTTGGCGCTTGCGTCCGAGATCACAAGTTGACTGAGGACCGACGACCCTGGGATGGCGCCCAGAAGCGCTAAAGGCTCGGGGAGAGGCGCGTTATGGGGAAGCGTGAGAGGTATTGGGATGCCGGCCGCGTCAAAAATGATCAGTTTCCCATTTCTCAATTCTATCCTGCTGATATCCTCGAAGGGAAACTGCACCGGATCGCCAAGCGGCGCTGTTGGAAAAATGTTCATGACCAACTGATCGTTCGAGTCGTAGCCCACTTCCACATGGTAGCGCCGCGCAGTGAGAGTCATGTCCAAGGTGCTACGCAAAGTCTGGGTCACGGGGTCATAGAGCGGCTGCGAGAGCGCGGTGATCGCGCGCCCGCTCACAGTGATGTCGAATATGGCGTACGTGTCATAGGGATTGATCCCTGAATTCTGCGAAAGCTGCGCCGAGGCTGGGCCGACTGCGCAAAGGACTGCAAGACCTACAACAAGAAGTTTCCAAGTGTTGCGAGGGAAAAGAGAACTCACGAACCGCCCGCCACGAGGAGTCATGGGACCTCCTTTGACAGGCGCGGCAATTGACGCCTGTTTACCCCCCCCGCACGTATTGTCAAGAGAAATATGTCTCTCTGAGAGACGGGTTTGCCGTGGGTGACGCCGCTCGGCGCCGGCGGAATCCACTCGATGATTCCCAGCGGTTGTGCTAGGATGTCGCGCTGGTCGTTATGCCTGAACAATACTTCCCGGTTTTCGTTTTCGCGGTTTTTGCGGCGGCCTTCCCGGTGGTCGCTCTGGTCGTCTTCAAACTTCTGCGGCCCGACTCACACGGGGGCGGGGCGAAGCTGGAGC
>Ga0315268_10002081_pt1 | contig 22840 bp, 22 predicted proteins | sample C1_top_MG_FD_204535 | JGI IMG/M metagenome (GOLD analysis project Ga0315268, IMG submission 204535) | Sediment microbial communities from Yellowstone Lake, YNP, Wyoming, USA - C1_top | ecosystem: Environmental > Aquatic > Freshwater > Lake > Sediment | place: USA: Wyoming | collected 2017-08-01 | reverse complement strand
ACTGGCAAAATCAGTTTCAAACGCATATAATTTGCTCGTCCGTTTCTTGTTTTATTTGCGGAGTGGCTGACAGGTCGCTTCGCAAATCCCATTAAACCACCTCTTTACCAACTTTTGAACAATCACCGATAATTCACAGGCTTGGCGGTAAAGTCGTATAATTATTACGAAGGAGAAAACCCTATGACACTTTATCTACGCCTCGCATGGCGCAACGTTTGGCGGCACAAACGTCGCACGATCATCATCGTCCTTGCCATGTCGTTGACATTGGCGCTGATGATGTTCTACGATGGGCTGATGAACGGATTCACCAACGCAATTTACGGCAATGCCGTGAAGGTGCTGGGAGGCAACATTCAAGTCCATGCGGCAGGTTATCGCGCCGAGGCGAATTCAAACCCGCTTTTCCCGCTGGCTGATCCGCAAGCCGTAATCAAAGCCGCGGAAGCGAATCCGCTGACACTGGCAGCCACCCAGCGAATCAAAACCGGCGGATTGGTCACCAGCCGCGAGGGCGCATTTTCGGTGGGAATCATCGGCGTTGAGCCTGAAAAAGAAATGAAGGTCAACATTATCGGGCAGAATGTCAAAGACGGAAGAAACCTCACGAGCGAAGACCTTGATAACGTTTTGCTTGGCAAAGGTCTTGCCGATGCGATGGGCGTGAAGGTGGGTGACCGGATTACGATGGTTGGGCGCTCGCAGCACGAGCAAATGCGCCAGCGCACGATGACTGTCGTCGGTATTTTCGATCTTGGCATGACGGACATTGAGAAGCAAAGCGTTTATATCTCGCTCGGCGAAGCGCAAGCGCTCTACGAAGTACAGGGTTCTACTGAAGCGGCGGTCTTTCTTCAACGTCTTGGTCAGGAAGGCGACGTCATCAACAGCATGAAGTCCGCCTTGCCGACCAGCTACGAGATCGAATCTTTCGAAGCAAATTATCCCGACCTTGCTTCCGCCATCAATACCAAAGGCGGCGTGATGAACGTTTTCAGCGTCATCATCATCGCCATTGCGGGCGTTGGTATTCTCAACCTTTTGCTGATGGCAGTGTATGAACGTACGCGCGAGATCGGCGTGCTTGGCGCGATGGGGCTCAAGCCGAATCAAATTTCCCTGTTGTTCATCCTTGAGGGAATCATGATCGGATTGGTCGGTATCGCGGTGGGCATTGTCTTCGGGCTGGCTCTCAACGGATACTTGATGAAAGTCGGACTCGACTTTGGCAACTTAAGCAGCGCCGCGAGTTATATGGCTCTGATACAAAGCCGCGCTTATCCCACCTGGGGCGTTGAGAAGTTGTTGATGCGCGCTTCCACAATCGCAATCATCTCCGCGTTGGCAGCGCTGATCCCTGCCTTTGAAGCCGGGCGGCGCGAACCTGCCGAAGCCCTGCATTTTGTATGAGGTGAGCCATGATGCAAATTTTCAAAATGGCTTTCCGAGATTTAGGTCGCAACCGCCGTCGCAGTTTCTTTTCCGCGCTGGCGGTGGGCATTGGACTCGCGTTGCTGATGCTAATGGCGTCCGTGATTGCAGGCGAGATGGGCAGCGCGATCGAGTCTGCAATCCGGCTTTCAAGCGGACATATCCAGATCCGCGCGGCGACTTATGACGAAAACAAATCGAGTCTCAAATGGGAGGATTTGGTCGCCAACCCGGATCAAATCGCCAGTCAGATTGCCGCGCTGAGTCAGGTCAAAGCCGCGACGCCGCGTCTGTACGCCAGCGGATTCCTTTCATCGGGAACTCAATCTGCCGGCGCGAAGATCACAGGCATTGATCCATTGTCGCCCGCGAGCGATCCATACCGCGAAGGAATCATCAGCGGAAGTTATCTCAGCCCTGACGACCGCGACGCGGTATTGATCGGCAGACCGATGGCGGAGAAGCTGAAATTAAAAGTTGGCGATAATGTTGGACTTTCGCTCAACACCGCGGACGGCAATGTACAAGAGCAGACCTTTACCGTGAAGGGGATCTACACCACCAACACGTACGGTTTCGATAGTTCAACGATTTTCCTGCCGCTGGCAAAAGCGCAAGCGCTTACGCAGACGGAAAATCACGCCAGCACGATTTTTATCCTGCTCAAGGATACTTCGTTTACTGATACTGTTGTGCCTGCGCTCAAAGTTCCTTCGAACTTGCAGATCAAGACGTGGAGAGATTTGAATGCCTTGTTCGTGGATTGGGAGGCAATGGCGCAAAGTTACATCGGAATCTTTTACATGATCATCCTTGCCATCACCGCTTCGGTCATCATCAACACGCTGATCATGTCAGTCTATGAACGCACGCGCGAGATTGGAATCCTGTCCGCGATTGGAATGAGAGGCGGCAGAATCATGATGTTGTTCCTTGCCGAATCATCCCTGCTGGCTGTCGGCGGCGTGATCATAGGATTGCTTCTTGGCTTGCTTGCCGTTTACCTTTTCAACATTAACGGATTCTACATTGGCAACATGGGTCTTACCGGCATATTAGTCACCGACACCATTTATGCCAAGTTAAATCTAAATGATGTAATCAATGTGGCTGTTATGACCTTTGTGGTCACGCTGTTGGCTGGACTTTATCCTGCTGTGATGGCTTCCCGTATGCAACCGGTCGAAGCCTTGCGCACAGAAAAATAAAAATGATGTCATTGCGAGCTCCGTAGGAGCGAAGCAATCTCTCAGTAAATTAAGAGACTGCTTCGTCGCTAACGCTCCTCGCAGTGACATGAAGGAGAATAACATGGAAGTCGCAAAAGTTGAAAACGCAACACGCACGTTCAAAATTGGAACTGTGGAAACACGCGCCTTGCGCGGCGTGAATTTGAAAATTGAAAATGGCGAATTCACCGCGCTTGTCGGTCCATCGGGTTCGGGCAAAACCACATTACTGCAATTGCTTGGATGCCTTGATCAGCCGACCAGCGGCGCCGTCATCATCAACGGGACGGATGTCACGAAACTGAGTCGCAACCAGCGGGCTGATCTTCGTAAAGGGACGCTTGGATTTGTCTTTCAGTTTTTCGCGCTCATTCCCACATTGACGGCTTATGAAAATGTGGAGATGCCGCTTCTGCTCAACGCGCAGCCTTCGACTCAACGCCGCGCGCGCGTGATGGAATTACTCAACGCGGTTGGGCTGATGGACCGCGCTCATCATCGCCCCGATCAATTAAGCGGCGGCGAACAACAACGCGTGGCGGTCGCGCGGGCGCTTTCTACAAATCCCAAACTTATTCTTGCGGATGAACCCACCGCGAATCTTGACACTGAAAACGGTAAACAGGTGATGGAAATTATGTCGCGCCTCAACAAAGAAACCGGCGTGACCTTTGTCTTTGCCACACACGATCCGCGCGTCATTGGTTATGCCAAACGCGTGATTACATTACAAGACGGCTTGGTTGAAAAAGACAGCGGAACACTCTCAAAATAAACGCTCGGAGATTATAAAAATGAAAAAAATTCCTTGGATACTATGTAGCGTTTTTGCAATTACATTAACCGCCTGCGCCCAATCGGCGACTCCAGCGGCTATCCCCACCGTGTCGCTTGATTCCGGTTCGCAACCGGCAATCTTTTCAAATGTTGCAACCGCGTCGGGGACAGTTGTCCCGGTAAAAAAAGCGGAATTGGCATTTCCAATCGCGGGCGTGGTGAAAACGGTCGAAGTCGCCGCGGGAGATTTGGTTAGCGCGAACCAGCCTCTCGTCACGCTTGAGTCGTCGGTTCTCGAAGCAAGAGTCAGGGAAGCGGAAGCAAACGTCCTCACGGCAGAATCGCAAGTCGCTTATCTTGTCCGCGTTGGCACAGCACAGGAAAATCTCGATTCGGCGAAAGCGGATGTGGAACGCATGAAAGCGTCCGTTGAGATCGCGAAGGCGCAACTCGCGCAAGCCGCGCTCAACGCGCCTTTTGACGGCACAATCGCGGCGGTTGATATTTTGCCTTCTGAATATGCAAACCCCGGTCAGGTTGTGGTTTCGATGGGCGACCTTTCACACTTTCAAATTGAGACCACCGACCTGAGCGAAAAAGATGTGCCTTTTGTAAAAGTCGGCGCTCAGGCTAAGGTCTATATTCAGGCGCTTGGTAATGAGTTCACGGGAAAAGTTGTTGACATCGCGCGCATTTCCGAAACTGTCGGCGGCGATGTCGTTTATAAAGTGAAGATTGAATTGGATGAACAGCCAGCGGGCTTGCGCTGGGGCATGAGCGTCGATGTCACCATTCAGGCGCAAAAGTGACTCACCATCAAGAGGCTCACATGAAACGATTTCTTTGGACGACTCTCGCGGCTGGCATGGCTTGGACCATGATCCTAACGGCTTGCGGAGCGCCTAGCGCGGCTCCTACAGCGACCAAAGTTCCTGCCGCGCCGCAAACAAATAATTTTTCCCCATCTTCGGGCGATGTGATCGCTTCGGCGGTGGTGGCGCCGGTCCATCAGGCACAGATGAGTTTTGCAATATCAGCGCCTGTGAAGGAAGTCCTTGTCAAGGAAGGCGACGCGGTAAAAGTGGGGCAGGCATTGATCGTATTATCAACTCCTGACTTGGAGCTTTCAGTGACAGAAGCCGAGTTGGGCGTTCGCTCGGCGCAATTGCAATTTGACCGCGCGAATGATCCTTATAAAAAAGTTCGGGATAATGGTAAGGTGACATACGTTAATGGATATTTTGAAAAACGCCAGGAAGTGGAGGCAAAACTGCAAGCCGCGCAAGCGTCATTGGACGCCGCCAAATCAACTCTCGCGCAAGGCACACTCACCGCGCCTTTTGACGGCGCGGTCGTTGATGTGATTATTGAAGCGGGTGAGATCGCGCAGCCGGGCAAAGTTGTCATTGTGTTGGGCGATGTCGCCAATATGCAGATCGAAACGACCGATCTCAGCGAGCGCGATGTGCCGAATGTAAAAGTCGGTCAAACAGCAAATATTTATATTGAAGCGCTGGATAAGAACTTAACGGGAAAAGTCATCAACCTTTCTCCCATTTCCGAACTTGTCGGCGGCGATGTGGTGTATAAAACCACTATTTCATTGGATGAACAAATAGACGGCTTACTCTGGGGCATGAGCGCGGAAGCGCATATTCAGACCGCGCCATGATATCAAGAAGTACAAATAGTGCGTTGGAAAAATTCCAACGCACTATTTGTTTATAGTCAGGACTTTCGCTTGTCATTCTGAGCGAAGCGAAGAATCTCTGATTTTTGGAATAGAGACCCTTCGCTACGCTCAAGGCGACATGAAAAAGCAGTGTTGAGCGAAAGTCCTGATAGTGTGTGTATCAATAGACCTCTTGCATAAGTAAATTGTTGTAACCCACGAAGTCACCAAGACACTAAGCCACTAAATTTTTCCCTTTGAGTCTTCGAGACTTTGTGCCTTTGTGGAAAAAAAAACGGACTTCTGCAAGAGATCAAATATCTGAAAGATACAGACTTTAAGCGGCTGACCCGGTGTGCCGCCTCAAAAAATGCCCGTTCAATCCATCTTAGGATTGGTTGCCATGCTGACAGAGGGATTTTCCCTCCCCAAATTCGACTTTTATTCGTAGACGGTAACGCCTCGTCACTTCTCACTCATTACGCACTACGCATCATCCCGCCTTCGCCATTCGCTCATCCTCCAATCATTATTCGACTATCATCCGTAGTATCTATATCGTAACTATATCGTGTCTATATCGTGTCTATATCGTAGCTATATCCTAAATATGTTACACATCCCATCAAGGCGGCTGGCTTGCCCACCCAGGGTGGGAACTGGCAAATTAGAGTCATGTCATTCTTAGTAGCGAAGCGGCGAAGAATCTCGCTTTTACGCTGGTCTATCCTTCAGATTTCGAGCTTCGCGCGGACGGTTCGCCTTTTGCCACCGAGTTGAAGGACAGGTCTAAAGGAACGATAGCGCCGCCGCTTTTACCGATGGAAGTAAACATGACCGAATATTGTTCTAGTACATGGCTTGTTAAACAAACAGATTCGCATCCATCCCAACGCGAGAGCAGTGTTGTAGAAATATCCGAAGGCAATCGCGCGCCAGCGGCAGGGATACCTTGCCACAAGAAGCAAACAATCGAAAAATACCCCCTACAACCACCGAATAAAATCAGTGTAAACTTCGTTAAGTAAGTGAAAGAGAAAGATAAGGAAGAAATTGGCAAGCCCCTACGCAGAAATAGAAGCGCTTCTCATTGTCAAAGCACAAGCAGGTGACCGTGACGCTTTCGGAGAACTTGTCCGCTACCATCATCCTGGAGTTGTCAACGTAGTCTATCGCATGTGCGGCGATGTCGAACTGGCGGAAGATGCAGCCCAGGATGCTTTCATCCAGGCTTGGTTACACTTGCCTTCTTTTCAACGCGGCACATCCCTGCGTAACTGGATCTACCGTATTGCCGTCAACGCGGCGCTGGACGTCTTGCGGCGCGATCCCAAAATGCCCGTGCTTGATATCGAAACCCTTTCAATGCCAGACTCGTCAGCAGCGCCCGAAACAGTACTTTTACAAAAAGAGCGTGCCCATATCGTCCAGCGAGCTATCCTGTCGCTGACGGAAGCCAACCGCAGCGTCCTGATCTTGCGCGAATATGGCGAACTTTCGTATCAGGAAATTGCGGCCACACTCAACATTCCGCTTGGCACGGTCATGTCGCGCTTGAATTATGCGCGCGACCGACTGAAAGAATTATTGGCGTCCCAATTAATGGACCTGGAGATTGCAAATGGTTAAGCACATGACATCATGGCTCAACGCATATCTTGACGGTGAACTGCCCGACGCGCAGTTGCGCCGCGTGGAAGATCATCTGGCAGAGTGCGATGAGTGTCGGGCAGAACTGGAGCAGATGCGGAATCTCTCCGCGCTTTTACATGAGACAACTCCCGCGGATGAATTTCTCCCCACCGAGCGCTTCGTCGCCAACCTGACCTTGAACCTGCCTCGCCGACCCGTGCAGCCTCAACCCCGAAAGATTCTCGAAATTGGCTGGTGGCTGATCCCAATTGGAGCGCTGGGAGTATGGCTCTTTTTCCAGATCACGTTCTCGCTCAGTTCAGTGATTTTGACGGCCTCTGAAACTGGCTTGCTCGGCAATGGTTTATCCTGGCTGCAGGGCAATTCGCCTCAAGCCAGATGGTTCTCAATGGCTATGGATATTTTTGGCGGACAGCTTGGCTTAGCTGGCAGATTCATTTTATCTGCGTTCAACGATCTCGGTCTGTTTATCCATGACATGATGAGTCACTTTATCTGGCAGGCGTTTTTTGCAACATTATATTTGGGTTGGCTGGCTTCCTGGTGGCTGCGTCAGTCCAACCAGACAATCTCCGCAGGCGCAGTTTCGCAATCTTGATGTGCAAATCGGTTCATCCAAGTAACCGTTCGACTAAAGTAATAAATCAAAAGGAGTGTGTATCATGTTAGATATTTCAAAAATTCTCAAACGTTCCTGGCATATCCTCTGGAACTACCGAACTCTGTGGATCTTCGGTTTTATCATGGCTCTTGCCATGGGCGGCAACAACTTTAGTAACAACAATCGTTATTCCGCCAACAACGGAAATAACAACAATCAGCAACCCAGCATACAGGCTCCGGGCGATTGGGAAGGTCTGCGCGGCGATACCCCCTCGGAGAAATTGAACGATGCGTTTCGGCAGATCAACGAGGGAATTCAACAACTGCGCGCCGAGTACCCTGTCGAATTTCGGATGGGAATTGCTGCGGCAATCACCTTGTTTGTTGTGATCCTGATCCTCAGCATTGTGACAGCCATCTTGCGTTACATCGCTGAGACTGCAACCATCCGCATGGTGGATGAATACGAGCAGACAGATGTCAAGGTTGGATTCAAGCAGGGTTGGAAGTATGGCTGGTCACGCGCTTCATGGCGGCTGTTCCTGATCAACTTTGTCGCGCACATCCCGGCGCTGGTTCTATTCGTTATCTTGGGCTTGGTTGCCTGGTGGATCATTTCCAGCGCGTTGAGCGGTGTGGAATCGGCGCTCATCAACAGCCTCGTCGCCGGGATTGGTCTGTCCTTCCTGTTCATTTTTATCACCGTTATTCTGATGGTTGTGCTGCTTCTGCTGCGTGACTTTGCCTGGCGGGTGGCTGTTCTTGAAGGGACTGGCGTGATGGAATCGCTGCAACTGGCAACCTCTCTGGTGAAGCGCAACTGGAAAAATGTTGGCTTGATGTGGCTCGTGATGATTGGTGTCAAAATTGTCTGGGCTATTGCCTTCTTCATCCTGATCTTCCCATTGCTGATTGTCTCGATCCTTACTGCAGTGGGTGGTGTGCTTGTTGCGATTGTACCCACCCTGTTAACCGCCGGAGTCGCCAGCTTGTTCTCAGCCCCGGAGTACTGGCCCTGGATTTTCGCCGCGATCATCGGACTGCCATTCTTCTTCGTTGTGGCATTCTCACCGATTTTACTGGTGAGCGGCTGGGGTCAGATATACCAGTCGAGTGTCTGGACGCTGACCTATCGTGAACTGAAAGCGCTGGAGACGGTTGCCCCCGCAATGATTGAAGCCAAATAACTCAACAGCAACTAAAACTAACAGTGACCAGCCTCTGCGAGGCTGGTCACTGGCGTTTGTGTGGGAGTTCGGTTGTTTCAAAACAAATAACCAACGCAACCAGTCTTTTCGTGAACTACTAGGTATAATTATCCTATGTCCACGCCAATTTTAGCCACCAAACTTTATATCCCTCCGCCTCGGGCTAAAATTGTTCTGCGCCCCCGCCTGATTGAACGGATGAATGATGGCCTCCATTCGGGCCGTAAGTTGACCATCGTATCTGCCTCCGCCGGTTTTGGTAAAACCACGCTGGTCAGTGAATGGGTGGACAATTTACGATTTACGAGTGACGATTTTCGATTGGATGCTGCTAAAGAAGGCAAAATCGTAAATCAAAAATCTAAAATTGTAAATCGAGTCGCTTGGCTGTCGTTGGACGAAGGGGATAACGATCCCACAATCTTTCTGACTTACCTCGTCGCTACTTTGCAGACAATTGCGACGAATATTGGAGCAAGTGTATTGGCGGCGCTCCAATCCCCTCAACCACCGCCAATCGAATCGATTCTGACAGCCCTAATCAATGAGATCACTACCATCCCGGACAATTTCATCCTCGTCCTTGACGACTATCACATTATTGATTCCAAATCGGTTGACAACGAACTCGCCTTTCTGCTTGAACACCTGCCGCCGCAGATGCATCTGGTCATTGCCACCCGTGAGGACCCACCTCTGCCATTGGCCCGCTACCGTGTCCGGGGTCAACTCACGGAACTGCGCGCCGCCGACCTGCGCTTTACTCCAGCCGAAGCCGCCGATTTTCTCAACCAAGCAATGGGCTTAAACCTCTCAACCGAAAACATCACCGCGCTGGAAGCCCGCACCGAAGGCTGGATTGCCGGCCTTCAATTAGCTGCGCTTTCAATGCAGGGACACGCTTCGCGAGATACCACCAGCTTTATCCATTCTTTCACCGGCAGCCACCATTTTGTGCTGGACTATCTGGTGGAAGAAGTCCTGGGACAGCAGTCCGAAAGCGTTCAGACTTTTTTGCTGCGCACATCCATCCTCGACCGCCTGTGCGGCCCACTGTGCGATGCTGTTTTGGGGACTCCTTCTGCTTCCGGGCAGGAAACCCTGGAATATCTCGAACACGCCAACCTGTTCATTGTCCCTTTGGATAACGAGCGGCGTTGGTATCGCTATCACCATCTTTTTGCCGATGTACTTCGTATGCACTTGATGGCGGAGCAACCCGATCAGGGTTCTGCCCTGCACCGGCGCGCGAGCGAGTGGTACGAGAAGAATGGTTCGACGGACAATGCCATCCGCCACGCGCTGGCTGCTGAGGATTTCGAGCGAGCGGCAACCCTGATCGAACTGGCAGAGCCAGAAATGCGCAGGAGTAGACAGGGAGCCACGGTCACGGAGCTTGGCTGGCTAAAGGCGCTACCCGACGAGCTGGTTCACTTCAGGCCGGTGCTCAGCGTTGCCTATGCTTTCGCATTATTTGGTGGCGGCGAGGTCGGGGGCGTGGAGCCCCGACTGCGGGACGCTGAACGGTGGCTGGACACGCCGGCCGACACGACGGGGATGGTCGTCGTGGACGAAGAGGAATTTCGCCGTCTGCCGGGTATGATCGCCCTTCTCCGTGCCGCGCAGGCCCTAGCCCGGGGCGATATGCCCGAGACCGCGAAAAACGCTCGACGGGTACTCGATCTAGCGCCTGAGGACGCCCATCTGATGCTCGGTGGGGCAGCCTCGCAACTTGGGCTCGTCGCATGGACGAGCGGTGATCTCGAAACCGCCCGCCGGATGACTGCTGATGGCATGGCGAATGTGCGGCGGGCCGGGTACATCTCTTCCGCCATCGGCGGCGCCATCGTTCTTGCGGATATACAGATTGCGCAAGGCCGTCTCCACGAGGCAATGACCGCCTATGAGCGGGGATTGCAATGGGCGACGGAGCCGGGCGCGCCAGCGCTTGGCGTGCGGGGAGCGGCAGATATGTATGTGGGCATGAGCGCCCTTCACCGTGAGCATAACGATCTGAAGACCGCCACGCAATGCCTGCTCACAAGCCAGGCTCTGGGTGAGCTTGCTGGAATGCCGCAAAACCCGTATCGCTGGTGCGCGGCGATGGCGCGCATACGAGAGTCCCAAGGCGATCTGGATAGCGCGCTCGAACTGCTTGACCAGGCTGAGCGCCTATACGATGCTAATTTTTCCCCGAATGTGCGTCCGATCGCGGCGCGAAAGACACGGGTGTGGGTGGCTCAGGGTCGGTTGGGTGAAGCACTGGGCTGGGCGCGTGAGCAGGGACTGTCCGTTGAAAACGAACTTAGCTACCTGCACGAGTTCGACCACATCACCCTGACAAGGGCGCTCCTGGCTCGCTATCAGAGCGACCATGCAGATGGCTCCGTTTCTGTGGTAATGGAGCTGTTGGAGCGTCTGCTGAAAACAGCGGAAGAAGGCGGGAGGATGGGAAGCGTGATCGAAATTCTGGTATTGCAGGCGCTTGCTTATCACACGCAAGGTGACCTCCCTGCTGCTCTTTTGCCTTTGCAGCATGCTCTTGCGTTGGCTGAGCCGGAAGGCTACGTCCGCATATTCCTTGACGAAGGCTCAAGCATGAGGCAACTGCTTCGCGAAGCTTCCGCGCGTGAAATCATGCCAGACTACACAGACAAGTTACTGGTTGCATTTGAATCTGATGCGCAGCAGAGCGAAGACAAACCTGCTCTACCCTCTGCCAATCCCCTTATTGACCCATTGAGCCAGCGCGAGTTAAAAATACTACAACTCATTGCCCAGGGACTCTCGAATCGAGAGATTGGCGAGAGACTTTTCCTCGCCCTGGACACGATCAAAGGGCATAACCGCAAAATTTTTGACAAACTGCAAGTTCAAAGCCGCACCGAAGCCATCGCCCGCGCCCGCGAACTGGGTTTGCTGTAAGTATCAATTTTCCTCAACATTTCCCCTCAATAACTAAATAGAACACCTATAACCAACACTAAAGTGTCTGTTCGTTAACACTGTGTGGGGCATATTATCCTTGTACATTCCCGTGCAAAGACCGGGACCATGAGCAAGTGGCACGGACTGTAATGCCGGCCACAACAGGTACAAGGTGATGTCAAACGAACTCGAACCAAAAACTAATGCAAGTCAACCCGTGGTTTATCAGATCAGGATCAAGGGCCATTTGGGTAGTCAATGGACAGACTGGTTTGAGGGCCTGACCATCACGCTGGAAGAGGATGGCGATACGCTTTTAACCGGCCCCGTGATTGACCAGTCCGCGTTGCATGGACTGCTCAAGAAGGTGCGTGATTTGGGCATGCCATTGGTCTCAGTCTGTCCTCTCGAAAACAACCAGGCAGATACGTCGGACGTCAAACAGTAAATGGATAGTAGCGCCTTGGAAAGGAGGTTTGCCTTTGATAACATTTCCAGCCCATTTCACCCCCCGGTAACCGGGTGGCGGCAACAATTTTATTCAAGTCCAATTTAATGAAACTCATCTATAACGTTTAAAAAAAGGAGATAAAAATGAATACAAACAGAAAGAACGCATTAGGCGCGGGAATATTATTTGTAATTGCGGACATCGCAGGCTTCCTAACTTTTGCCTTTTTGGGATCTGTAAATAATCCAGATTACCTTATTAAAGTCGCAGAAAATAGAAACCAAGTGGTAATGGCAGCACTCTTAGTGGTGATTATGGAACTTGCATGTTCTGGTATTGCAATTTGGCTGTATCCGGCCTTGAAAAAGCACAATGAAGCCCTGGCTCTTTGGTCGGTTGGCTTAAGGATTATTGAGGTCATACTCTGGTTTGTTTCTGCAATCGGTCTACTAGCGCTAATCCCATTAAGTCAGGAATTTATAAAGGCAGGAACTCCGGACGCTTCCTATTTTCAAACCTTGGGTACTTTAATCCAAACCGTGCGTGTTTGGACAAGAGATGTTCTAGCAGTATCCGCTTGGGGCCTGGGCGCTCTGCTGTACAACTATATATTTTTTCAAACAAAACTCATTCCTCGATGGTTATCAGGTTGGAGTATCGTTGCAATCCTATTGCATTTGGCTTCATGCGTGCTTGCTATCTTCGACATCATCGACCCTTCTTCGCCGATGCAGATCTTTATGCTTGCTCCATCAGGCTTGCTAGAACTGGTTCTGGCAGTATGGCTGATCGTGAAAGGATTCAATCCATCTGCAATTGCTTCTCTGTCTGCGAAGACAGCGACGAACGAGCTTTTGAGCGCCGCATAGATTTACCATAGCGGGGAGAGGGAGGGCTGAAGACCCTCCCTCTCCCCGTTCAGTTACATGGTAATGCTCGCGGAACAGATCTTAAAAAGCGGACACAAAACATCATAAGGAAAAAGCAAAATGTTAAAAAGAGGTTCGATAATTCTCTCGATATGGAGCGGGATCAACATTTTCCTTGCTTCCTTGATATTGACCATTATCATCTTTCTCAATGGAAACGCCCCGATTCTGGTAATGGTATTTGAAAAATCAGAAATCACCAGACTTGATGCCAGAGTCATTTCGTCTGTCAATGCTTTGGCAATCCTGTACAACTCTTGTGACGTTGCCCTCTCCGTACTGGCATTATTCATTATCTGGTCAGGTCTAATCAATGGCAAAAGGTGGGCCTTTTGGGCATTGTTGATCACGATTGGCTTTGTAGAGATATTGGCTTTTGTCGCTTCCGCAGAAGTCGGAAATGCGAGATGGCAGGTGAATGTTGTTCAGAGCGTTTTATACATTGTGGGCATTGGCCTGTCGGGCTATTCCCTATTCAATCGTAAATTGGCGTGAGCGTCTTGTTTACGCCAAAATCAATCACAACAAGGAGATAAAAAATGAACACAAACAAAAAAACCGCAAGAATGGCAGGGTTCCTGTATCTCATTTACATGGCAACTCATATCATTAGTGATATATGGCGCGATAGTTTTATCGTACTCGGGGATGCTGCAGCAACAGCCAGTAATATCATGGCTCATGAAGGGTTATTCACAACCACTGCTGTAGGCGATCTACTCGCTGCTGCGCTTTTCTTTTTAGCCGCCTGGGCTCTCTACGTTTTACTCAAACCGGTTAATAAAAACCTTGCTCTCCTATTCTTGTTATTAAACCTGGCTGGTGTCGCTTTACAGTGTATGAGTGCGATTAATCTATTTGCTGCTCTGTTGCTTATGAATGGTCCTGATTACTTGAACGTATTCCAGGTGGATCAATTGCAATCTCTGGCAATATTCTTCCTCGACTTACGCGAAAAAGGGTTTTTGATCGCCCAGCTATTTTATGGCGCCTGGCTCTTTCCGCTTGGCTATTTAGTCTACAAGTCGGGCTTCCTTCCCAAAATTTTGGGCATTGTGCTGATGGTTCATTGTTTTACCTGGTTGTCGACCGTCTTTCAGTCTTTCCTCTTCCCAGGCTTCGTTGCAATAACCTATGTAAGTTGGCCGCTTGGATTCATTGCGGAGTTTGGACTTACTTTGTGGCTTCTGATTATGGGTGCAAAGGATCAAAAACCAGCATTAGTTGAGGTTGGCTGAGAGACATATCCATATTCCAAAAACAAAGCGGCAATCAGACAGTAACGCGTACACCAATACGCATCACATGGAGAAAGCAAAATGCTAAAAAAAGAGTCGACCATCCTCTCAAAGAAGCTGTTCATGCTAACTACTGGGGGAGGAGTAGTATTCTGGGCAACTACCATCGCAACTTCCCTGCTTCCCATCGCAGCGGAGTATAGAGCTGCCTTTTCAAATTGGAAACTTCAAACGGTTTGGGTTGATTCTTTGCTTGTTGGGATGATTATCGGATGCTGCGTCAGCTATTCCTTGCTTCGTTTTATTGAAAAGAATCCAACAAAGAATCCAATTCTAGAATCCGCAAAACTAGGCTTCATCGCCTTGGTCATTGCTACAATCCTGATTGATGTTCCCAGAAGTTTTCTTCTTCCTGGGCCGAGTGATGCCTTGCGTTACTTCCTCATCGGCATAATGTTTAATGCAGCAAGGTTTCTCTTTCTTGGATTAATTATTGGCTATCTATACAAAAGGCTGTACGGGTCAGCCTAATTTTGCGACTGCATTCAAAGGAGATAAAAAATGAATTCAATCAATAAGACTGCAAGAATGGCGGGGTTCCACTATTTCATGTATTTTGTAACTTCGATCATTGCAAATATGTTTGGTCACTTTATATTCGTGGATGCCCCGGTAACGGTCAATCACATAATGGCTCATGAATCGCAATTTCGTATCGGTTTTGTAATCAGTCTATTCTCAGTTGTGTTTCTTCTTTTGGCGGCCTGGTATTTGTACATGTTATTAAAACCGATCAACCAAAACTTAGCTTTACTGTTCCTGTTATTAAACCTGGGCGGTTTTGCTATATGGTGCTTTAGTTTGCTTGATCTATTTGCCAGCCTGCTGCTTTTGAGCGGAGCTGATTATTTGAAAGTATTCCAGCCAGATCAGCTGCAAGCGCAAGCGATGTTATTCGTCAATTTACGCAAATCTGGGGCTATTACCGCCCAGATACCCTATGGCGTCTGGCTCTTTCCTCTTGGTTATCTGGTTTTCAAGTCGGGCTTTCTTCCAAAAATCTTGGGCTTACTGTTGATCGTTGATGGTTTTGGTCTTCTGATATGTGTTTTTCAGTTTTTCCTTTTACCGGGCTACGAAGTAATATCGGTCCCATTTATGGCGGTTAGTTTTATTGCGGAATTCTCTCTTACTTTGTGGCTTTTGATTAAGGGTGTAAAGGATCAGGAACCAACTCCAGCTGATGGTCAGAAATAAAAATGAATACTATCAAGTAAAAAGGAAAGGTACAAAAATGAAAGCGATTGTATGCACTAAATACGGACCGCCGGAAGTCCTGCAAATCAAGGAAGTAGAAAAACCTACTCCAAAAGATAATGAAGTACTGATAAAGATTCATGCGTCAGCCGTAACAGTCTCGGACTGTATAGTTCGAAGTGGTAAAGTAAACATATTACTTTGGATCCCAATGCGAATATTCGTTGGTTTCAGAAGACCAAGAAGATCAATATTGGGGCTTGAGTTAGCCGGAGAAATTGAAGAAATAGGCAAAGATATAAAACGATTTAAAAAAGGCGACCAAGTTTTCGCATTTACCGGGAGAAAATTTGGCGCTTATGCCGAGTACGCTTGTATGCGCGAAGACGGATTGTTTATGCCTGATGATGGTTTGGTGGCAATAAAACCTGCCAATGCAAGTTATGAGGAAGCTGCATCTGTCCCTTCCAGAGGAACTTTAGCATTGTATTTTATTAGAAAAGGAAATATCCAGAAGGGACAAAAAGTTCTTATCTATGGAGCTTCTGGAGGGGTGGGTACTTTTGCGGTACAGCTTGCCAAGTACTATGGGGCGGAAGTTACCGGGGTGTGCAGCACTGCGAATTTGGAGTTGGTGAAATCTCTGGGAGCCGATACAGCCATTGATTACACAAAAGAGGATTTTACGAATAGAGGAGAATCTTATGATTTTATCTTTGATGCCGTTGGAAAAAGATATAGCTCAAAACTACAGTACAAAAAAGCGCTAACTCCGACCGGGAAATACATATCAGTCGATGAGGGGACGCCAAAGATACATATTGAAGATTTAATCTTACTCAAAGAGCTGGTTGAAGCGGGAAAGATAAAACCGGTCATTGATAGATACTATCCACTGGAACAGGTCGCCGAGGCGCACAGGTATGTCGAAAAAGGACACAAAAAGGGAAATGTGGTCATCACTTTGGAGGAACACTTATGAAAGCAATCGTATGCGCAAAATACGGCTCACCGGATGTTCTTCAACTTCAGGAGGTTGCAAAACCTGCTCCCCAGGATGATGAAGTCTTGATCAGAATCTATGCGGCATCCGTAAATGCGCGGGATTGGCGTTTCATGAGAGCAAAACCGTTCTTTATCCGCCTGATGCCGGGAGGCTTTCTGCAACCCAAAAACAAGATACTCGGGGCTGATGTAGCCGGGCGGGTCGAGGCGATTGGCAGGTACGTCAAGCAGTTTAAGCCAGGCGATGAAGTTTTCGGGTACTTGCCTAGTGCAACCGGTCGTGGCACTTTCGCCGAGTATGTATGCGCCAATGAAAAAGCAATAGCACTGAAACCTGCCAATCTAACGTTCGAACAGGCTGCGGCTGTACCTGTAGCGGCGATGACTGCCTTGCAGGGAATACGCGACAAGGGAAACATTCAACCAGGGCAAAAGGTTTTGATCAATGGCGCCTCTGGTGGTGTGGGAACATTTGCCGTGCAGATTGCCAAAGCGTTTGGGGCAGAAGTCACAGCGGTGTGCAGCACGAGGAACCTTGAAATGGTGCACTCGATTGGGGCAGACCATGTCATCGATTACAAGGTGGAAGACTTCACCCAAAACGGGCAGCGCTATGACCTGATCCTGACTGTGAACGGATATCATCCGATTTCAGATTATCTGCGTGCATTAAGTCCTGATGGAATCTATGTTGTCGCCGGAGGTTCCATGATTCAACTCTTCCAGGTTTCGCTCCAGGGACGACGGACTTCAAAGACCGGGAGCCAGAAAACGTATGTTGTTTCGCTGGTGCAAAGCCAAAAGGATTTGATCTTTATGAAAGAGCTCGTTGAATCCGGAAAGGTTGTGCCTGTGATCGATGGATGTTACCCGTTAAGTAAAACTGCTGAAGCCTTCCGATATTTTGAAAAAGAACACGCTCAAGGAAAAGTCGTCATCACTGTGGAGCATGATAACAAACCCTGATCACGTTTTGCCGCTTTTTGAATCTGGGGCATGTGCCTTATAATGGATCTATGTCCACGCCAATTTTAGCCACCAAACTTTATATCCCTCCGCCTCGGGCTAAAATTGTTCTGCGCCCTCGCCTGATCGAACAACTAAACGAAGGTCTTTCTTCGGGGCACAGGTTAACGATCATCTCTGCCTCCGCCGGCTTTGGCAAGACCACACTGGTCAGCGAATGGATCGCAAGTTGCGGACAACCGGTCGCCTGGCTATCGCTGGACGAAGGGGACAACGATCCCACACGTTTTCTAACTTACCTAGTCGCTGCTTTGCAGATGATTGCTCCAAATATTGGCGCGGGAGTATTGGGTGTGCTCCAATCCCCCCAGCCACCGCCAATCGAATCGATTCTGACGGCCCTGATCAATGAAATCGCCGCGATCCCACATAATTTCATCTTTGTCCTTGACGACTATCACATTCTTGATTCCAAACCAGTAGATAGTGCCCTCGCCTTTCTATTGGATCACCTGCCGCCACAGATGCATCTGGTCATCACCACCCGTGAGGATCCACAGCTACCCCTGGCCCGCTTGCGCGCCCGTAGCCAATTGACTGAACTGCGCGCCGCCGACCTGCGTTTTACCCCTGCCGAAGCCGCTGAATTTCTTAACCAAGCGATGAGCCTGCAACTCTCCGCAGAAGATATCGCCGCGCTGGAAGCCCGCACCGAAGGCTGGATCACCGGCCTGCAACTGGCCGCCCTGGCTTTGCAAGGGTCACTTTCCATGCAAGGAACCCCAGACACCTCCCGCTTCATCCAATCCTTCACCGGCAGCCACCGTTTTGTGCTTGATTACCTTGTCGAAGAAGTGCTGCGCCGACAGCCGGAACACATCCGCAGCTTCTTACTGCAAACTTCCATTCTCGAAAGGTTAAGTGGGCCGCTTTGCGATGCTGTCACTGGACAGAAGGATGGCAGAGGAACACTGGAAACCCTGGAGCGGGACAACTTGTTCATCGTCCCGCTCGATGACCAGCGCCAGTGGTACCGTTATCACCACCTTTTCACCGAGGTTCTCCTCGCGCATACGTTGGAGGAACAGCCCGACCAAATCCCGCTCTTGCACAGGCGGGCAAGCGCCTGGTATGAACAAAACAATCTGCCAGCCGAGGCAATCCGCCATGCGCTGGCCGCCAGGGATTTCGAGCGCGCCGCAGGATTGATCGAAAAGGCATACCCGGCAATGGACGCCACTTTCCAGCATACCGCCTGGCTGGGCTGGGTAAGAAAACTGCCGGACGAAATAGTGTGTGTCCGGCCGGTTCTCAGCGTTGACTACGCCAGGGCGTTAATGGATATCGGCGAGTTTGAGGCCGGCAAGCCCTGGCTGCTTGACGCCGAACAACGGCTGGAAGGCTCAGCAGAGGGGATGGTCGTGGCAGATGAAGAGCAGTTTCGCACCCTGCCAGGCATGATTGCCCTAGGCCGTTCCAGTCTTGCCCAATTTCAAGGCGATATCGAAGCCACGGTGAAGTACGCCGAGCTGGCGCTTGAACTCAGCCCTGAAGAAGACCATATCAATCACGCCATGGCAGCCGTGACCCTGGGGACGGCTTACTGGGATCGCGGAGATCTGGACGGAGCCCAAAGGGCATTATCTGTTTGGATGAACTATTGTCAGAAGGTGGGCAACATCTTTTTTGCCGTCGCCACCGGCGCCTACCTGGCAGAAATCATCGTTGCCCAGGGGCGCCTGCGCGAAGCAGAAAGAACCTACAAACAGTCAATTCAGCTTGCTTCAATGCACGACCAAGTACGCCACGTAACTTCCAATTTATATTTGGGATTGGGTCTGCTGTGCCACGAGCAGGGCGATCAACAAGCCGCTGCCCAGCACCTGCGCAAAAGCGGGGAATTGGGTGAGCAGACTGCCTTGAATGACTGGCCCTACCGCTGGCGACTTGCCCAAGCCCGATTAAAAGAGGCTGAGGGAGATCTGGAGGCTGCACTTGACCTTTTGAATGAGGCTAGGGGTTTGTATGTCAGGACTTCCGTGCCAGATTTCCAGCCCGTTGATGCGTTGAAGGCGAGGGTGTATCTCCGGCAGGGTCGGTTGAGCGAAGCCCTGGACTGGGCGCGTGAGCGCGGCCTGTCTGTGGATGACGATCTCAGCTACTTGGGCGAGTTTGAGCATATCACGCTGGCTCGGATACTCATCGCCCCGCATCAAAACGACCTGCTAGCTGGTTCCATTCATCAGGCATTCGCTTTGCTGGAGCGCCTCCTGCAAGCGGCAGAAGCAGGCGGAAGGATGGGCAGCGTGATCGAAATCCTAGTGGTGCAAGCGCTTGCATTCCAGGCACAGGGAAATGTCTCCCAGGCTCTTGCTTTAGTGGAGCATGCTTTGGCTCTGGCTGAGCCGGAGGGCTACGTTCGCATCTTTGTGGATGAGGGCGAGCCAATGCGATTGTTGATTGCTGATTTTCGATTGATAATTAAGAAACTATCGCCCCAAGATGCTCATCCGCTGCGCGGGTATGTGGAGCGACTCTTGGCGGCTTTTCCACAACCATGCGAAGCCAATCCAAAATCTAAAATCCAAAATCTGAAATCCGAAATGATTGAGCCATTGAGCGAGCGTGAACTGGAAGTGCTCAAGTTGCTCCGAAGCGAATTAAGCGGCCCGGAAATTGCCCAACAACTGATCGTGTCCCTGAACACCTTGCGCACCCATACCAAAAATATTTTCAATAAGCTTGGGGTGAATAATCGCCGGGCGGCTGTCCGTCGCGCAGAAGAACTCAATTTGTTCTAAAAACAGAATTGAACAAACCCAGCCCTGACATCACAGTCAGGGCTTTTTATTTTCCCCACAAGTTCCAGATAATAAATCACCACCTCAATCACCACATGATGTGATGACGTCTCACCACGTTCTCTTGTATTCTTGGGTCGAAGCAAAGAACGAAGCCAACGCTTTTGAAATCCATCCGGTCAAGAGACACAGAATGAGTGAAACACCCACACCAATAAAAGCCCATCCCGAGCCTGAACTTTACGAAATCCGCGTCAGGGGACACCTGGATGCCCGCTGGGCTAACCAGTTTGAAGGCCTGACCATCACGCTGGAAGAAAACGGCGACACGCTTTTAACTGGTCCGGTGATTGATCAGGCCGCGTTGCACGGCTTGCTCAAAAAAGTGCGTGATTTAGGTTTGCCATTGGTCTCGGTCAGTCCTGTTGAACCCGGCCAGGCAGACGCGTGAGCGGTCAGACATCAAATAGTAAATGGATATTAGCTACTTGGAAAGGAGGTTTGCCTTTGATAACATTCCCAGCCCATTTCAACCCCCGGTAACCGGGTGGCGACCACAATTTTATGCAAGTCCGAATTAATGAAACCCATCCATATCGTTCAAAAAAGGAGATAAAAATGAATACGACAAAAGGAAGTACCCTTGGGACAAACCAAGTGGCTGCAAGCAATCTGCTGGATGTGAGGATAATCCTTGCAGTGTTATGGGTAGCTGGAATGTTAAGTAGTTTAAATGGGGATACGTACCGCTTATCTGCGGCTACCGGACCTCTCGGAGCAAACCCCGAATTATTGTCGGTGATCGCGGTGGTGTTAGTGGGTCACATTTTTATGAGTGTCTTGACCCTGATGTTGAAGGCTCCCGTGAGTCGTTGGGCAAACCGCATCATGGGCATATTCTATGCATTGATTATTCTTGCTTTTTGGGTTTCAACTTTCGTATCGCGACTCCCTGGATATGAGATAGTTTGGGCCACAGGCCAACTTGTGTGTGCCTTACTGGTTGTTTGGTACGCTTGGAAATGGACTAACCCTGAAGGTTAGCCCCGGCAGATGTCAAATAGTAAAACTCATCAATATCATTCAAAAAAAGGAGTAATAAATGAACACAAATAAAAAGACTGCCGGAATAGATATCAAAGCAAAGCCTTCAGCTACTTCAAAGGTTTTAAAAAACACAGAGATTGATATAAAACACAAGCTTTCTGCGTTATGGCTTGTGCTTATGATGATTTACATATATACCGATTTCTACACATTGTATACACCAGGGAAAATACAAGATATGTTGTCTGGGGTAATGGATGAAGGAATTAAAGTAACCCAAGTGTCACTATTGGTTGTTGCGATAATAACCATAATCCCGGCTTTTATGATATTTCTTTCCTTAGTAGTAAAAGCAAAGGCAAATCGTTGGTTGAATATCATCTTGGGCATATTGCAGATAGCCATAGGAGTTGTTAGTCTGGTCGGAGCGACTTGGGTTTACTATATTTTTTATGTTATTTCATTGACATTGATTGCGATTCTCATTGTTGTGTATGCGTGGAAGTGGCCTAACCCTGAAGGATAGTCCGGCAGACGCGTGAGCGGCCAGATGTCAAATAGTAAAACTCATCCATATCGTTCAAAAAAGGAGTAATAAAAATGAACACAAACATAAAGACCGCCAAAATGGACACGAAAATTTTACTAATAATATTATGGGTGTTTTATTCGGTAAATTTTATTTTTTGTGATGTTCTCAGTTCTTTGGAACCCGGGGTTTTGGCAGAGGAAATGTCAGGATACGCGGCAGGTGGAACTGTTAAACTCACTTATGGATTTGTGTTGGGAACCGCGATAATGTTCGAGATTCCGTTTTTAATGATTGTCCTGTCCTGGATATTAAAGTACAGAGCTAATCGTTGGGCAAACATCATCGCAGGTACACTATTTGTTGTGGTTCAAATCGGTTCATTATTTGCTGGAGCCCCATCTCCTGCATATATTTTTTATAGCACAATTGAAATCGCGGGTCTGTTACTAATTGTCTGGAATGCCTGGAAGTGGACTAACCCTGAAGGTTAGTCCCGTCAGATGTCAAATAGTAAAACTCATCCATATCGCTCAAAAAGGAGACAAAAATGAAAACTTTACAAAAATTTGGCGGCTTTGCCGCGCTGTACCTGGCAGCAGGATACATTATGGGTATGATTGGTTTTCTCGGCGTAGTGGACGTTTCTAGTGTTGCTGACCCTGTCCAGCAGGTGGCTTTAATGGCGGACAATCTGGCCTTCCTGTACATACTGCACCTACTTACCTATGTGGTATGGGGCTTCTTTATGGTTGTCCTGACGCTGTCGCTCTACGAGCGGCTGAAGGCCGGCTCACCAGCAATCGTGCAGACAGCGACCGTCTTCGGGATATTCTGGGGCTGCGTGATCCTTATTGCCGGCATGATCCACAACGTCGGCATGCAAACTGTCGTCGATCTCTATAGTAAAGACCCGACTCAAGCTGGGACGGTCTGGTTGACGATTCACTCTGTGTTCGCGGGATTGGGCGGCGCTAATGAAGCCATAGGCGGCATATGGATTTTACTGATAAGTTGGGCAGCTTTGCGGACAGGAGAACTTTCCAAGGTACTGAACTATCTTGGCGTAGTGATCGGCGTAGCGGGCATCATCTCGATTGTCCCGGCTCTCGG
>Ga0315268_10002080_pt1 | contig 22841 bp, 17 predicted proteins | sample C1_top_MG_FD_204535 | JGI IMG/M metagenome (GOLD analysis project Ga0315268, IMG submission 204535) | Sediment microbial communities from Yellowstone Lake, YNP, Wyoming, USA - C1_top | ecosystem: Environmental > Aquatic > Freshwater > Lake > Sediment | place: USA: Wyoming | collected 2017-08-01 | reverse complement strand
CAGCTTTACAGGATTATCCTTGAAGATTATTATCTTACAGATCCGTTTCTCGATGGCATGGAGAAACGGCTTTCTTTTCTTTTACATGATGCCCTGAAAGAATTTGTATCTATTGGCCTTAAAAAAATTGAAAAAGATAAGCTGCTTGGAATAAAGTTCCTGTCTCTTGAATCCAGATTTGGTGCAGATACTCTTTTGCGCCTTCAGACAGCCGTTCCGCTTTCAGATGTCCGGCTGCAGCTTGCGCGGTATATAAAAGCAAAAACCGGCGCTGCCTTTTCCATGTGCCCGCTTTCTCAAACGCCGAAAAATATGCGCCTGGAAATACTGAATGAACATGGCGGCAGGCCGTTTGTTTTTTCCGACGGGAAATTCATATATTTGCCTGATGAGATAAGTCTCTGTGACAGTTATGATGAAAACAGGAACCTTTACAAATGCCTTGTACGGCTTGAATCAGGATATCATGAGTTCAATTCCTTTGAATTTGACTTTGAAAAAGCGCTTCAATATTGCGGCTGTTTCAAAGATGGAGGTGCTCCTGATTGCAGCACAGAGTCTCAAAACGACTGTTCGGATCTGGAAAAATTTTTTGAGCTTTTTACCGTAAAAGAGCTTGCTTCCGACCTTTTTAATATATTCGAACAGGGGCGTCTCAGAATTATCAGCCAGGAAAAATATCCGGGCCTCGTCAGAATTTCCTCTCCCCTGCTTTTTAGAGAAGCCGAGAGGATATGGAAGCATGAAAATCCGGAGCCGCTCCTGTTTCTTCTGTACATGAGAATAGCGCTCGGCAAAGAACCCACCGATTCTTTTACGGCTGATGTTAAAACAACAGCGCTCGTCAATGTAATATCCGGAATTTTTGAACCGAAACAGCGAGCGCATTCCCCGCTGCTTGCGGCGGGGTTAGCTATCGAATTAAAAACAGACACTATTCCATACGGTCGAAGATTCCCCGCTGCTTGCGGCGGGGAGCTTCATAAAACAACCGAAAAGGAGAGAAGTGTTGAAACATGTGCTTCACTTGTTTTTCAGACATACGGCAGTGTTGAAGCTCTGCTTAATGAAAACAAAAAAGGCGATCATGTTAAAGATTACAGGCCGTTTAAAATGCCTTTTGGCCACCGCCTGAGACCGGACTTATATTTTGCCGCCAATAAAAAATATGAAGAGATGGGGAAAAAGATAAAAGCTGAACTTGAAAAGAGAGACATTCATGTATTTAAATCCGAGATAATAAGACGGCTTGTTAAAAACAGCGGGGATCTTTCAAATGACGATATCAGGGAAATAATAATTTCTTCCCGTGAGTTCTCAGACCCGGACAGGAGCAATAACAGGGATACACCGCCTGAATCATCTTTGTCTCATTTTCCGGAGTTGATCAATAACAAGGAGGAGCAGGCTTATTCGGACGATGATTCTGCTGCTGCCGTATTCCGGTACAGGGAATGGGATGCGGATTTATGCGATTACCTTAACGATCATGTCAGGGTGCAGGAAAGAAATATCGAGGGATTAAAAAGCGATTTTTATCTAAGCACCCTTAACCGCTACATGGGTACGGTAAAGAGAATCAGGCGTGAATTTGAACTTTTAAGGCCTGAAGAGATTAAAATATTGAAAAAATGGATTGATGGGGAAGAATTTGACACCTGCGCCCTTGTTGACCATGCAATCGATAAAAAAGCCGGGATGATTCCTTCGGACAGGCTTTATACTAAAAGGATTAAGCAGCAGCGGGACATTGCGGCACTTCTCCTTGTTGATCTTTCCCGGTCAACCTCAGCCCTGGTTATGGAGGCAAATAAATCCGTCCATGAAATCATAAAAGAGGCTGCGGTGCTTTTCTGTGAAGCCCTTAATATCGCAGGAGACAAGTTCGCTGTTGCAGGTTTTTCCGGAACGGGAAGGCTTGGGGTCGACTATTACAACATTAAAGATTTCTCTGAAAGCATGGATGACAGGATAAGGCAGAAAATAAATGCAGTCTCTCCCCAGAGAAGAACAAGAATGGGGGCCGCAATCCGTCATGCAACACGGCAGCTTGAAAAAACGGCTTCAAAGGTCAGGTTGCTTTTGATCATAAGCGATGGGTTTCCCAATGATACCGGTTATAAACAGAGGTACGCCGTTGAAGATACGCGTATGGCAGTATTTGAGGCGCATTCTAAAAAAATATGCGTCCGGGCAATAACGGTAGACGCTGCTCCGGATTCGAGGCTGGATGATCTTTACGGGCATTTTCACCATAATGTAATTTCAGATGTCCGCGAGCTTCCGGACAGGCTTTTAAGAATATACGGAACCTTGACCAGGCAGTAGAGCGTGGGAGTGTTTTGAAAGATGAACATTCATTATTCGATGTTCGATGTTGGACGTTCGACGTTATTCTTTTTTCGTTTTGCAACAGCCTCAATTATGTCGGCGGCTTTTTCGGGGAGACTGAAGACATCTGTTTCTGCAATATATTTTTTCCCGTTTTCCCGCCACCTTGCCTTCTCTCCGGATTTCAGCATGAGGGAGAACATATTATTGAGTTTTTCCTGATCAAAAGGAAACGGCACTAATTCTCCGGCCCCGGCTTTTTTCACATGAAAACTGTAACCGCATACGTCCGACGCGAGAACAGGCAATCCTGCGGCCATTGCTTCAACAAGGACCGTTCCGGTGTTTTCCCTGTACGCCGGATGCAGAAGCAGATCGGCGGACATTAAAAAACGTGGAATATCCGGGCGACCTCCCAAAAAGCGCACTTTATCCTGAATACCAAGCTGTTTTGAGAGCTTCAGAAAAGGTTTTGCCTTGTCCTGACCAAGAACGAGCAGGATTGTTTTTTCAAGCAGAAAAGCAGGAAGAGAAGAAATCGCTAAAATTGCACGATCAAGTCCTTTTGTTTTAAAGCCTGAGCCTATGAACAGGATAACATTATCATTTTCCCCGATTGAGAATTCGGATCGGAGCGCTTTTTTTATATCAGGGGCATCTTTGGAGGCGATGCGGTTCTTATCTATTCCGGGCGGAAGCAGGTGGAATCGTTTTTCATCTGTGCCGTAAAATTCAATAAAAGATTCTTTTTCTTTTTCGGATATCAGCAGAATTTCGGTTTTGGAATCTTTCGCAAAAACAAACTTTTCAAAACCGGAGTAGGTCCGGCAGCGCCCTGTCAGGCCGTATAAAAATCCTCTGTCGCGGGCCTTTGCCGCAAAACATGAATCTGCCGCAAAATAGAGATCGAGCCCCGGCATTTTATTGAATCCGACAACAGCATCGTATTTGTGTGTCGCAAGATGCTTTGAGGCCTGCCTTACAAAAGATTCGCATCTTAAGTGATTTGCCGGTCCTTTCCCGGCCATGACCGAAACATTCATATCTTCGGGGATTTCTCCCTTCCACGCGCTGCAGAACAGGTCAACCTGATGTCCGCGCGACATGCATTCCCGTGCGATCCTCAAAAGATCGCGCTGCATTCCGCCGAAGATTATGTATTCAAAAAGACAAAAGGCTAATTTATATTTTCCTTCCACTTGAATCCCCGAATCCTTGTTCCATTGAACCCTGTGCAATCAATGACTAATTTACAGACGGTACTTTTAATATTATGTTCTTTACGGCATCGACCACCATATTGACTGTTATATCTTTCATGCACTTTGTATCGCCGCATTCTTTCTTAAAGCACGGGCTGCAATCAATGCCGCTTCTTATTACCTTGTGGCCGGTTCCGTATGGACCTGTCCGCAAAGGTGAGGTCGGGCCGAAAAGGGCAACAACCCTGCATTCCATTGCTGCGGCTATGTGCATCGGTCCTGTATCGGTGCAGACAAGGGTCGAACACCTCGAATAGAGATAAGCGAGTTCCTTCAGGCTGGTGCGGCCCGCAAGATTTACCGGCCCGGCTGCATTACCTGTATGTTTTATCATTTCGTCAATTATTGCCCGGTCCTGACTGCTTCCTGTAAATACTATCCGGCAGTTTAAGTCTTTCTGAAGTTTTAAAGCAAGTTCTGAAAATTTATCCGGCTCCCAGAGCTTTGTTCTCCATTTTGCCATCGGGTTGATGGCAATGATACTGTTATTTTCCGTATCCGAACCGAGTACGCCGTCTGCCAGTTTTTTATCCTGTTCAGAAACAGGAAGTTCTCCTTTAAACCTGACGGTTTTGCAATCAAGATATGCCGCGACCTTCATATAGCGGTCTATCGCATGCTGGTCATAGTCAACAGGAACAGCCGGTTCTTTTATGAAAAAAGAGGCTCCTTCTCTTCCCCCGCTCATGCCTATTTTCCTTTTCCCACTTGAAAGGGCAGTCAAAAAACCGCTCCTGAAAAGGCCCTGCAGGTCAACAACAATATCGTATGAAGAGCTTCTAAGTTCTTTATAAAAACCGGCGGCTTCCGAAAATACCTTTGTAAATTTCAATGGATTGAGAATCTCTTTCTCCCAAGCTTTTCTTTTTGAAATTATAACGCGGTTTATTGCCGAATGCCCCGATATTACCTGTGAAGCCTCTTCTTCAACCAGCCAGTCTATCCTGGAATCAGGGTGGCTGCTTTTCAGAACTTCAAGAAAAGGAAGCGCGTGAACAACGTCACCTATCGAGCTCAATTTTATTATCAATATGTTGTTAAATTTTGTCATTTATCCGGATCAATTCTGTTTTGCTTCAATTTTTCCATCTCATTCCATACTTCTTCGGTTTCAATTGAAAGCATGCACTTAAAATCGGTCGGGCATTCCGGTTTAAGACACGGGGAACAAGCAATGTCGTGTTTTATTATCCTTGTCGTTGCCCCGCGGGGACCTGTTGCCACATGATCGGTCGAGCCGAAGATCGCAAGGGTCGGAACACCAAGAGCGGCAGCAATATGCATGAGGCCCGAATCGTTTGTTACAAACAAGTTACATCTGCTGATAATTCCCATGGCTTCACCAAGTGAAGTTGTTCCGCAGCAATCAACCGGTTTATGACGCATCAGGCCGGTCATTGACGTTCCGATCTCTTTTTCTTTTTTACTCCCCATTATGATTACTTTTGCATTCCACTTTCCGGCTGCCAGATCCCCGATTTTTGCAAAACGCTCAGCCGGCCACCGCTTTGCATTTCCGAAAATAGCTCCTGGGCTTAAACCAAGTAAAAAATCATCTCCGCTTATGCCATTTTGCCTCAGGAGGTTTTCTGCCTTAATAAAATCGGTTTTTGCTACATGAAGAACGGGGTTCCGGCTTTCGGCTTTCAGACCGGCAGCCTTTAAAATCGACAGGTAATATTCGACCTGGTGAACCGCAAATATTTCATTTGTTCTTTTTATCCCGTGGGTCAGTAAAAACCCTCGTCCATCCGAATCAAATCCGAGCCTTGACTTCACGCCGCCAAGACACGCAAGAAGCCCCGCTTCAAACGCATTCTGGAAAAGAATTGCAAGGTCATATCTGTTTGCCCGGATCACGTGAATAAGACGGCGAATTTCAGAAAGATTTTTTATTAATGCATCATGTTTCTGGTAGATAAGAAGATCGTTTACAGCGGGATGGTTTTCAAAGACAGGCGCAACCCATGGCCGCGCGAGAACGGTGATCGAAGCAGACGGAAAATTCTCTCTGACCGCTTCAAGCGCCGGAAGCGTCATTACCGCATCTCCCACCCAGTTCGTGGCTCGAATCAATATGCTGTTTATGTTTGATTTTTCAAGCGGCTTGATTGACATGTTCCCCTATGCGTTTCAGGACTTCTTTTAAGGCGCCCCTGTGTTTATCGGCAAACTGTTTTGCGGACATTCCGGTGATGCCGCATAAATCAGGATCTTCAAGAAGCATTTTCACTGATGTGTAAAGTTCTTTTTCATTACTGACCTGAAAACCACCCTTATCTGCCGGCAGAAGTTCGGACATCATAACAAAGTTATGCATATGAGGGCCAAAGAGCACCGGACAGCCGAAACCTGCAGGTTCAAGGAGATTATGCCCGCCCAAAGGAACCATGCTTCCCCCGACAAAACTGACTTTGCCGATGCCATAGATTCTGCCCAGTTCCCCTATCGTATTCAGAATCAAAACTTTATAGTTAACCCTGTTATCCTTAAGGTCTGTTTTCAGGACACTCTTAAGCCCCATCTCCTGAGCGGTCTTTAATATTTTATCCGACTCCTCAATATTCCGGGGGGCAAGAATAAGTCGCAGCCGCGGAAATTCCGGAACCAGCCTGGAAAAAACATTCAAGATGATTTGATCCTCATCCTTATGAATGCTTCCGGCAACCCAGATGTCATCATCAGGATCAAGAGAGAGTTTATTCAACCATGTATCGTGCTCTTCCTTTTGCATCGGCAGCCAGTCCCGGTCAAATTTTATATTTCCTGTTGTTATAATCCTGTCGGGATCAATACCGGCTTCAAGGAGCCTCTTTGCGTCGAGTCCGGATTGCATCATGCATAATGTGAATCTGTTTAAAACATGTTTTATGAAAAATGAATACTTCTCATAAGATTTGTTGGTGCGGGGTGAAATCCGCCCGTTTACAAGGAAGCATTTTATCTTTTTATCTGAAAGATAAGTTATAATTGCAGGCCAGATATCCGTTTCAACAAGTATAAAAAAAGATGGATTTATATGCCTGACTATTCTTTGAACGCTCCACCAGAAATCAAGAGGCATCGGAATTATTTTTACCCGGTCGCCAATTTCCTTGCGGGCTATTTCAAGGCCTTTTATCGTTGTAACCGTAAAAACCACCCCTTTGCCGGGGTATTTAAGTTGTATTGCCTCAATAAGGGGGATCGCCGATATGACTTCACCCACGGAAAGAGCATGTATCCATATTCTTTGTTTTTCATCACGATCTTTGGGAAGCGAGAGGGCAAACCGCTCCTTAATCCTGTTGTTTCCAAGGACGGCTAATAACAGAATAAACGGCGAACAGCAGATTATAATGACTGTCCATAGTATGTGATATATTAAACCTAATCTCATTTTCCCCAACCTATCACAAACTTAGATTGAGTTCTATAAATTTTATTTTCATCCGGAAATGAGATTTTGCTGGTTCGTACACCACATAACGAGCCTGACTTCACGGGCTACCGTAGGCTGTCCCGTGGAAGGAAATGTTAGGCCAAAGTGCAGCACTTGCAGCGCTTGATGCTACCGAACAGCAGACGCGATATCGACTCGCTTTGGACATGGAAGATCATGGTGACCATGCATGAAGTACCTTGCATAGGCCTCATCATGGGTCAGAAGGTCGACGTGCGCAAACCCGGTCCCGAGCAGTTTGGATTTAAACGCCTCGGGTTCAAAGTAGCTAATGAACGGCTCGCCTGCAGATTCAACGCGCTCGGCAAGACGTGCAGCCCCAACCTTTGATGCCAGCGAATTATGGGTGGGAGGTTGCAAAAACGTAACGACGGCTTGGCTCCCTGCTGGAAAATTGGCCATAGACCGAAGTGTTTCGTCTATTGCTATTTCGGTGAGATACATGGTGACACCGAGCCAGCAGAAGAATGTTCGCTCCGCAATTGAGATGCCATTTCTACGCAACCCTTCGACCAATGATTCGCCTTCGAAGTCGATATCCGCGAATGTGACATTTTCCGGGATGCTCAAGGACGCATCGGCGATCCGCGAGTGCTTCAGGGATTGCGTTCCTGGATGGTCGACTTCGACGATCTTCAGAGCGTTTGCCCATCTGGGTTGCCTCAGTGCGAAGGTGTCGAAGCCTGCGCCAAGAATGACATATTGAGAAATGCCTCGTTGAGTTGCGGTCAGAAGCTGGTCTTCGGCGTATCGAGACCGAAGAACAACATGTGAGCGCAAGGCTCGCGCCTCGGGTGTTTGATAGCGCTCTGCTGCCTCGTTTATCTGTTTCGGGGCGTCTTTTCCGAGAAGTTGTACGGCAACTGCGTCTTCAAGAACGAGAGGTTTCGCATCAAATATTTGATGTGCGGCACGAATGTACGCTGTTGCCAGAGCTGTTCGACTTGCTTCGCGATTACTCATGGTTTCCTCTGGGTCTACGATTGAGCTAACTGGTTTTTACGGAGCGCAACGGAGTAAAAACCAGTGCAGAGATTTGTTATGTGCTGATTTTTCAAACCTGTTATGTTTGGCATTTCTATTTTCTATGTAAAAATTTAAAGCCATTCTATTAATTTCTCTTTTATAAGCGTTGGATTAGATAGGTGTAGATAGGCAACTGGCTCTGCTTTTTTATTTCATAAAATTGTGGCAACAACTCACGTCTTTTGGGGCTATCCTTTATTGGGGATAGATATATAGCCCCTTTACCATGTGAAGGAGCTGACGCGTCTCGAAGCAGCTCCGCAAGGGATTGATAGTGTTCTAGTGAAAGTGTTTCTCCCATAAGAAAATTGCCTGTAATCTCAATGTTTGCATATGTAGCATTAACTTCGAGCATCTTCTGGAAAGCTTCGCGAACATTTGATGCCTCAACAGGTTTACGAATGAATGCCAGAGTTGCCGCGTCTATAGATTCAAAGCCGATGTTGATATAAGTGTAGAATGGTAGGTGACTTAGCTTTTCAAACAACTCATTTTTAGATTTGAGTAAAGAGCCCACGCTTCCAAAAAAGAATAGCATAGGAGTTTTTGCGCATGAACCTCCAAAGAAAAAAGCCGTGCCGGCTTCAGAAGCGGCCAGATAGACCAATTCATCCCCGGCCGCAAGCGCATCATGATTCCCCAAAAATAAGGCATTATAATTCTCAAGATTTCGACCATAAAAGACCTTTAGTTGTCGAATCTGTTCGAGGATTTCGGATCTTGGACGGGCCTGAAATTTTTGTGCCGATTTGACGCAACAGAAGCCGCAATGATAAAGACATCCGTCTGCAATAATAAGCGGGATTATCTCATAATCGACATGTCGCGTATCAGGCGGGAGAACCGACACCGTTCCACCGGTGATTGCCCTTAATTTTTGCGATCTCTCGTACAGCACTCCTTCATCATTATTTAAAATGAGGTTTATTAAGTTTTTAGCTTTAGAATGCAGCCCATCTCTTTGCGCCCCATATAAATTCCCATACAATTGTGACCATGCCGCGAATGCATTCATTATCTTGGGATCTGAAAGATAGTTAACTTCCCAAATTGAGTTGCTAGGATATGGAAGACAAGGCAAATAATATTCGCCCAGCCACGAAATAATGCCATGTTCGCTGCTTTTGTCACCGACCGAATAATACACCCAATCATTGCCATCCGTTCGTTTTAGCTGTTCCGCAGGATGAGGCCAGTTTACATTAAGACCTCGGATGAACTTAATTTCCCCATTTAAATTAAACAGGAATTCGTATTCCGATGTTTTTATCTCTGAGTATTTTCCATATCGAAGCGGAAAACTGTCCTTTTTGATGTTGCTGGGACCTTGCTTTTCAACGCTGATTAAAAGATTATTTAGAGGGGAAAAAGCCATTCTTCTGCCTCAATTTGATATTTTTTAAGTGGAATATCTCAGATATAATTTCATATAACGACCCGCTTCACCGGCGCCTGTGTGCTTGCTCGCGCGCGTCCGAGTGCAAGCGGCGGTTAGGCTCCTAATCAAGGTACTTGATTACCGCGAACTTGCTTAGATTACGACGAACCGGAACTGTGCTCGCCGAACCGTAGGCGGTGGCGGAGCTGCCGTACGAATAAGCGGACGCAGAGCCGCTCGAAACGTAACCGGCGATCTGCGATCGATAACTGAGCTGAACGACCGCATCGCCTCCAGCTTCCCGAGCTTTCTTGACGATGTCGCTTCGAAGCTGGGACATGGGGATCACCCCACCCGGGCGTTCGTCATCAATGATTCCGAGCATCTTGAACTTCCTAGGCGGATCGCCGTTGTCCCAGAACTCCATGCCGTCCACCATAACCTTCGTGCCCCCGGTTCCCTCGAACAGATTGGTCTTCGCCTCGTAGGGCTTGAACTCAGTAGTAGCGCATGCAGCAAGCGCGACGAGCAATGCAACTAAAAGAACAACGAGCGACTTCTTCATATTCCCCTCCTTTTGCTCTCCGCGCCAGCGCTGGTGGAGCCTAACGCCGGGCATGAGGGGCGCGGGCCACTGACATAGGAATGAAAAAAAATGGCGGCTATTCCCGCGTCCCTCTCGATGCCTTTGTTGTACGTTTTATTACTTTGTCTTTTTGAGGTCGTCAAATACTTCTTTTGGCGTATTCATTATGGTGTCCGCTGCTTCGTTGGCTTTTTGGATAGACTTGTCCATTTCAGCCTGGCCCTTGTCCATTAATGCTGTTTCTATCTCGAAAAGACGCTTAAATATGGCGTGAGCTTTCGTCTTGTTCGGCTTCACGCCTTCGCCGCCCAGTGAATAGTTTCTTGCTAACACAAGCAGGTTCGCTCGTGCTATTGGCGCATACCAGCCGACACTTTTGCCTACTTTCGTATACAATTCGATAGCTTTCTCTTCATTTTGTTGAACACCTTCCCCCTTGAGATACATATCTGCCAGCGTAAGCGCGGCATGAAGGTCGCCTCTTTCGGCCCCTATTTGATACCATTTGGCAGCTTCGACAAGGTTTTTTTTGACGCCTTGCCCGTTTTGGTAAGAGACCCCAAGCTGAAACGGTGCATAAGCATCGCCTTGTTTGGCCCTGTCTTTCCATGATTGGATCATTTCGGCTGTTGTTCCTTCTGCGTGAGAAAGGGATGCTGTAATAAGGAGCACCAAGCAAATTAGTCCAAGCGCAAAAATTTTTTTCATTTTATTGCAGTTTATATTTGGAACCAACGCTTGCAAGTAAAACAAGTTATCGGTGTTCATTTTGGTTCTCCTTTTTTTTTATTTTTTGCGTACAACGCCGCCCTTGAGCCGCGCGGCCACCGCGATACCAGGAAACGGTGCGCCGTATCACCGCGTCGGCTCGAAGGGCTTGTTATGGTTCATGGAAACCGAAGCAATTCCTTTACTCTTTTCCACCACATTGGTTTGTTCTTCCGCTGGCCGAGAGGAAGATAAACGTAGATGGTGTTGACGTCGATTTCTTGGCCGTGTTCTCGTTTGATTGGTGGAGCCTCGATCGTCGGATCCCAAGCTACCAGTTTTATAGGTTGGCCGTTTATTCCTCGTTTTGCTTCGATTCGAAGCATGATTTCGGAGTGTGTTTCCATCGCTCCGGTTAACCACGCGATCCGTTCATAGACCTTCCATACCAAATACGTAAAGAAGGCAATGACGATAGTAAGCACAACCATTATCCAGTTCGCCACGCATTCCTCCATTTTGTTTTGGCTCTAAGAACCATAACATTGGTAATAAGTGGAAAGCTTTCCATATATTGCCATATTATCAATAAAACACGGAAAAAACACTATTTAATTTTCCACGTTTCAACGATATTGATTGTTCCCTTGGAAATAAAGAATAAATTTACACCAGATCCCAAAATAAAATTTATGGATCAGGTGCGACAGGTTCTGAGATATCATCACTTGATGAGCACTGAAAAGACCTACTGTGACGGGATATGGAAAGTCAAAAGGAAAATAGGCCGGAGTTCCACCCGAAACATATCATCTATCTTTACAAAAACAGATGGTTGTGCAATAACAATATCGGTGCCCCTGATCAAAACAAATTCTTTTAATTCGGTCCGGCTTATTATTATGCTTCGAGAACTTTCCATAAGAAACTTTGCTATAATCGATGACCTTAACATCCGTTTTTCAAACGGCCTCACCGTTTTAAGCGGGGAGACGGGCGCGGGCAAGTCCATCATAATAAATGCCGTAAATCTTCTGCTTGGAAGCAGGGCGACCGCAACAATGGTTCGAACCGGCGCCGAGACCGCTGAACTTGAAGCAATGTTTGAAATAGCCCCTAAAAGCAGGGTTGCCCAACTAATGACAGAACAGGGATATGATCCTTCCGAAGGGCTGCTGATCAGAAGAATTATATCAAAAAATGAGCGTCACAGGATATATATAAACGGAAGGCTTTCAACGATTCAGATTTTAGACTCGGTAACCGAGAATCTTGCCAGCATTTCAGGGCAGCACGCGCACCAGGGCTTGCTGAAAGAGGAACAGCATCTTTTAATTCTCGACCAGTTTGCCGGCCTCATGCCGATGCGAAATGGACTGGCCGGACTTTACAATGAAATAGTTCCTCTTGTTAAAAAGCTGAAAGAGCTTAATTCGGTAAAAGATCGCCGCAACGAACAGATCGAATATCTTTCGTATCAGAAAAAAGAGATAATTGATGCGGCAATTAAACCGGGAGAAGATGTATCCCTTGAGCAGGATAGAACAAGGTTGAAAAACAGGGAAGCCCTTTTTGAGGCTGTGAACAGTAGCATCGAGGAGCTTTACAGCGCCCGGGAATCGGTAACCGAGCGGCTCGGAATTGTCAGAAAGAATCTTAATAAGGCAAGCCGGCTTGATCCGGAGCTTTCCTCAAAGGAAGCGTCTGTTGCTGAAGCCGCCTATAATATCGAAGAGACCGCAAACTCCCTCAGGGCCTATCTTGCAAAAATCGAAACGGATGAAAAGGTACTTGAGGCGGTTGAGGCGCGCATTGATGTTTTAAACAAACTGAAGCGCAAATACGGTGGATCTCTCCATGCGGTTTTTGAACAGCTTGATGCCATCCGGATGGAGCTTTCCGGAATCGAAAATCTCTCCGAAACGATTGATGAAACAAAGAAAAAACTCGGCCTTCTGCATAAGGAGCTTGCTGCCTGCGCAAGAGAGCTTTCTGAAAGAAGGAGAGAAAGCGCAAAGGATTTTGCTTTAAAAGTGGCAAAAGAGCTTTCAACACTTAAAATGCCCCGCACAAAATTTGAAGTATCCCTGCAAACTCAGCAGGCATCAGATGACACTGATTATTTTTCGACTGACGGGAGCGTAATAAATGAAACCGGGGTCGACAGGGCTCTATTCCTGATCGCGCCGAATGTGGGAGAGGCTTTAAAGCCTCTCTCCGGCATAGCCTCCGGAGGAGAGCTTTCAAGGGTTATACTCGCATTAAAGGCTCTGCTTGCAGGGACCGAATCGGTTGAGACGATTGTTTTTGATGAGGTTGACGCAGGCATCGGGGGCGGTGTCGCCGAGGTTGTCGGAAGAAAAATGGCATCCCTTGCCCGGCATCACCAGATAATATGCATTACCCATCTTCCGCAGATTGCAAAATTCGGCGATCATCATCTAAGAATTTCGAAACATGTATCAGGAGGAAGAACAAGAACAACAATTACGCCGCTGGCTGAAAATGAACGAGTAGAAGAAATTGCAAGAATGCTCGGGGGTGAGGAAATCACACGGGCAACGATTGCGCATGCACGCGAGATGCTTGAAAACAGATGATAAATCCTTACAGTATTCCACCCTTACTGACTTTGTGCTGTTTTCTCGGGCTGGCCGTATTGACTCTTATGCGGGGCAGAAAAACCGAGGTCAATATCCTTTTTTTCATTCTCTGCCTTCTCGGGTCTTTTCTGTATATCGATATATTCCTTGTTTTAAATGTGAAATCTGACACGACAGCTCTTTTCATCAGCCGCGCCGATCATTTTATTATAATTTACCTGTTTCCCGTCTATATTCACTTCTTCCACGCGTATCTCAGGATAAACAGCCGCAAATGGCTTACAGGATTTGCGTATGCCTGCGCTTTTGCCCTGATGTGGCTGACTCCCACACCATTATATATTGAATCGATGCACAGGCATTATTTCGGCTACTTTGCAAGGGCGGGAAAGCTTTACCCTTTATTCGGCCTGGGGAGTCTTTTCGTAACGATATATGTTCTTACACTGCTCTATAATGCAATACGCAGGGAAAAAAGCAGCATAAGAAAAAACAATCTGAAATATGTTTTTACCGGGTTCGGGCTTATGGGCCTTATGAACGGGCTGAATGTTTTGCCCATACACGGTTATCCGGTATATCCGCCGGGGAATTTAAGCTTCATCCCCCTTATTGTTTTTGCTGTAGGGCTTTTTAAGCATGATCTTCTCGATATGGGGGTTCTGATAAAAAAGAGCCTCGTATATTCGCTTCTTATGGCATTTCTTACGGGACTTTACGCCCTTGTCGTCATGCTGGCACACAAGGTTTTCAAGGATTATTATTTTCCGGATTCGATATATTTTCCTGTAATCTTTTTTCTGATTATTACTTTCATTTTCGGGCCTCTCAAAACGCAGATACAGAAGATAGTGGACCGGCTTTTTTTCAAAGGTAAGTACGACTATCAGAAGACAATAAAACATGTAAGCCGGATGATAGTCTCTGTCCTTGATTTTAAGGAGATCGGGAGATTACTGACTGAAACGGTCACAAACGCCATAAAGGCCGATAATTGCGCTCTTTATCTGCGAAACCATTATTTGCATAACGAGACCGGCTCAGGCTTTGCTATCTGCTCTGCAAAAGGAAGCCATATATATACCGGGGATGAATCACTTATTTCAGGCGAATCATCTTTTATAATGCTGATGGAAAAATGCCGCAGGCCGATTATCAGAAAGAACCTGATGGAGCGTTCGGATGATCCTGAGATACAAAAAGTTCTTTCGGTAATGGATTCATTTCATGCAGAAATGGCTTTGCCGATGATTTTCGAAGAATCGCTGAACGGATTTATTATTCTCGGAGAAAAACTTTCCGGTGATCTTTATACACCCGAAGATCTCGATCTTCTGGAAACTCTTTCTATGCAGAGCGCTCTTGCCGTTCAGAATACCCGCTCATACAAGATCATAGATGAACTGAATAGGGGTCTTGAAGAAAAGGTTGAACAAAGAACCCGTGATTTGGAAAATGCGCTTAACGAGAAAGAAAAAGCGCAGGAGCAGCTTATCAGATCCGAAAGCCTTGCGGCTATCGGCCAGCTTGTGGCAGGGGTTGCGCATGAACTCAATAATCCTCTTTCAAGCAGCACAAGTCTTGTGCAATCGGCCATAGAAGACCTTGAGAAATTGAATAAGGAAAAACAGCCTGCCCAGGAATTGATTTCGGATCTTAAATTTGCGGAAAAAGAGCTTGGGAGGGCAAAGGGGGTTGTCGCAAGCCTGCTTGGTCTTTCAAGACAAAGCCACACCTATTTTGAGACAGTCTGCATGAACCTTGTAATAAAAGATGCGTTAAGAATCCTGTCCAACAAGTTAAAAAAGAGCAATGTCGTCATTACGGAAAATTACGAAAATAACCTGCCTGATATCAAAGGCAATTTTGCCAACCTCGGGCAGGTGGCTCTCAATATAATATTAAATGCTTTTCAGGCGGTTGATTCAAATAGCGGAAAGATCATTCTTTCAACTTATCATGATGATATGAAAAAACAGGTTGTATTTGAATGCGCGGATAACGGACAGGGCATCCCGGAATCAATCCGCCGTGATATTTTCAAGCCTTTTTACACAACAAAAGATGTCGGAAAGGGAACAGGCCTGGGGCTTTATATGTGCCACGAGATTGTCGCCAAACATAAAGGGAGTATAGCCCTTGAAAGCTCGGAGGAAGGCGGCGCAAAATTTGTTGTGAGGCTGCCTGTTAACTATGCCACTATATAAAAACAAATCATTTCTTGTTGCGGGTGCGCTTCTGTGCATCCTGTTTGCTGTTTTACTGGCCGTACGCATTGGTTTTTTCAAAAAAGATATTCCCGAATATGCCTTCATTACTCCGGAAAAAGGTCTGGCTGAAAGAGATACCTGGATGAAGATCCTGCAGCATGACAGGAAGATAGGGTTTTCCCGCTCGGTTCTCTCAAAAGAGGCGGACGGGTACAAAATGCAAGAGTATGTCTTTATGCGGGTCAATACAATGGGAATGATCCAGGATATAAACCTCAAAACAGAAGGATATTTGAATCCGGATCTGACGCTCAGGGCGTTTGATTTTGAAATAAGCTCCGGAAAGTTTGTTTTCAGAGCAAACGGAGAGATCAATGGAAAAATATTATCAATCTATACCCGGGATTCAGGGACTCCGCGCAAAATCGACATTCCTGTCAGTAATAAGCCATACCTTGCTGCCGGGGTAGCAGATGCGGCTTTTGCAGGAGGAGCAAATCCGGGGGATGTTTTCACACTTGATATTTTTGACCCGGCCACAATGGGACAAGTGCCTGTGCTTGTGAAGGTCGGCGAAAAAGAAGAGATTATTACAGGAGGAGAAAAAACAACCGCGATAAAAATGCTGCTTACTTTTAAAGGAACAACACAGTATCTGTGGATCGGAAATAACGGGGAAATCCTCAAGGAAAAAGGCATTCTGGGAATGAGCCTTGAAAAAACGACAAAGGAAGATGCCCTGAACGGACTATCCCTTCAGGCAAGCGAAGATTTAACAAAGCTCGCTTCGGTCAAGTCCAATGTCGTAATCGATGATCCGGGGGAACTTTCTTTTTTGAAAGTCAGGATTGAAGGCATAGAAACAGGCTCATTAATGATGAACGGGGAAAGACAGATATTTGAAAACCGGATTCTTACTATCAGAAAAGAATCCCTTCTTGATCTCCCCGAGAACCCTTATACAAAGCAAACCGAAAAATTCTGGCTTTATTTTCTTAAGCCCACACAGTTTATACAGTCCGATAACAAAAAAGTAATTGATATTGTCGTAAAAACGACAGATCCGGCTGATCCTCCTTTGATAAAAGCGCAGAAGATCATGAAATGGATAAACGCCAACATAGAAAAAAGGCCGGTTATATCTCTCCCCGACGCGATATCAACCGTTGAAAACAAGGCAGGCGACTGTAATGAACACGCGGTTCTTATGGCCGCTCTTTCAAGAGCGGCAGGAATACCTGCAAAGATCGAATCGGGACTTGTTTATTTAAACGGCCGGTTTTATTACCATGCTTGGAATCTTTTGTATCTCGGGAGATGGGTTACGGTTGACCCTCTCTTCGGACAGATACCTGCCGATGTGACCCATATCAGGTTCTCATCGGGAGACCCGAAAGAGCAGCTTGATCTTATGGGCATAATCGGAAAGGTTAAATTGAAGGTGATTGAATACAAATGATACGTCTTGAAAATCTGACAAAAAAATACGGCGAGTTCACTGCGGTAAGCAATTTAAGCCTTTCTATTCCGAAAGGGGAAATATTCGGATTTATCGGGCCTAACGGGGCCGGAAAAACAACCACAATAAAGATGATGGGCGGAATAATGGACCCGACTTCAGGTTCCATCGACATTTGCGGTATAAGTATGAAAAACGAACCCGAAAAAGCCAAAAAAAACATAGGCTTTATTCCGGACAGGCCATATCTGTACGAAAAACTGACGGGAAATGAGTTTTTAAGGTTTATCGGGAACCTTTACGATGTAGACAACAGCTCCTTCGCCGCAAGGGCTGAAGAGAAGCTTAGCATGTTTTCGCTTCTTGCGTGGGCCGACGAACTTATAGAATCATATTCGCACGGCATGAAGCAGAGACTTGTAATGGCGGCAGCCCTTCTCCATGATCCGGAAGTGATAATAGTAGATGAACCGATGGTGGGGCTTGATCCGGTTGCCGTAAGGATGGTCAAAGATCTTTTTAAACAGCTCTCGGGGCAGGGCTTGACAATTTTCATGTCGACTCACACATTGAAAGTTGCGGAAGATGTGTGCGACCGGATCGGCATAATACACAAGGGAGTAATGATCGCAACAGGAACTACCGACGATCTGAAGAAAAAGTCGCTCCTTGCTGATGCTGACCTGGAAGATGCATTCATCAAACTGACCTCATTATAAAAGAAAAATACAGGAATAACAGATGCCGGATTTTTTAAAAGATGTTTTAATTCTGCTGCGGCCAAGATTTTTATCTTTTAAAAATCCACTCCTTTCACCAAATTCAAAAAAAGACTTTTACCGCAACCTTGTGCTCGGAACAGCGGGCTTTATTTTCTGGATAGGTATCTTTATAATTTCATTCAGAACCCTTAAATACTTCCGTGGAATAGAAGGGCTGGGAGATATTCTTATTTTTAAACTTTTATCCATGCTCATTCTTACCTCTTTTTCTTTTCTTATCTTCAGCAACATTCTTACCTCACTCTCAAAACTTTATCTTTCAAGAGATCTTGCCCTGGTCCATTCCATGCCCGTCTCCGGCAACAGGATTTTTGTTGCCCGGTGGCTTGAAAGTACTGCGGACAGCTCATGGATGGTTATTTTATACACTCTTCCGGTTTTCGTTGCCCTGGGAATCGTCAGCCAAGCAGGCTTTTTTTTCTACCTGAACACAGCGTTTGTGCTTTTATCCCTTTCATTTATAGCATCCGGGGTAAGTTCGATTCTTGTCATGGCTGCCGTTTTTATCATTCCGGCCGGCCGCATGAAAAACATTCTTTTGTTCTTTGGATTTACCCTCTTTCTGGTCCTGTTTATAGTCTTCAGGCTGTTAAAACCGGAGCAACTCGTTGATCCCGATGTTTTTTCAACAGTTGTTGTTTATTTAGACACCTTGAAAGCTCCGTCATCTCCTCTTCTTCCGAGCACCTGGGTTTATGACAGCATGAAAGAATCCCTCTCCGGTTCTGTGCAAAGCAGTTTTTTCCATTCAGGCCTTTCATGGAGTTTTGCCGCTGTTATACTATTTATAAACATACTCATGGCCGACATGATCTATTTCAAGGGATTTTCCAAGACCCAGACAGCAGCTTTCAGGGTATTCAAATATAAATATTCGGATTTCCCGTTCACAGGTTTTCTCCCGGGAACAACAAGGGCTTTTCTGGTAAAGGAAATTAAAACTTTTTTCAGGGACCAGTCCCAATGGTCACAACTATTGCTTATCGGTGCTCTTGTCATAATATACATATTCAATTTCAGCGTTCTCCCTCTGGAAAAGGCGCCTATAAAAACAATATACCTTCAGAATCTTCTTTCCTTTCTTAATATGGGTCTTTGCCTTTTCGTGCTGACGGCTGTTGCCGGCCGATTTGCATATCCGGCTGTCAGCTCTGAAAGAGAGGCCTTCTGGCTTGTTAAGGCATCACCTGTCAAAATCAAAACGGTTCTCTGGATAAAGTTCTTCATATACTTTTTCCCGCTGCTCATTCTTTCTGAAATCCTGATAGTTGCAACGAACATAATTTTACAAGTTGAAACTTTCATGATGGTTCTCTCATTTATAACAGTACTTCTTATGGTGCCGGGAATCGTGTCAATAGGAATAGGTTTTGGAGCCGCATATCCTGATTTTAAATCTGAAAACCCCGCCCAGTCGGTAACTAGTTTCGGAGGCCTTTTGTTCATGATGATCTGCGCAGGATTCATAATGGCCGTAATAATTCTTGAAGCTGGGCCGGTTTACAGTATATTCATGGCTGCAGTACATCAAAGATCAATGACAATTTTAGAATGGATATGGATAGTCGTATCTTTTTCAATGGTAGTTGTTATCAGTATACTCGCCGTATTGCTTCCGATAAGATTCGGGGAAAAAGGCCTGTCAAAGGTTTTGCCTTAAATGGAACTTGGCTCACATCTTGTTGGATCAGGGTTAAAAGAGTACCGCAAAGAAGTCAGCTGGCGCGAGACCATGAACTACGCTGCAGCGGTCGGCGATAATAACCCCTGCTATTTTGATGATGAACGGATGGATGGCATTATTGCACCTCCCATGTTCTGTGTCGCAGTCACATGGCCCGTAACGGAAAAACTTGAGGAATTCCTGGAATCCGGTCTGCTTCCCGCTGAAATATCCGCCACAAAGGTTCACTATACCGAGCATATCGAATTTTACCGTCCGGTCAGACCGGGAGATATTCTTGCAGTAAAAGGTAAAATAGCTGCGATTCTGCCTCACAGGGCGGGAACTCATATCATAATACGTTATGATGCATCCGATAACACAGGAAAGCCGGTTTTTACCGAACACATCGGGGCTCTTTTGCGCAATGTAAAATGCACCGATTCGGGCAGAGGAGGTGAAACACTTCCGCCTGTACCTGCATGCGGGAGCAGAGGCGCGCCTGTCTGGGAAGCAACCATTCCGGTTGATCCTATGCGCCCCTTTGTTTACGACGGATGCACAAACATCTTTTTCCCGATACATACCTCGAAGCAGTTTGCAAAAATGGTGGGATTGCCGGGGATAATATTACAGGGAACGGCCACGCTTGCCTTTGCGGTAAAGGAATTGATAAACCGGGAGGCCGGAGGAGATCCGCACTGTCTGAAAATTCTCTCCTGCAGGTTTACCGGCATGGTGTTGCCCGGAACCGATATAAGAATACAGCTTATCGGAAAAGCAGACATGGAAAAGGATAAGGCTCTCCATTTCACAGTCATGAATAAAGAAGATCAAAAAGCCATCAGCAACGGGTATGCCTTGATCACAAAGCGTTAAGGTTTCTCTTTTCTTAGCAGATACCTCGCTTTTGATCCGCTTCCTTCCACGAAATTGAGCGGTTTCTCATCGTAGCTTATGACTTCCCATCCATCCGAACCGAGTGTATTTAAAACATACATTTCAGATACTTTTGAATGGTTGAATTTTTTATTTGTGTATTTTTCGATGAAATCCCTGAAGGCTTCATGTTTTGCATCTTTGTATGAGATAATGCTCTCTTTGCGGTAGGATGATATCTCTTTATCCGAGCCGTCATTTAAATATACCGTTGTCGACATTTCAGCTATTCCGCTGGCTACATCATAAAACCTGTTGACCACGACCAGTTCCGCATACTTATATTGTTTTGTTTTTGTCTCCTCGGCATATGCAAAACCGGGCAGCAAGAGAGCAATGATGCAGATATAAAATATATTGTTTTTTAAGCTTCTCATATCTTCCTCCATAAATTTTTCTCTACTTCGTACTCTTAGTGATGAGCAACCGGATTTATTACGAAACCATTATACTTTAATCATTAAGGGTTAAGCAGTCAACATATGAATATCCGGTGGACAAGGCTGCGGAAATTATGGTTCAAATGTCTCCGGGTAATTCTATCGAATTTCTCTATAGCAAGCGAAGTTTACATAAAAATTATCAATTGGACACTCTCTTATCTGATGTGATAACCGCAATTTCAGGGTTTCTTCGCCCGATTTTTGAAAATTCGTTCAATGTTTTGTTTTCAACAGCCGTGTTATGAAATACACAAAGGAGAATTTATGCTTAATATCATCAAACGCAGTTTCAGCCTGGCCGGTATCTCTATTTTATTTTATTTCATTTTTTCTTCAACCGCTCCGGCCGGAACAATCGATCTTTTCACATCTGAAAAGGGAGATATTAAAATCTCGGGCGGAACTGCCCATATTCCCGTAATGAAAGATGCTGCAAAACAGATCATGAGCGTTAATCAGGATATTCGAATCAGCATAGCCGGCGGCGGCTCCGGTGTAGGCATCAAGCAGGTGGGCGAAGGCCTTGTCGATATAGGCAATTCAGGCCGCAAGCCTACGGACGATGAAATTCAGAAATACGGCCTTAAATTATTCCAATGGGCAATAGACGGGGTAGGCGTGGTTGTCAACCCTAAAAACCCGGTCAAAACATTAAGCACTTTACAGCTTTCCGAAATCTTTTCCGGAAAAATCGTCAACTGGAAAGCTTTAGGCGGCCCCGACAAGCCCATCAATGTTTATACACGTGACAATTCAAGCGGCACGCGTGAAGTTTTCTGGGAAAAAGCTCTGGATAAAGGCGAAATCACGGACAAGGCAAATGTCGTGGTTTCAAACGGCGCCATGAAAACTGCGGTTGCAAATGATCCTTATGGTATCGGTTATGTATCGGTGGGCCATATGGATAACAGCACAGCACCTGTAACACTAGACGGTGCGGAGCCTACCATTGATAACGTGAAAAACGGGTCCTATAAAATCGCCCGCGGCCTCTTCAGCAACACAAAGGGAGAACCGAAAGGGCTCGTAAAAAAGTTCGTCGATTTTCTCTTCAGCCCGGAAGGACAGCAAATAGCTGCTAAGAACGGATTCATCCCTATTAAATAATGACGGCTTTGCAAAAAGTCATTCTGCTGTGTTGCACTTCATCTTTCTTCATTGCAGCGTACTATTATGTACGCTTCATTCCTCAAGATTCGTGCGCCTTGCATAATGAGCTTTTTACTTTGCCGTCAAAATATGATTTTCTGCGGTACCATCAACAATGAAAAAAACAACAATTGTAGAGACAGGTTTTCTTGGAGCGGCTGTCTTAAGCGCCTCTCTTACAGCCCTTATTCTGATATTTATGCTGTTCCTTGGCTTTCCCTTGTTCAGGGAAGGGTATTTTATCACCCTGCTCACGACCCCATGGAATCCGGATCACGGACTTTTCGGCATTTACCCGATGCTGGCGGGGACGTTGTCGATTGTATTTTTAAGCCTGTGCTGGGCTTTCCCCTTGAGTCTTGGGGCTTCGGCATTAATATCGGTGATTGCGCCACCGGGCTTTGCAAAATTCTGCAAAAAAACGGTTCAGATGCTGACCGGAATTCCTACGGTTATCTACGGATTTGTCGGTGTCTTCCTTCTGGTTCCGTTTGTCCGGGAAATGTTTGCGTCCGGATCAGGCATGAGCATTCTTTCGGCTTCCCTTATGCTTTCAATGGTTATTTCACCGACCATGATCCTAATTTTTACAGATACGTTTGAGAGTCTTCCCGCGTCATATTCCGCGGCGGCCGATGCCCTAGGTGCGAGTCCCGTTCAGAAACTTGTATACGTGATTCTCCCTTATTCCCGTCGTGGAATTTTTGCCGGGCTGATTCTGTCTGTTGGAAGAGCCATGGGAGACACCCTCATTGCACTGATGCTTGCCGGAAATGCCGTGGCTGTCCCGGGATCAATTCTTGATTCGGCACGTACCCTGACCGCCCATATAGCGCTTGTTATCGCGGCCGATTTTGACA
>Ga0315268_10002079_pt1 | contig 22844 bp, 19 predicted proteins | sample C1_top_MG_FD_204535 | JGI IMG/M metagenome (GOLD analysis project Ga0315268, IMG submission 204535) | Sediment microbial communities from Yellowstone Lake, YNP, Wyoming, USA - C1_top | ecosystem: Environmental > Aquatic > Freshwater > Lake > Sediment | place: USA: Wyoming | collected 2017-08-01 | reverse complement strand
ATCTTCCGGGACGGAGATACTTTTACGGTCTGCACTCCGGAAGTGCTGGAAGCGGTCTATGACACCCCGGCATTAGTGCAGCCCCACCCCGTCAGCGCAAGGCCTTTTGTGCATTTTTGCCCAGGGGCGGAGTCGCTGTTATGAATGAGCTAAACCTAGAGACGACACCCCCGAGGCCGTTAAAAATTCAGGTGAAAGGTCTGGTAAAGACCTTTCGGACCAACGGCGTCCAGGTGGAGGTGCTGACCGGGGTTCACCTGGACATCTTCCGGGGAGAAACCCTGGCCATAGCCGGCGCCTCCGGAGTGGGGAAATCTACCCTGCTCCATATCTTGGGAACGCTGGAACGTCCCACCTCCGGCCAGGTGCTTTGGGATGGAGCAGACGTCTTTTCCCTGGACGAGAAACTCCTGGCAGCCTTCCGGAATCGCAAGGTGGGATTTGTGTTTCAGTTGCACCACCTGCTGCCCGAGTTCAACGTGCTGGAAAATGTGATGATGCCCGCATTAATCGCCCGCCTGCCTCGAAACACGGCCAGGCAAATGGCCGAGGCAATTTTAATCCGGGTAGGCCTTAAAGATCGCTGGCGACATCGGGTTTCCCTCCTTTCCGGAGGCGAACAGCAGCGGGTGGCGGTGGCCCGGGCCCTGGTATTGGAGCCGGATGTGCTTCTGGCGGATGAACCCACCGGCAACCTGGACCCCCGAAGCGGCGCCCGGGTGCATGAACTTATCCTCGAACTCAACCGGGAACTGGGTCTCACTTCGGTGATTGTCACCCATAACTTAGAGTTAGCCCGGAGCCTGGACCGGCAGATAGCCCTGGTGGACGGCAAGGCGGTGTGTATGCGGGGAGGCGCCTGATGCCAGCAACTGCTGAGAAATGGATACCGATATGTTCGAAGGCTCTATCCTGGCTCTGGATATAGGAGGATTCAGACAGCATCTCCTTATATGGGAGCCGGGCCAGGACATGGAAAATGCGGTAAAGATGGTGATTCCGGCCCCCACCCGGATCTTGGCCAGGCGCCTCCAGCGCCTTACGGAGCAGGGACAGGCCATCTTTTTAACCGGCCGGATGATGGGAGGCGGGGCGGTGACCCAGGCGGTACGCCACCATCTGTCCCAGGGACTTAAAGTTTATGCCACCCCTCAGGCCGCCCTGACTCTCAATGACCGCCCGGAGATAGTACAGCAATGGGGGGTAATCATCACCGAGGCCACGTCATTTAAGGAAGTGCCCTTTCCTCTCGGAGATATTAATATGTACGGGTTGTCAGCCTCATTATCTTCCTTTGAGATCTCCTTGCCTGACAATATTGCCGTGGCGTTGCTGGACCATGGCTTCCATCCCGAGGGCAGCAACCGCCGTGTCCGGTTTAAGTATTGGAAAGAAATTCTCAACCGGAACGGAAAACTCCAGGACCTGGCTTTCCGTGAGCCCCCGCCTTACTTCAAGCGCATGTCAGCCGTGGCCGAAGCCCTGCCGGGGGCCTTGCTCATGGACACTTGCGCCGCGGGAGTTTATGGGGCGCTGTTGGACCCCCGGGCCCGGGCACAGCAGGAAGAGGGGCTCATGGTGGTGTACCTGGGAAATGCCCATACCTTTGCGGCCTTGATACAGGGGGAACGCATTTGGGGTATTTATGAACATCATACCTCGCTTTTAGACCAGGCCAAGCTGTTCTCGCATTTGACTCGCTTTCAGGGAGGGGAACTCACCGACAATGACGTCTTTGCCGACCGCGGGCATGGCTGCGCTTATGCCCCGGACTACTCTCTGAGATCGCAGTTCTCCTTTACCGTCATTACCGGGCCCCGGAGACGCCTGACCCATGGTTGGCCAGGGGGTATCTTCGCCGCGCCTTTTGGAGATATGACGTTCACCGGCTGTTTCGGCCTGATAACAGCCTTTTTCGAAAGTCGAAGCAACGAAATGATGCCAAAATTATAATTAACTGCCCTGATCAGAAACTTATCAAGCGGCCCCAAACCTTCCATATTCAGAAGGTATCTGGAATTTTTACCACTTAGATGATAAGAAATTAGCATGGGAGCTCGTGAAGAGGTATCCTGGATGGAGCAAGATCTTAATAGGCGGGCGGCATGGGTATCAAGCAGATAATTGGGATAGCGGTGGGCGCGTTAGCGGGATTTCTGATTGGATATCTTGGCCGTTGTGCGGGAGGCACAGCTTGACGACTGACCTCCAATCCCTGGTCAGGGATGATCGTAGGCGCGCTGGTGGGATTCCTGGTAACTCGTCATTAGCCGGGCAAAGTTTCGCTTGATTTCTGCTAAGGATTACCCCGCCAACGACTAATATCCAGACGATACCAGCCTTCTTGCCCTGAAGGATTCCTGCCATTCAAGCCGGTAACTTGGCGTTCCCCTATCACCGGCATCTAAAATCTTCCTCCCCACAGATGCCCGCGCAAGATATGCGAATCAGATCGATAATTATTTTATATCATTAATAAATGCAAGATCATGGCAAGATAGCTTGCCAAGCTGCCCAATCTATGAGAGCCTGATGCACTGAGAGTCTCACTCCGGTTCCGGAAAAGCTTGCCCCAGCCGGCCCAGCCTCATCTGGGCTGGAAGGCTCTTATAGTGATGGCGCCTGACCGGAAGCCGCCGGTGACCGGGACTGCCCGGGCGGTCTTGGAAAGGTTGAGGCTGATGGCTGCCATCCCGGCAGTTGGGTTTGCTCTTTCGCCTTCACCCCATTAGGGTCCAATTACCGGCCGCGAATGGATTAATCATGAAACTGCTAGGGCTGTTATTATTGCTCTTTGCCGGTCTGCCCCCATACGCTTCGGCCATCGATCCGGGCCGGGTCCAGGGCTTCCTTCAGGTGAACGACACAGCCATGGCGCTCACCCAGGCCTACGCCCACCTCCACGACAACGCCGAAGGGCTGTTGGATCGTCCACAGGAATTGCGCCTCCTGCTGGCGGATCGGGAGGTGCCGCCAGAGGCCCTGGCCGGCTTCGCCCCCTTGGCAGCGGAGCAGATGGCCAGGGAAGGAAGGTTGCAAGGCTTGCTGCTAAAGTTGGACCCCAACGATCACCAGCGTCTGGAGGTTACCCTGCTCTACCCGCCGGCGGAGCCGGGACAACCCTTCATGACCCAGACGCTCCGTACCACCGTGGGGAAGGCCCCCATAGAGCTGAAAATTGGTGCCAACCGCGTGGGCGGTGCAGTCGAACATCACGATGAGCGCCAGGGCGAAACCGGGGGAAGGCCCAAACTGGCTTACGGTCTCCGCTTCAGTGCGCCGTTGTTCCATGAGATGGCGGTCACCGCGGTGCTCGTGGGCCCGGCGGCGCAAAACAGTCCCCAAATGCGAGTGCTCCGTGAGCAGGCCCGGGCTTTGGAGAAAGGCGATTTTGAGTCGGTACAACGGCTTTCCACCGAAGGCGCCCACCGTCGCCGCCGGGCCTTCCTGGCCCAGGCCGGCCCGGAACCCGGGTCTTGGGCGAAACAGGCGGCGGCTGAGCTGAGGGATTCGGCCAGGCGTCTTAAACGGGTGGTGTGGCGCGGGGATCACGCCGTGGCGGTCTTTGCAGGCAAGCGCTGGCAAAGCTTCGTGCGGCAAGGCGGGGAGTGGAAGTCAGACAATTAAGCACCCGGCTGGGTGTTTTACCTAAGATAAGGAAGTCTGGAAGCTATTGCAAAACTCATTTTTTCTGTCATCCTGAACGCCGTGAAGGATCTCAAGTTATTAAAAATACGAGATTCTTCGCGGCGCTCAGAATGACAGTTCATGGCAAGGTGGGGGTTTGAAATAACCTCTAATCAAATCTTCCCAAGGAGAACTGCCATGCCCAATGACCGCGCCATAGCCTACTTCAGCATGGAGATTGCTCTGGAGCCCGGCATGCCCACTTACAGCGGCGGGCTGGGAGCATTGGCGGGGGATACCATCCGTTCGGCCGCCGACCTCAAGGTGCCGGTGGTGGCTGTCTGCCTGCTCCACCGCCAGGGCTATTTTTACCAGCGGCTGGATGCCCTGGGCAACCAGACGGAAGAGCCGGTGGCGTGGGTTGTCAACGATTTCCTCACCGAGATGCCGGCCCGGGCCCAGGTGTCCCTGGAAGGCCGGGAAATCCAGCTCCGGTCCTGGAAATATGAGGTCCGGGGGGTCAGCGGCTACGTGGTGCCGGTATACTTCCTGGACGCCGACCTCCCGGAAAACAGCGACTGGGACCGGCGACTCACCGACCACCTCTACGGCGGCGACGACTGGTACCGCCTGTGCCAGGAAGTCCTCCTGGGGATCGGCGGCGTCCGGATGCTCCGGGCCCTGGGGTACCGGGAGCTGAAACGCTTCCATATGAATGAGGGCCACGCGGCCTTACTTACCATCGAACTCCTGAACGAGGAGGCGGAGAAGGCCGGCAAGGACGCCATCGGTCAACCGGAGATCGAAGCGGTGCGGGCCCGGTGCATCTTTACCACCCACACCCCGGTGCCGGCGGGACACGACCAGTTTCCCCTGGAGCTGCTGGAGAAACTGGCGGGCAACTTTAAGTGGATGCTGGATAGGCAGGACCTGTTTGCCGTTGATATCCAGCAACATATCTTGCAGTATGGCGGGGATTTTGCCCGGGTGCCCGAACTGGCCCAGCGCGGTTTCAGGCTGAATATGACCTACCTGGCCCTGAACCTGAGCAACTACGTCAACGGGGTGGCCAAGAAGCACGGCGAGGTGTCCCGGCTCATGTTCGCCAACTATCCGGTGGACGCCATCACCAACGGGGTGCACGCCGCCACCTGGGCCACGGAGCCCTTCCAGGCCCTCTTCGACCGCCACATCCCGGGCTGGCGGGAGGACAACTTCAGCCTGCGCTATGTCCTCAACATCCCGGCCCAGGAGCTGTGGGGCACGCACCAGCAGGCCAAGCAGGATCTCCTGACCTATGTCAACCACGAGACCAACGCCGGCATGGACCAGGACGTCCTGACTCTGGGATTCGCTCGCCGCACCGCGACTTACAAGCGGGCGGACCTGCTGTTCCGGGATCTGGAGCGATTGCGGCGTATTTCCCGGGAGGTTGGCCCCCTACAGGTGATTTATGCCGGCAAGGCCCATCCCAAAGATAGCCAGGGGAAGGACCTCATCCGGCGTATTTTTCAGGCCGGGGAGGCGTTGCGGCCGGACCTCAAGGTGGTCTACCTGGCCAATTATGACACCTGGCTGGCGCGGCTGCTGGCCGGCGGGGTGGACGTGTGGCTCAATACCCCCCAGCCCCCCAACGAGGCCTCGGGCACCAGCGGCATGAAAGCGGCCGTGAACGGCGTCCCCAGCCTCAGCACCCTGGACGGTTGGTGGCTGGAGGGCCACATCGAGAACTTCACCGGCTGGTCCGTCGGTGAACCGGTACGGCAAGGCCCCCAGGACGGCGACGGCGCCGACGAGGCCCATTCCCTCTATGAGAAACTGGAGCAGGTGATCGTCCCCAGTTATTACCAGGACCGCCAGGCCTTCATGCGGGTCATGTATGGGGCCATCGCCATCAACGGCGCCTTTTTCAACACCCAGCGCATGGTGCAGCAGTATGTGGTGAAGGCGTACCTGTAAAAAATCCGGCAGGCTCCCCCGCAGTTCTATTCCGCCCTCCTCCGGCCGGCGCCTCCAGGCAGGCCGCCAGCCCCAACCGCCCTATCTTTGACAGCCGGAAAGACTGAGGCCAGGGGTACTCTCCCCGGGTTCATGATTGCCTGGGACGGGGCTGCGGTCGGAGGTCCGGTCTCCCCTTGGGGGCTTCACCCCGCCGGCCTTGCCTATAAATATTCCTGGCGCCGGGTTCAGGACGAGGCGCCGGGCCGGCCCGATCCTAACTTTACAAAAAATATGGTCCGGGACAGAAATGACCCTAACATCTGGCGCCGGGGTTTATCTAACCTGTTAAGAAGAGTCTGGATGGGGGACGGCCAGGGGAGTGGGCCAGGGTCACGCTAAATCCAGCGCCGGCAACGGGATTCGAGCTCCAGTCAAGCCGATTTATTAACCAAGAGGGGGAGGGGGAGCAGGGAGGCAATATGGCCATGGTTTCTTGGGCGGCAGTCTTGTTAGTGAGCACCCTAACCGTGGTGGGGTGCATGGGGCAATATCCGGGGATGTCGCCTTTTGGTTATGGCGGCGGCTATGATTTGGGATACGGCGGGATCGGCGGTGGAGCCTCCCAACCATACTATTCACCCCAGCCCTACGCCTATGATCCGGGGTACGGCGGGGGTTATTCCCAGCCCTACCAACCATACTATCAAAGCCAGCCGTATGTTTACTACGGCAACGGCGGCGCCTACGTTTACCAGCCGGGCCAGGTGATGACGCCAGGGCCCGAGGCAACCACGGCCACCCCGCCCGGTTCATGGGCAGAGCGGCGGCAGCCGCGCCAGGAGGGTCAACTCCAGCAGGCATGGAACTCCGGGCGACTGAGCCCCGAGGAATACCAGCGGCTGGCAAGGGAGCAGGCGCAGAGGGGCGGGACGGCAGCGCGGCCGGGAGCCGACGGCAACCTGAGCCCCCAGGAGCGGGCCCGTCTCAACTCCATGCAGAATAGAAGCGGCCGACAAATCAACCAGCTAACAAACAACGGGTCGCAGACCGGGCCCAATGGGCAATCCCAGTCCAATGCGCAAGTGCGGCCCTATGGACAACTGCAGCCTAATACGCCCGCCGGAACCACGGCGTCAGCCCGACCCACGATGCAGCTCGGGCCCATGGCCCCGGCCCGTCCCCTGATGCAAGCCCGGCCGGCGGCGCCACCGCGCCCCGCGGCGCAGGCGCGCCATGCGGCGCAACCCCGGGCAACTAACAGCCGGCCCCCGGGGAACGGCGCGGCAGCACCCTGAGCGCCTCCAGGCCAGACCTTAATTAACGGCTGGGCCTCCCCCCCATTGCCCTCCTGGGCGGCAGGGCCGGGGGCGCCCCCGGCTGAGGACGGCACTTGCGGCGGGGCGGCCCGGGAAACCAGGGGCGGTGCCTCTGGGGCTTTATCAGGCTGTTGAAAAACTCCCATAACTTAGAATTTGTCATTCTGAGCGAAGCGAAGAATCTCGTATTTTCAGCCGGTTGAGATCATTCACGTTGTTCAGGATGACATGAAAAGCCCGTTTTTCATCAGCCTCATAGAGGCTGCGGCTCTTTATTTCTTGGGCGCCGGTTCCTCTTCCAATTTGCCCTTCTGCTTGGTGCCGCACATGGGGCAGAGGATGTCGATCTCCTTCTCATCCCCGATAAACTTTTCCCGGAGAGTCTCCGGCCCCAGAAAGGTGATATCCCCGCAGGCGCACGCGGGACATTCGGCCCTGACCCGGTATTTTCTTTTGGACACTTTTCCTCCTCGCGGTTGGCAGATTTCCGGCTCCGCCCCGGTCAACCGGGACGGGGCGGCCTGCCGCGGTTTTTCCCAATTTAATCATTAACTGCAGCCATGGCAAGGCGGTGCTTGGGTCCAGCCCCCCTGACCTGCCCCCAGTAGTTGTACCAAGTTTTAAGTTAGGATGGTGGTCATGTCAAGCCAGAGATCCTGGCGAGGATGATCGCACTCTACGGAATGACTTTGTGTTTACCCACCTGAATGAACCTATCAAGACCGCCGGCGGGTTGAAAAACTCCTTTATCGCGGCCTGCGGCAAAGCGGGGATCCCCCACGGCCAGAAAGTGCTCACTGGAATCACCTTCCACGACATCCGGCACCCAGTCAAAACCAATATGTTGAACGTCGCCGTGGATAAGGTGCATCGGGATATTATCTTAGGCCACAGCCCTCACGGGATGGACGTTCACTATATGGCCCCCTCTGAGGATGACCTTCACCGCGCCATGGCTCGGTACACCGACTGGTTAGATGGTCAACTCAATTTGCAAAGGGTTGACCCTCTCGTTTACCAAGGTATAAAAAAGGGCAGCCGACTTGAGCTAACCCATTTAAATAACTGGCGCCCCCGCCGAGACTCGAACTCGGGACACAGGGATTAGGAATCCCTTGCTCTATCCATTACTGAGCTACGGGGGCGAGGCGGCAGTCAGTGGCCTGGCCTGGGGCGCGGTCGTTGCCCGCGACCTGGTAATTTGCGGCCCGGCCAGGCGCTCCGGGGCGTCAGGGTCCGGGAGACGGCGCGGTTTGCCTCCGGACCCAGCCGGTGCCTGTGCCACAGTTGCCATTATACGAAAGTAGCCCCGCCCCTGCAACCGCCAGATATGGCTTAAGGCGGCAAATCCGGCTCGCCCGGCAGCGCCCCTACCCGGCGGCCTGCTCCCTTCTGGTTCTGCCCAAAAAACCTAGGTCTCCGGGGTGTGACTTCCTTGAAAGCGGGGGGACCGTGTGGTATGATACAGCGATTTTTGGGGTTCAACTTTCCGGGAGTCCGCGGTGCCAAGAGGCTGGATCTATACCCTGGGGTGTCTGATTTTCTTACTGGGCGCGAGCCTGGCCGGGGCCGCGGAAATGGAACTCTTCAAGGCCGAGCGCTTTCAGGGCGGACCCTGGTGGCTCCGGGCGGATAAAGTGACGTACGACGCCACCAACCATCTTTATAATGCCCAGGGCCATGTGGAGATCCGCCAGGGAGACCGGCGGATCACCGCGGAGGAGGTGCAGGTCAACGAACAGACCAAGGTGGCCTGGGTCAAAGGCAATGTGGTGATGGTCCTGGATGAGGACATCTTCACCGGGCAGGAAGGCCGGTTCAACCTGGCCACCGGGGGCGGCGAGATGCAGGGGGCGCGGCTCTTTCTGAAGACCAACCACTTTCACGTGACCAGCCCCCTGATCCGCAAAACCGGGGACAACACCTATTACGCCGAGGAGGCCAGGGTCACCACCTGCGACGCGGACCGCCCGGTGTGGAGCTTTACCACCCGCAAGCTCTCGGTGGTTCTGGAGGGCTATGCCACTGGCCGGAGTACCTTCTTTCAGCTGGGCGGGGCGCCGGTCCTCTACCTGCCCTTTTCGGTGCTGCCGGTGGCCACCAACCGGCAAACCGGCTTTCTCCTGCCTTCCTACGGGCAGCACAAGGCCGGCGGCACGGTGGTGGAACTTCCCTTTTATTGGGCCATCAACAACTCTGCCGACGCCACCTTATTCCAGACCTATCTTACCAACCGGGGATACATGCAGGGGGCGGAGTACCGTCGGCAGGGCCATGCGGACGCCGGCGCCACTTTCCGGGGCTTCTACCTGAGCGACCACGAAAACCAGAACATCCCCACCCCGCACCGTTATTGGGTGGCCGGCATGGTGAACCAGCCTTTGCCGGAGGACTGGAACCTGCGCCTGACGGTGGACCGGGTCAGCGACGCCGCTTATCTCAAGGATTTCAACTTCGGCTATATGGGCCTCAACCGCTATTCCCGGGAACTTCTCCGGGATTACGGCCGGGACCTGGAGCAGGAGGAAGTGAATGCCCGGGTCTCCACCCTGTTGTTGAGCCGCAACTTCGCCCTGGCCAACCTCACCGCCTACGGCCGCTACTACGAGAGGCTCATTGCCGATGACCCCCGCCTGTTCCACCGAATGCCCGGCATAAGTCTCATGTCGGTGCCGTTGCGGATGGGAAACCTGCCCCTTTATCTGGGCCTGGATTCGTCCTATGATTATTTCTATCAGGCCCACGGCATGAACGGGGACCGCCTGGACTTCCATCCCCGCCTGTGGCTGCAGGGACAGCCGTTGGCGGGGGTGGCTTTCGACTCCCGGGTGGGCTTCCGGGAGACCCTGTTCCGGGTGGACCATACCACCCCTGCGGGGCCGCCGGAGCAGTACCTGTCCCGCCAGCTCTTCGATTCCCGGGTGGGCCTGTCCGGCGCCTGGGCCCGGGACTATGGCCGGGAGGCGGGCTCTTCCCAGTTCTTCCGCCACGTGGTGCGCCCCGAGGTGCAGTACTGGAATATCCCCCGCTTCGTGCCCGGACGTTATCCTGCCTTCGACCCCCTGGACCTGGGCTGGGTGGCCCGGGTCAACCGCAACCTGCCGGTGCGGCCGGGGGACGACCCCGTGGGCGGAGTTAATGCCCTGACTTACGGCATCTCCAACAATATGCTACGGCGGGGCGAAAATTCCCAGGGGCAGGCCACGGTGCGGGATCTGGTCTGGCTGCGCCTGAGCCAGAGCGCCTTTTTTAACCGCTCCAGCATGGGACTGGACGGCACCCCCCAGCGCCACCATCCGGTTTCCGATTTTTGGGGGGAGGTGGAAGTCTATCCCTTAAGCCAGCTCAGCCTGGGAATGAACACGGGGGTCTCCCCTTATCAAGAAGGGTTCGATCGGGCGGATTTCAAGATCACCTTCATGGACAGCCAGCGGCAAAATTATTTGAATGTGAACTATATTTTCGTCAAGGATTTTGCTAAACAGATCAATGTATCGACTTATCTAAACCTCATGCGCTCGGTGAAGACCTGGCTTACTTACGGCCATACCTTTGAAACCGATAAGAAGCTGGAACAGCGGTATGGATTGATCCTGCAGCGCCAGTGCTGGGGGGTGGCGCTCTCTTACACCGAACGCCCGGACGATAAACGAGTGGGGTTCACCCTGTTCATTCCAGGTTTGGGTGAGAAACTGAAACGATCGCCGGTGCGCTTTCCGGAGGAGGGCAAGCAGAAAGGAGAAGGGCCGGATTTATTCTAGGGCGGTGATCCGCCGCGCCGCGTAATGGCAGCCACCCACCGACCCTCCGGGCCCCGGAGGGAAAACCAGGGGCGAAGGTTTTTTTGCCCCTCCCCCACCCCCCTTTACCACAAGTTTGCCGGGATGGTTGCGGGGCAAGCCCAATGGAGGGCAAATCTGTTACACTGGGCGGCAGCAACCGGGAAGTCGCCGCCGCCAGGAGAGAAAGGTAACCTATGAAACTGGCAATAATCGGCGCAGGCTATGTGGGGTTGGTGACCGCGGCCTGCTTTGCTGAGATGGGCAACGAAGTAATCTGCGTAGATACGGACCAGGCCAAGGTGGAGGCCCTGGAGCTGGGACGCATCCCCATTTATGAACCCGGATTGGAAGATTACGTCAAACGGAACTTCCAGGATAACCGGCTGTTTTTCACCACCGACCTGGCTCCTGCAGTCCAGCGCAGCCTGGTCATCTTCATCGCGGTGGGCACGCCCCAGGATCAGGACGGCTCCGCCGACCTGTCCATGGTGCTGCAGGTGGCCCGGGACATCGGCCGCCACATGGACGGCTACAAGGTCATCGTGGAAAAATCCACGGTGCCGGTGGGGACCGCGGCCCAGGTGCGGCGGGTCATCACCGAGGAGCTTGAGGCCCGGGGCGAGGCCTTTGAATTTGACGTGGTCTCCAACCCGGAATTTCTCAAAGAAGGCACGGCCCTGGATGATTTCATGAAGCCGGACCGCATCGTGGTGGGCTGCGAAGACGTCCGGGTGGCGGAGCTGATGAAGGAGCTCTACGGCCCCTTTTTGCGCACCCACCAACCCATCATCATCATGGACGTGGTTTCCGCCGAACTGACCAAATATGCCGCCAACGCCTTTCTGGCCACCAAGATTTCCTTTATCAACGAAATCGCCAACATCTGCAGCATGACCGGCGCCAACATCAAAATGGTGCGCCAGGGCATCGGCTCGGACCGCAGAATCGGCAACCTGTTCCTGTTCCCGGGGTTGGGCTACGGGGGCTCTTGCTTTCCCAAGGACATGCAGGCCCTGATCCACACCGCCAGGTCCCTGGGTTACCCGCCCCGGATCCTGGAGGCGGCGGAGGCCGTCAACCAGGATCAGCGCCGGATCTTCCTGGAGGTGATCCGCCACTATTTTATGAACGATCTGACCGGCAAGGTGGTAGCGGTCTGGGGCCTGTCCTTCAAACCCCAGACCGACGACATCCGGGAGGCGCCGGCCCTGACGGTCATCTCCCGGCTGCTGGAGCTGGGGGCCCGGATCCAGGCCCACGATCCCGAGGCCATGACCGCGACCCGCCAGTATCTGGGCAATAACCCGGCCGTGAGCTTTGCCGCGTCCGCCTATGAAGCCCTGGAAGGGGCCGACGCCCTAGTCATCTGCACCGAATGGACCAAATTCCGGGAACCCGACTTTGAGCGCATGAAGTCCCTGATGAAGGGGCCGGTGATTTTCGACGGCCGCAATCTTTACAACCCCGACAAGATGGCCAAACTGGGGTTTGCCTACTTCCATATCGGCCAGAAGCTGGACCCCTGACCGGTCAGGTATGGGTGTAGGGGCGGGTTTTAAACCCGCCCCTACAGGTTGATCTGGCTTAGCCGCAAACCTAACCACCACGGAAGGATACCGCCTTGCCCCGGAAGCCGTTGCCGCCCCGTAGTGAGCCGGGAGTCCAGGAAAGCCGTCTGGCGGACCTGGACCTGGGGGGCTTTGCCGCCCTGAAGGTCCTGGTGGCCGGGGACTTCATGCTGGACGAGTATCTGTGGGGCCGGGTGGAGCGGGTGTCGCCGGAGGCCCCGGTGGCGGTGGTGGACATTGAGCGGGAGACCCGCACCCTGGGGGGCGCCGGCAACGTGGTCAACAACCTGGTGGCCCTGGGGGCCCAGGTGGAGGTCCTGGGCCTGGTGGGGGAAGACCACCCCGCCGGCCTGCTGCGCCTGGAACTGAACCGGCTGGGGGTGGGGGCCGGGGGCCTCTTGAGCGACCCCCAGCGCCGTACTTCCCGCAAGACCCGGGTCATGGGCAATTCCCAGCAGGTGGTGCGCATCGACCGGGAATCCCGGGCGCCGGCGCCGGCGGCCTTTATGAAGGCGGCCCGGAAATTTCTCCAGGGCCGCCTGCCGGACCTGCACGCCATCGTGCTCTCCGACTACGCCAAAGGCGTCCTCACCCCGCCGCTGCTGAAGGAAGTCATCGGCCTGGGAACCGGCCGGGGGCTGCCCGTGGTGGTGGATCCCAAAGGCAAAGATTTCTCCGCTTACGCCGGGGCCACGGTCATCACCCCCAACCGCAAAGAAGCGGAGCAGGCCGCGGGATTCTCCCTGGCCCGCTGGGAGGAACTGGTCAGGGCCGGCGCCGGGCTCCGGAAGAAGCTGTCCCTGGATCACCTGCTCATCACCCTGGGGGCGGACGGCATGCTCCTCTTCCCCCGGGAAGGGCGGGAGGTGCACATTCCCACCCAGGCCCGGGAGGTCTTTGACGTCTCCGGGGCCGGGGACACGGTGGCGGCCCTCATGGCCCTGGGCCTGGCCCGCTGGCGCGACCCGGTGCTGGCGGCGCGCCTGGCCAACGCCGCCGCCGGGGTGGTGGTGGCCAAGGTGGGCACCGCCCCCATCTTCCGGGCCGAACTGGAGCGGGAACTGGGCCGCCGCACCGGTCTGGAGGAGAAGATCCGCTCGCTGCCGGAGCTGGCCCTGACGGTGGCCCACCTCCAGGCCCAGGGCAAACGGGTGGTGTTCACCAACGGCTGTTTCGACCTGCTGCACGGCGGCCACATCAAATTTCTGGAAGACTCCCGGCGGCAGGGGGACGTGCTGGTGGTGGCGCTGGACTCGGATGCCTCCGTCAAGCAGGTGAAAGGGGAGGGCCGGCCGGTCATCGGCCAGGCCCAGCGCCTGCGCATCCTGGCGGCCCTGGCCGCGGTGGACTACGTCACGGTCTTCGCCTCCCCGCAGTTGCCGGAGATCCTCCGGAGCCTGAAGCCCGACGTCCTCACCAAGGGGAGCAACTACCCCCAGGAACAGGTGGCCGGCCGGGAGATCGTCCAGGCCTATGGCGGCGAGGTGCGGCTGCTGCCGGTCACCGACCCGGTGTCGGTCTCGGAACTCATCAATAAGATTCGCGGCGGGTAGGGATAGAGATTTGGAGGAGGTTGGCGGAGGGGGCCAAGGGTTTCCACAGGCGAGACGCCTGTGCTACTGGCCCTCACCCCCCTCCCTTAATCCCCTAACGGGGAAATAGAGGCGGGTTGAGCTTAGGCTCAACCTGCCAACATTTTTTATAATTCCGGGGCGGTCCCTGGGACCAAGCAGACCACCACGAAGGGCTCCGGGCCGGGATTGCTCAGCTGATGTTCTTCACTTGCCGGGATGAACACGACATTGCTCGCTTGCACCCGGTGCCACTGGCCATTGCCATAAACCTCGCCTGCCCCGGAATGAATGAACATCTCGTGTTCCCAAGCGTGGGCATGCCTGGGGGTGTGTCCCCCCGGGGCAATCTCGAATACCCGCATCCAAAAATTAGGGGCGCCGTCACTCTTGCCGATAACCACCCGGGCCGCAATGCCCTTGGCGGCGCCGCTGCCAAAGTGAGTTGCCTGGACGTCGGCATACCGGATAATCTTCATAATCTCCCCTCTGAGTAATGCCTCTTGACGAAACTGGGTAGAGCGGTTGGCGGTGGTCCGGGCGAGGCCGCTTTTTCAGGGCCGGCCCTGGCCCTGGTCCCCGCCGGGTCTCTTCAGGCGGCCGGGGCTCTCCACCCGGTGGATGAGGTAGTCCTGCCACTCCTGCCACTGGGCGATGGGGTTCATCCCGGTGCTTTTCAAGGGCACTTCGGCCCGGGCGCTGTCGGCGTGGCCGCCGGCGGAGCCGATCTTGCCGAAGGACTGCATGGCCAGGCGGCCGGCGTTCTTCCGCAGCCCGTCATTTCTGAAGATCACCACCAGCGTGTCTCGGTAGATGCCCCCCACGATGGTCCAGGAGCTCTCCCCGGCCCTCAGGAAGAAATCGGCCAGGATCACCAGGACGTCCGGGGTGGCCACCGGGCCCAGAAAGGCGTAAAGCCGGTTGTGACGGATGCGGTAGCGGTTCAGGGCCAGCCGCAGGTACCCCAGCACCGGCAGGCTGAATTCGGCGAAATCCAGCCGCCGCACCAGGGGCCGGCGGGTGAAACCGTAGAGATAATGAAAGGCCCGTACGTCGGCCTCGGTGGCCAGCCGCTCAAAATTGGAGGTGTCGGTCTTGATGCCGTAGTACAGGGCGGTGGCCAGCTTTAGGGAGGGCTTGATGCGGGCCTCCCGCAGGTACTCGGTCAGGATGGTGGCGGTGGCGCCGTATTGCGGCCGGATGTCTGCGAGCCGCGCCCTGGATTCAGGATGACGCGGGTGGTGATCGATGATCACGTCGTAGCGATGGCCGCCGAACAGCTCATTATGGGCCGGCTGGCCGTCCACCAGGGCCTTGCGGTTAAAGTCATGGGGGTTGAGCTCATTAAGGGGTGTGAGGGAAATCCCCAGGACTTGCACCAGGCGTTTGTTCTGGGGCCGGGTGATGGGGCGGATGGGGGCGATGACGCAGGCGGTGAGCCGCCGCCACAAGAGGCGCTTCAAGGCCAGGGCGCTGGCGATGGCGTCGGGGTCCGGGTCAATGAGAATCAGCAGCCGATCCTCATGGGAAAAAAGGTGCTGAAGTCGCTGGAGATGGGTGCGCATAAGTCAGGCCCGCTCCTCCTGCCATTTTAACCCAAGGGCTTAAGCCGGGGCAAATAATAGCAACAGGTTTTGGGGGATAAAATGAGGGAAAAAGGCCGGAGCCGGCCCCGGACCTTAATGAAGAAATGGAGAAGCCGGCAAACTAAACGATTAACCGACCGGCGCAGCCATGGTTTTCCTTTGCCATTCCGGGGCCCCTAAATTATAAATAATTGACGGGCTGAGGGCTGTCCCAGGATTGTTCTGAAAAATTGACCCGTCCCCGACAACTGGCAAAATTGCGGGCTGGTGCAGCCGGGGCCGGAGCCCCTGGCCCCAACGCTGGGGATCGGTCCCCGGCGCCGCCAGTTTCCGGGCACTTTGGAGGCATAATGGATCACAGCAACGAGGTGGTGGACCACATCTTAAAAGGGGAGGTGCGGGCCGCGGCCCGCCTGATGCGGGATCTGGACGACGGCGTCCCCCAGGCTCGGGAGGTGTTGAAACACCTTTACCCCCATAGCGGCAGGGCCCATATCATTGGCATCACCGGCTCTCCCGGGGTGGGGAAAAGCACCCTCACCGACCGCCTGATCCAGTATCTGCGCCAGGAGGGCAAATCCGTGGGGGTGGTGGCGGTGGATCCCACCAGCCCCTTTTCCGGCGGGGCCATCCTGGGGGACCGCATCCGCATGCAGCGCCACGCCCTGGACGAAGGCGTGTTTATCCGGTCCCTGGCCACCCGGGGGCATTTCGGCGGCCTCACCGCCTCGGCCCGGGCGGTGATCACGGTGCTGGACGCCATGGGCAAGGACTATATCCTGGTGGAAACCGTGGGGGTGGGCCAGGATGAGGTGGAGATCGCCGGCACCGCCGACACCACCATGGTGGTGACGGTGCCGGGCCTGGGGGACGACATCCAGGCCATCAAGGCCGGCATCCTGGAGGTGGCGGACCTCCTGGTGGTCAACAAGGCGGACCGGGAAGGGGCGGCCCGCACCCACCAGGACCTGCTGCAGATGCTGGAGTTGCAGACCCGCCGCAAGGACCAGGCCTGGAGGCCCCCGGTCATCCTCACCCAGGCCAAGGACCATCAGGGGATCGAGGAATTGATGGCCGGGGTTAAGGAACACCGGGAGTTTCTCACCCGGGACGGGGGCGCCGCCCTCCAGCGGGCGCGCCAGGCCCGGGTGCGGCAGGAATTCCTGGAACTCTTGAAGGAGGGAGTGTTCCGCCACCTGCTGCGGCAATTAGAGAGAGACGGCCGCCTTCCCAAGATTCTGCAGGAGATCATGGCGCGGGCCACCGACCCCTACTCGGCCAGCGAAGCCCTGGTCCTGGAGACTTTGGGGCCCCTGAAAGACCGCCCCTAACCACCTGGCTAGTACTTAATTGCAGAAGATAGCCCCTTTTTTCAGGCCCATTTTTCTTCCCCCCTTTTCCAAAGGGGGGTTAGGGGGGATTTGATAACCGCTTGAAATCCCCCTAAATCCCCCTTTTTCAAAGGGGGACTTTATGTAATCCTGGTCTTTGAGAATGCTCGCAATCATTTACGCTGATTTTCGCAACCAAATACCAACCGGAATTCGACGCCACCGGGATTGCCCCGGCCGGACGATCCCTGAGGCTGACTGCGTGGCGTCGACCGGTTGCCTTAAATTGTCTTAAAACAGATCGAAGCCGACCACCCTCAAATGGAGATCATATTAGATCCGAGCCGACCTCAAGGCTTAAACTGGTCATCCCGGCAAGTTATAAAATCCAGCTATGATAAGGATACCGAATAGTGATTCTTATAGGTGAACCTGCGCAAATGCGGCAGGTATCCTTTAACGACCAAAATCATCCACCATTCCTATCCGTTAAGTCTGTGATAACACTGCTGTCGCACGCTTCCGCTTAGCTCGCTCGGAGTAAACCTTGGTGAATACAATCCCTGAGGCTATGATCGCAAACTCTACGCCTCTGTAAGACCACTCATTGAAATCAGGGTAATAGAGCTTAGCCACATTAACCAGAGTATTGGCGAGAAAGACAAGTCCCCAGGCAGTTGTGACAATGAAGCAGCTGCGGATGAAATTTGGGTGGTCCCACAGTTCGATCGGAACCTTTTCCCGGGCGTAATCCTCGGTGAAGGGCCGCCCGATGAGCATCGAAAAAAGTGTAGCCAGAAAAAGACTACCACTGGCCAAGATTCCCAAGTGATGGATGACCCAAACATTCATGAGCCAGGCCACCGAGACCATGGCGAACGAAAAGAACCCAACTCCTGTCCAAAGGATAACGCCCCGATGGAGTCTGGTGATTCCCATTACAACTATCATCACTGCAGCCGCACATATCCCTATCCGGAGCCGCAGCGGGGAATGGCCCCCTGTAATAATCCAGAAAACAATCCAGGGGGAGAAGACGAAAAGTAGTTTGATGGCACTCATGTTCTGATGTCCTTCGCTTTGAGGTGGATCAGAAATACCCCGAGATTTTTAGCAGCCCGATTGTCTTTTTGAAGGCAAGATCAGTAGTGTCCGGCACGCTATTTGCGTAGCAGGGTCAGCGCCGGAAACCGTAAACCAGGTTGCCGTAGGGTGCGTTCTACGCACCAATAATGGCGCGTGAAACGCGCCCTACATGAATATCTTTTTAGGGCGGGCATTGCCCGCCAATAAATGTTCGGACATAAAATAACTTCTTGTGTCCGGACTTTTCTCTTCCACCCGGGAACTCTCGGGGGTATTGGCTGAAAGGTTGGGACGGCGCAGGCTAAAGCCTGCGGCTACATTTTCAATTTTTCGATTTGAGCCGGTAATGCAAAATACCTGCCGGACACTACTGAGGCAAGATAATACAAATTCCCCTCACTATGCATTTTTTTTGCAGATTTTAAACATGACACCCCTTGGGTTCAGAAATTTGCGGGGCGGCCACTTATGAACTAAAGATCGGTACCGCCCGATAATAGTATATAAGGTGAAGGACTAAGGCCACGCGGACATACCACCTCCGGCTGTGCTAAGAAATTTTAGCACTAAATGATCGGCCAATTTGGGAACTAACTTGACAATATCAAAACTTTCATGAATATCATAAAGTTGCTGATATGGTGGGCATAAGGAAATAGGCGGTTTTGGTGGGGGAAAGGTCGTTTTCCCCATAATACAGGGGACCCCGAAGAAACTGGGTCCCCTGACTGATTCAGATAAAATTAATAAGAATTACATAGCCTTAGGTGAAGGCTTGGAGGCTTCCTCTTCGGCCGGGGCGCCTTTCTTGGCCGGGGCCCGCTTTTTCTTGGGGACTTCCTTGGGATAGGTCACCGGGAAGGATTCCAGGTAGCGGGCCGCCACCCAGCCGATGGCGCCGGTGCGCCCCTCCCGCACCTGCACCCAACCGCCGACCCCGGAGCCCAGCATCTCCACCTGGTTATTGAGTCCCAAAGTGGTGAGGATGCGGCTGCCGGTGCTGGGGCCGGCCCGCAGCGGTCCGGTCCCGCCGGGTCCCGAAATCACATAGCCTCGGGCTCAGGCAACCCTTCCCTTTCCTTCCCCGGCTTGGGGGCCGCCGGCTGCTTCAACCGGGGGGCCCACCGCACCGGCAGGGTTTCCAGGTAGCGGCCCATTACCCAGCCAATTGCGCCGCTGGCTGGTTGCCGCACTTTGACCCAGCCCGTGGGGTTCACCTCCAGTTTCTGCAACTGGTCGTTGAGGCGCAGGGTTTTGACTACTTCGGCTTCCAGGGCCGGTTGCTGGCGAAGCTTTAAAGTCCTCACCGCCACGTAATAATAAGGCCCCTCCGCCTTCCCGGCGGCTGCTTCGAGTTGCTCCGAAACCGCGGCGCCCGGCAGCCAGCCCAGGGTCCGGCTGCGGGTCACCAGGACCCTGACCCAGCCCCGGTCATTTTCTTCTATCTTCTGCACCTGATCCCCCCGGTAAACCAATTGCAACGAGGGACAGGACTCCTGGGCGCACTCCCGCAGTTCCGCGGTGCGGGTTACATAAAAATAGACCGGGCGCACCGGAGTGGGGCTGAGTAATTCCCCCTGGACCCAGCCTATCTGGCCGCTGCGGGCGGAACGCACCTGCCACCAGCCCGATGCATGGCTTTCCAGTCTTTCCACCTGGTCCCCCAGATAGAGCTGGCCCAGCAGGTTGCCCTGGTATCCCGGGCTATCCCGCAGGTAGGTGATTTTGGTCGTCACATAATATTTGCCCCCCTCCGGAGCGGCGGGACGCTGAGGGGCACAGGCCGCCCCGGCAATCAGGACGATGGCGGCCAGCAGGATAAGCCTGAAAGAAGAGGGGGGCCTCATCAGGGTTTTTCCTGGGGGGGTGGCGGCTGATTTTCCAAGGCCTGGATGCGCCATTCATCGGATTCCCTGGTGAACCATACCAGGTAGCTCTTGGTGGTTTTTTTGAGAATGGAGGTTTTGCGGTTCCGGGTTTCGATATTCCAGGTGACCCGGGCAAAGGCCTGCTGAGGGGCTAAATATTTGACTTCATCCACCTGGAAATCCATATCGAGATAGTCATAGGTTTCCCACAACCTGGAGATATGCTCCGCCTTTTCCTTGAGATGGGGGAAGCTGGGGCTATAAAGGCCCATCATCTGGGACAGGTCCTTTATCAGGTTGGCATCCCGGATGCCGGCAAGCACCTGTTCCAGCTGACCTTTCAAGGGTAGGGCGGCACCTGCCGGGGCGGGGGAGGAAACCGCGGGCGTGGCTTTGGCGGCTTCGCTTTGAGAGGGCGGTGCCTGGGCCAGGGGAGCGGTTTCCGGCCCGGCAGTGGTGGAAGGCGCAGGGGCGCCCCGGAGGAAGACCCAGGCCAGCAGAATGACCAGCACCAGGGCAAATCCCACCAGGAACCCGTGCACCCAGAGCCGCTTCATCAGGGAAGGCACGGTGTGGCTGGAAAGGTTTTCGGGATCAGTCATGCTCTGGACCTCAAAGATCAAAGGCCAATGCCAAACCACCGGCGTTTCCGTCAGGTTTGACCGTAGAGCAATTATATCAAATCAGGCCCCATAAATAAACGGGGACCCCGAAACGCTGGGGGTCCCCGGTGGGTTAACCGGGCAAGATTGAAGTTACATGGCCTTGGGTCCGGGTTTGGGGGCTTCCTCTTCGGCCGGGGCGCCTTTCTTGGCCGGGGCCCGCTTTTTCTTGGGGGCCTCCTTGGGATAGGTCACCGGGAAGGATTCCAGGTAGCGGGCCGCCACCCAACCGATGGCGCCGCTGCGCACCTCCCGCACCTGCACCCAACCGCCGACCCCGGAGCCCAGCATCTCCACTTGGCTATTGAGTCCCAAAGTGGTGAGGATGCGGCTGCCGGTGCTGGGGCCGGCCCGCAGGGCCAGGCTGCTGACGTTTACATAGAAGTAAGGGGGGCCGGGCCGCATGGACACCGCGGAAGCCGGCACCCAGCCACTGGTGCGGCTCTTGTAGGACATGACCCGCCACCAGCCGCGATAATCCTGGTCCAGCTTTTCCACCCGGTCGCCGCGGTGCAGCAGTTCCACCGACCGGCAGTTGTAGTCGGCGCAATCCCGCAGGTACACGGTGCTGTAAGCGATATAAAAAGTGGCCGGTACGGGGCTGAAACTCAGCAGGTCTCCCGGGAGCCAGCCGATGGAGCCGGTGCGGTCCAGCTGCACCCGGGCCCAGCCGAAATCGTTGCGGTCCAGGACCACCACCCGGTCGCCGCTATAGACCTCGGTGACCAGGCCGCACTCGTAACCGGGGCAATCCCGGAGATACGTGGTGGACGGGGTGACGTAGTAATACGTGGGGGTGACCGGATAAGCAACTCCCCGGGGGGTGTCGCAGCCGCCCAGCAAGGTGATCGCCGCCAGCAGGAGAATTGCCAGTCCCAAGATGTTCCTGCCTTTCATATCTTCCTCCTTATTCCGCCTCTTGCAAGGAGCGGATGCGCCATTGCCCCATTTCCTTGGCAAACCGCACCTGGTAAGTCTGGGTGGCGCTGGCTAGTTCCTGGGTGCGCCGGTTGCGGGTGTCGATGTACCAGGTGACCCAGGCGATGGCATTGTCTTGATCGATGGCTTGCACCTTGTCGATGGTAAAAACCAGGTTGGAGTAGTCAAAATTCTCCCAGGACGCTAAGGTGTCGGCGCGTTTTTGCTCCAGCTCCGGAAAGGAGGGAGAATAGGCGCTCATGAACTTGACGATGTCTTTGTTCAACTGGGCCTCCCGCAAGGTGACCAGCAGGCCCGCCAGCTGCTCAGGCAAAGCCGCCGGGGCGGCGGGTGGGGCCGGCGCGGTGGCGCTGGGGGCCGGGGCCGCGGCTTTGGGCTCCGGGGCCGGGGGGGTGCCCCGGCCGAAGAGCAGGATCAACAAAATGATGATGATGATGCCAGCGCCCACCACCAGGCCAAGGACCCAGGGTTGCATGGACGCGGCAGGGGCGCCGGCGGCAGGGGGCTCCGGGGCCGCGGAGGGCTCCGGGGCCGGGGCGCCGGCTGCCGGCGGGGTGGCTTGCAGGGCCGCCGCCGCCTCTCCCTTTAACGGCGCGTCGCATTCATGGCAAAATTCCTGCTTGGCGGAGACCCGAACATCGCACTGGGGACAGAAGGTATCCCCTTGTTCGGGGTGCAGCAAAAAGCTGCCGCAATTACTGCAATAACGCTGGCCCGCGTCAGAGGGCGTCTGGCAATGGGGGCATTGAGGCATGTTGGTTCTCCAGTGCCGCGGAATCAGGGGATTTAAAGCTTGGATGGCGCACCGCCATAAAAACGCAAAACCCTTTGGAAGTCAACAAGTTTGTTAGTTTAAGGGACCGGGGGCCGCGGGCATGATTTACCTGCTGCAGGAGTTTTAGAGCCGCATCAGGGGTTTTGGCGCAAGTTCTGGGTTGCTAACCGCCGGAGGCCGCAGCGCCGGTGGGGGCCGCGCCCCCCCAGGGGGCCTGCCCTGAGAATTCTCCTTTCGAAACCAGGCCTGGCGATCACGCTTTTGGCATTGAGGCCGGGGGCGGATTATTTTATAATGAAATTATCCTGAGTTAGAGGAATTAGATTCAATGGCGGCCATGGGCAGGCTGAAAAAATGGTTCACCAGCAGGCGGCGGCCCCGGGGTGCGGCCCCGCCGTTGGGCCCCCCGGCCGCCCTGCTGGAACGGTACCTTCAGTACAAGCGCCTCCTGGCGGCCAACAGCGCCATCCTGACCATCGTGGCGGATCTGCAGGTCAAGATGGGCGAGGGCTTCCTCTTTGACATGCATTATGTCCACCAGGCTTGCGACCGGCTGGACCAGGAAGTAAAGGCCGCGGTGGCGGCCCTGAACACCATGAGCGCTGGCCGTTACCCGGCCCTGGAAGCCGCCCGCCAGGAGGTGGCCCGGCAGGTGGCCGAGGACCTGGCCGGCACCCAGATGACGCCGGTGCCCCTGGCCCTGCCCCTGGCCCAGGTGCAGGAAGGTCTCTTTTACGGGGGCAAGGCCGAGAAGCTGGGCGAGCTCACCCGCCTTGGGCTGCTGGTGCCCCG
>Ga0315268_10002078_pt1 | contig 22849 bp, 34 predicted proteins | sample C1_top_MG_FD_204535 | JGI IMG/M metagenome (GOLD analysis project Ga0315268, IMG submission 204535) | Sediment microbial communities from Yellowstone Lake, YNP, Wyoming, USA - C1_top | ecosystem: Environmental > Aquatic > Freshwater > Lake > Sediment | place: USA: Wyoming | collected 2017-08-01 | reverse complement strand
GCCCTTCACAGCGAAAACCGTGACGGTTAGCTGAGGCTTAAGTGTATGGAATTGAAGCCCTTGAGAGACTTTGGTCGCGAGGCATGCCTGAAGAAGAAGTGGCTGCGTCTATGGGATCAGATAGGCCAACGAATTCTACGATTGCCCAAGCGCGAACAGGATATTTTACTCGAGGATTTTCGTGTGGCTATCGAGAGTCGCATTTTGGTTATGGAGAGGATTAACCGTGCAGATGGAAGAATTGATAGTTGACGAAAGGTTTGGCAAAGAGTACGTGGGCAAGTACATTTTCGGCGAAATAAGCTGGGCTAAGAGAAGTCGCATTATTCAGAAGCACACGCGGTATCATGCTGTGACGGGACAGATTCAGAGTAGCGATTATGTGGCTATTCAAGCCGAAACCGTGTGGGCGAGTTTGAGGGAACAGCCACAATCCAAACCGTTGACTTTGGAGAAACTGTTGAGCGAGGGCGAAGACGGCGTTCCCACAGCCTTGGGCGAGTTGTTCTGTCAAGTTGTGAACCGTTTGTGCGGAATTAGCGTTGAGGACGCAAAAAACTTGTGAGGGCGATGAGACGTGGAAAACCGCACCCGAGCCTGTCCAAGTTTAGGCTTTGCAAAGAATTCGGCTGGACGCCAACGCAGCTTGAGCATCAATCTGCCAAGACGATTGAAGAGTTTATCGTCATTCTCAACGAAATCGACCATCAAACCGAGGCGGAAGTGGAGAAAGCCAAGCGTGACAGAGGAGGCTTAGGTCATGTCCGTTGAGTTGCGTATGGAGTGGGAAGGCATGGATCAAATCGACTATAAACTTCAACAGCTGGACAGTTCGTTAAAGGCTCAGGTGCAGCAAAGCCTTACGGATTTGGCGTCTTCCATCGAAAACACGGCCAAACAATTGGCACCGGTAAGAACTGGCTATTTGCGCTCTACAATTTATAGCCAAACTAGCGACTGGACGGTCAAAATATGCGCTTCTGCACCCTACGCCGCTTTTCTGGAGTTTGGCACGCGACGAATCCGTGCCTTCAAATTCCTTTCTAAAGCCCTTGAGGAGTATCTTCCTCAGCTTGGTAGGATACTGAATGACACTGTTGATGCAGCAATAACGGAGGCGTCGAACAGATGAGTTTTCACGAGGTCAGCATTGTCGTTCGCGCCGTGAACCGAGCGAGCCACGAGTTTGCGCGGATAAACACCGACGTAACCAGTTTGTCTGTCCGCGTGAGGTCGCTGGGCGCAGCCATCACTGGCTTGGGTGCCACGGGCGTGGCTATAACGCACATCGCCACTGAGTTTGGTTTTCTTGACGCCCAGCAGGCTAGAGTGGCCAACAGCGTTTTGTCTGTAGTCACTGCTTTGGGTTTATTCCTGCGCACGAGTTGGGGCGTCGCAATCGCACAGAAGGTCTACACGGCTGCAACCGTCTTGTCCGCCAAGGTCACATGGATTCTCAACTCCGCCCTAGCCATGAAAATAGCGCTACTAACGCTTGGAATCGGCTTGATCGTGGCTACGGCGGCGTACATGGGCTGGTTGGCCTCTTCAACACGTGATGCTGCATCGGCTATGGGCGACTACAATGCAGAACTTGCCAGAACGCCAAGACAAAGCGGCTCGCCAGGTGGTGGCGGTGCGAGCTTGGAGGAACTCCGCAGGAGAGGCGTTGAGTAGTGAGCGTTGCCATTCCGGTTGCCCGGGTTGAGGTTCTGCGTGGGCTGTGGTTGAATGATGATGACTTTCAAGACGACTGGATAGTCGCAGAGGGAACCATGACCACTGATGGAGAAAACGCAACACTGACTATAAGCATAGACACGGTTTCGATTTCCAAACCCTGCAACTTCAACTCTGCAGTGCACAAGTACGGCATCATCAACTGCGTCGCGGTATCTGCTTCACAGTGGCAGTTCAAAGTACGACGAGCAAGCGACCAAACATGGGTCACGGTTGCCACCTTCACCGACACGGGCACGAAAACTGTTGACATTTCTCAGGCTTATTCTGGTCAAGTGGACATGATTGGCATAAGCGTCTCAGGCACTGCAGGTCAATCTGCACAATTTGATTATGTTATTATCGCTAGTCAAACTTTGCTCGTGCCCACCAACGATAAAGATGTCTTAGACATGCGTGTGCATTTGGGTTTGGTGGACGAAATCGGCAGTTTTGAGTTGACGATGCAAAATTTCGACGCCGGATACACGGGACAAGTAGCAGTGGGCAACTGGATAAAAATCTGGGCGAACAGAGCCGATGCTTCTCTGCTTAAACTGTTCACTGGACGTGTGGAAGAGGTTGAGTTTGATGCGTCTTCGACCGAGAACTATGTGATACTGCGTGGCAGAGACCGCGGAGAAGAACTCTTCCGTCGTACGGTGACAAGAACGTACGCGAACGCAAAAGCAGAGGCTGTCGTGAAAGACTTAATCGACAATCTCACCACTCTTAAACATGTTAGAGGCACAGCCGAACTCGTTGAAAACAGCGACACTACATACACGCAGCTCGAATACGAAAACACACCTCTTTTTGACATACTGAAAGACATAGCCGAAAGCACCGCCAAGGACGGAGTCGTAGGGTTTGACTTTCGTATGGCATGGGATGGCAAGTTCGAGTTCTTCAAACGCAACAGCAAAACCTCGCCAGTCAGCTTAACCGACCGCATTGAAGTCGCCGAGTACAGGAAGGACATTCACCGCATACGCAACAAGATCACCGTTTATGGCGCGGCGGAAAAGGCAAACCCGAGCAACAGGGATGCGTGGACGGAAGACTTGACCGTGGGTTCGGGTCAATTGATTTACTACGAAAACGGTGAGTTGTATGGCTGGTGGGAGCCTGTTGGCTTTTGCAGTGTGGCTAAGGATTCTTCGACAAGAATAGTCGGCAGCTACAGCGTCAGGCTTTCCACTACTCAAGCCGTAGCATCTTCAGTCGTGGACTGGTATTTCGCCACAGGGCATCTCTTCGACGCGAACAAATACCCGAGCTTGACCTTTCAGCTCCGCCGCGAGAACGCGCCTGGAGAAGTGGGCGTCAAAATCGAACTCATGGACAGTAGCGGTCAGAAAGTGAGGCGCATTTTCCGCACGGAACCCGAAAAGTGGGATCTGCAGAGTTTCAGCGTGGGCGAAAAACAGGACAGCGATTGGACGCATGATGAGTTCAATACAAAAGCCTTCAACTGGGCAGAAATCAGGCGCGTAAGGTTTGAGGCCTATTTCAACGGCAACGGCTCTGGAAGCTTCTGGGTTGACAACTTTTTCTTCAACAGCAAACGCTGGGAAAACACGCAGGAAGACAGTGTGAGTCAGCAGGCTTATGGCTTGAGAGAACTCGTGGAAGTGGATGAAGAACTCCACAGCGACAACGAGTGCAGCCTCAGAGCCCAAGCGGTGCTTTCGTATTTGAAAGACCCCGCCGAGTACATAACGCTCAGAAGCGATGCCCTAGTGCTTACCGACGGACGCTTAGTGCCAGGCGATGTGGTTCACGTTTCTTTGCCCAACGAGAACATCGACGCCGACTACCGCATACTGACCGTCGAATACAGCCTAATCGGCAAAGAACAAACACTCGAAATCACGTTAGAACTCGGAAAGGAACCATCACAACTAGTCACCGTCATGTCAGATTTGCGCTCCAAAACCGAAAGCCTAGCCCGAAACAAAGCTGGACCCGCAGGTGTTGCTGGATCCAGTGGTGGGAGCGGTGGAGGAAGTGGCGGTGCGCCTGTGACGGCGACGTACATCACTGTAAACGATGAAACCGCAAGCCTGCCCAACTCGCTAAGGCACGTGAACATTGCGGAAGTCGAGAAGCACACGCCGAAACTTCACAAAGACTCGCACAAAACTGGCGGCGTCGATGCATTCGCTGCGAGTGATTTGTTGGATGCAGTTGCGCGAGTAAAGGTGCGAAAGAACAGCGGCGCGCCTGATGTAGGTGCTAGGCAAAGGCTCAACTTAATCGAAGGCACGAATGTCACGTTGACGGTTGCCGACGACCCGATCGATGAAGAAGTGGACGTTACTATAGCCGTCAGCAGTGGCGGAAGTGGTGGGGTTCCCAACGCTGCTGACGTTTGGATACAGATGGTGAGAGCATGATTCCGCGAAGGGATACGCTGGCTGTTGAGCAAGTTGTGCCTAACAACGCTGCGTCAAAATCTCTTAATGTTGGTAACGGTTGGGCGTGGGGAACATGGACTGAAATTAGTGCAGGATTAAGTTTTCCATTCATACTCACTCATATCGCTGTTAGTACATTATGGAGTGGCACTGGCACAGGCTCAGTTCTTGCTAATGACATTCAGATTCAAGTAGGAACAGGCAGCGCAGGAAACGAAAGTAGCATAGGTGAATGCGGAGACAGTTTCTACGCAAGCGTAGCCAATGGAGCCTCATTCAATCTTGCCACCAACAAGATGTATTCATTAGCGCCTGTTTTGATTCCAGCCAACACCAGATTAGCAGGAAGAGTAACACAATTACAGTCGTCAACATTAACAATAGATACTTTGCTGCTAGGTTACGATGCAACTAAATACTCAATCGCTCGCTACATGCAAACAATGAGAGACATAGACAATTTCTTAAAGGGATTAAAAACCAAAACCTCAAAAGTCGTGCCTTCTGCGGGAAATACTCTTGTTTCAGCAGGAATACCAGCGTGGACATGGGGTTCGTGGGTTGATTTTCTTTCGCCTGCGAGTAAAGATTGTCTGATTCAAGGCGTGATAAGTTACAAGCAAGGAATAGGAAAAGCAGTGCACCAAGGAATAGGCGTAGGTGCTTCAGCTGGCGGCGAAACAATGATGAGCGTAACGTGCACTCCGGGGGCTTTGAGTGCTTGTAGTTGCGGAATTTCATTCTTACCCCGTCCGTTATTTATCAAAAAAGGCGAGTATGTTGGAATCCGTCAAAAAAGCAACTTAGGTGGGTTTTCAGCATATCTCAATTTGTTTTATCAAGAGTTGACCTAAAATGAGCACACCAACAAAAAACGTGCCTAAAAGACTAGTAGATTCAGTTCAACTTGGCACATCGTCAAGCACGCTCTATACATCTCCTGCAGGACAGAAAGGAACAAGGATTACCGCGATAGTTTTAGTCAACACGGGAACATCAAGCACGACGGCAACTTTGTATCTTGTCAAGAGTGGTGATTCAGACGCGAACAGCAACATGCTCGTGAACGCTATCACCATTCCCGCAGACGGTTTTCCCGTAGTATTAGACTTTGACGGTGTGATAATGAACGCAGGCGATTTCATTGACGGATTAGCAGGTGTAACAAACCAAATAACCGTCCACATATTCGGTATAGAGATGAATTAGCGGGTTGCAGATTAGATGATGATACGTGAAGTTTTGTACATGCCCAAAAACCTCCGCGACAAAGTAAAACAGGCAGTGAGACGTTTTCAACAGGACGAAATAAACAAAAACACCCTAGCAGAAACCGACATCAGAGACGTCGTCATAGTCTGCATCGCCGAGGCTTTGGTCAAGGTTTCAACCATGCCTCTGCAGGAATTCAAACAAAAGGTTCAGGCTTTGAAAGCAGGGAAATGATGTACCTAGAACATTCTTCTTTGGCGGTGTTTTTGGATGTTTCAATCTATAAAGTGATGGGGATTCGGCTTTGGCTCAAACTTTAATAATTCTCTTTGGTTATCGTTTTTTGGGTAATCGTTGACGATTTCGAAGCAAGATGCTAGAAGATTCATCGTTGGCAGGCAGTGTTTCCAGCTTCCACAATCCAGTGTTTCTAAGGAACAAGTTTTTCGTATTCTTGAGGCGTTGTGCTGTGTACAGATTGACACGATTAACGTGGTTGAAAGAAGTCACTATCTCGTTTTCTGGAGCAGACTCGGTAACTACAGAAAAGAATTCTTAGACCAGCTCCTTTACCCAGACCGCAGAGTGTTCGAATACTGGGCACACGCGGCTTCGATAATACCCATAGAATATTACCGTTACTTCCTTCCCGCCATGAAACAGAGACGGAAACAAACGCAGAGCAATACTAGACGGTTCCTTAAAGGAAAAGCCAGTATGCTTGAGACAGTCTTGAGAGAAATAAAACGCAACGGACCCGTCTGCTCCAAGGATTTCAAAAACGAAAACCCTCACAAGAAAAAAGAACCAAGCGGCTGGTGGAACTGGAAACCCGCTAAAATCGCCTTGGAAATTCTCTACGACTCAGGCATTCTAATGGTTTCCCGTCGTGAAAAGTTTCAGAAATACTATGACTTGGCAGAAAACGTGTTGCCTCCGAACATCGACACGAGTGAGCCTACTGAACGGGAGAGGCAACGTTTCTTTCTGGAAAAAACGCTTGAAGCCTGGGGAATTGCCGAGCCGAAGGACATTGGTTATTATTTCTATCCGTGGTCAACGAAGACTAACGTGGGCGTCAAGGCGCTTACCAATCTAATTACAGAATTGGAAAAAGGGGATGTAATCACAACGGTGCAAATCGAAGGTTACAGCAAGCCTTGCCTGATGCTTAGTCGCTTTTCTGAAGATTTGACGAAAGTATCCGAGGTCAAGGACGATGCAGGCATCATGAGTTTTCTTTCGCCTTTCGATAATCTCACGTGGGGTAAACCGCGAATGCTTAAGTTGTTCGATTTTCACACTACACTGGAAACTTACGTTCCTAAGGCAACCAGAAAATTCGGATATTACACGATCAACGTGCTCTACAACAATCGGCTAGTCGGCAGATTCGACCCTAAAATGCACCGCGACAAAGCCGCGCTAGAAATCAAAGCTTTAGAGCTGAAAGAAGATTTCAAGCCGACCAGAGATTTTAAACAACAACTCACGTCGACCTTTGAGGATTTCATGAAATTTCACAACGCCCAGAGCATGAAAATCGGTGATGATTGCCCGAAATTCGTCAAAGACGCCCATCAGAAGGAATGAAGAAGCAGATGCTAAGAGTGCTTGGACAAAAACCTCACAAGAGCACCCACGATTACCATTAAGCCAATAACCACGACGATGCCAGCCCAAAAAGCAAACCAACCAATACTCTCAGCGGCAAGCAAATAGGCAAAAAGCGCTACGCCTAGCCAGAAAACCACGCCAGAAGCCGTGTTGGCTTTTCGGTTGGCGGACTCGTGTAGGACAAACCTTAAAACCAGAATGCCGATGCTGAAAAGGCCGTATATTAAGGTAAAACGCATAATCGCGGTATAAAACACTGGATGAGGCTGGCTGGGTGCAGGAAAACCCTGAGCGTTTTCAAAAAGATCTCTAAAAAACGATTGAGTCTCCTTTAGGGGATGCGGAGTTATAATTATGATGATACCTACAAGAAGCAGGAAGAATCCAAAAGAAACCATACTAAGAACGTCCCAACCTTCTCTACGCGACATACGCACACCACACATCAAACCCTATCTACCTTCAAGGTCTTAAAACACTTGTCATCACCCGCTATCTAGATGAAACCATTAAATAAAGCACGAACAGTAAAATAACAACCAAGCGAGAGATGAAAATGCTACTTGTCCAGATTTCTGACCTTCACTTTGGCCCGATGTTTCGCAAAGAAATGTGGAGCAAAGCCGTTGAAGAAATCAATGCGCTTTCACCTGACGCTATACTCGTCACGGGCGACATTACAGAAGACGGGTTTAAATCTCAATTCGAGAGAGCAGCGACAGAACTGAAAAGGCTGAAGGCTGGGAGAATGATTTTTGTTAGCGGCAATCACGATTATCGTTCGACGGGTTATCTGCTTTTTAGGCAGTGTTTTCCGCTAACGCAGATTACGGAGTTTGAAGATGTCGTGGTGCTAGTCCTGAATTCTGCGAGACCTGACAGGGATGACGGCGAAGTTGGACATAGACAAACTCTCTGGCTAGAACGGCGCCTATCAAGGTTTAAGAGCAAAACAAGAATCGTTGCTATACATCACCATGTGGTTCCCGTTCCAGACACGGGGGCTGATCAAATCACGGTTGTTGACGCGGGCGACGTTTTGAGGAGTCTCGTAAAATCTAAAGTCGACCTAGTCTTATGTGGGCATAGACACAGACCATGGCAATGGTGGATAGAGGACATGATGGTGATCCATGCGGGAAGCACGTCATGCGAAAAATTGCGCGGTTTCTTCTGCAACTCGTACAACACCATAAAAATCGAAAAGGGCAGAGTGGAACCCAAGCTGAAAATTGTCGACGGAGATTTTGTGGATTTTGGTGAAATTGTGAAGAGAAGGGCAATTTTTCAAGCGTCTGACCTTTGCCAGATTAAGGGAGACGTTGAGTGAGAGGATTCCGAATGGTTGAAAACCTTTATTAATGTTCTTTCGTCTATTGCTTTTACTCCGAGCAAGATATATATGAGTCAAGAACCCGAAACTAATAACAAACCTGTCGAGAAACTCTCTATCGACAACCCCTCGGATTTTAAGTTTCATGCTGCCTACCTTGCCTATTCCGAAGCTTGGGACAGAACCAATTCTCCAGAAGCGAAAACTCAACTCAACGCTATGATAACTTTGCTGTCGAAGAATGAGATTGACACTGAAACCTTCTACAGACAACTAAGCCAGTACCGTGGAGGCGGTGGGCAGGAAGGCTATTTCAGCGGCAAGATGAGAATAGAGACAACACGGAAGAAAGACTGGAGAAAAAGAGAGGCAAAAAGCGCAAGAGAATCAAGACACAGACGCTAGAGAGATCGGTTTTTCGTTTCTAGATGGTCTTCTACGTGACAGTTTAAATATTAGAAATTCATGTTTACGTAGAGAGGAATCAAACTAAAATGAGCAAAAAGTCTCCCATGGGCGAATTCGCCGCCAGAAACCTACTAGCCAAGCGTAAAGCGAGACGCTGGAAAGACCGCTACTACAAGCGTCGAATGCTCAGATTAGACATCAAAGCAGACCCACTAGCGGGCGCACCAATGGCAAAAGGCATAGTATTGGAGAAAGTAGGCGTGGAAAGCAAACAGCCCAACAGCGCAATTAGAAAATGCGTACGCACACAGCTCATCAAAAACGGCAAACTCATAACCGCCTTCCTGCCAGGCGACGGCGCACTAAACCTCGTCGACGAGCACGATGAGGTAATCGTGGAAGGAATCGGCGGCTCACGAGGTGGAGCCATGGGCGACATCCCAGGCGTAAGATGGAAAGTACTCATGGTAAACGGCGTCTCATTAAACGAGCTTGTATACGGCAGAAAGGAGAAACCTATGCGTTAACGAGGCACAAAAGATGAGCAAAGAACTCGAAGAAGTGTCACTCTGGGGAAAATGGAGCTTCAAGGACATCGAAGTCAAAGACCAAGGACTCAAACGCTACATAAGTCTCCAGCCCGTTTATCTTCCACACAGCATGGGAAGACACGAACACGGAAGATTCCACAAAGCCGAAGTCAACATAGTCGAACGCCTAACAAACAACCTCATGCAACCAGGCAAAAACGCGGCTAAAAAGGCAAGAGCATTAAACGTCGTCAAGAACGCGTTCGAAATAATCCAACTGAACACGGGAAGAAACCCAGTAGAAATCCTGGTCAAAGCCGTGGAAAACGCGGCACCCTGCGAAGACACCACCAGGCTCAGTTACGGTGGCATAGTTTACCTGATGGCTGTGGACATTTCACCCCAACGCAGAGTAGACTTAGCGCTCAGGTTGATATGCGAAGGCGCACGTCAAGCCTCTTTTGGTAATCCGCGTCCATTGGAAGAGTGCCTTGCGGAAGAGTTGATACTCGCCGCCAACCAAGACGTCAAGAGCCACGCGATTTCCAAACGATACGAAATGGAAAGAGTTGCCTTAGCCAACCGTTAAACGCATCTTATTTTGCGTGTATTTCTACAATGTCCTTATCGCCTAAGACGAAGGAAAGCCCAACCTTCTGCGGACTGAAAGCCAGCCTATCAGACCAAACGCGTGCATTGGCGAAACGAGTTAGAAAGTCGCTATGAATTAACCTGGCAAGGTCTTGAACTGTGGCGCCACGTTTTAGAATGAAAGGATTTGGGGACGGTTTCTTAGCGCCTGCTTCTTTCGTGTAGACTCTTATTATATCCAGAGTTTCAAAAAGCGTCCTTCCCAGTTTGTCTAAACCCTCGCCAGTCTTGCACGAAACGGAAAGCAAACGCATCTGGTTATTCACGTATTCTCTAACCTGCTCAAATTGTTCCGCAGCGTCTGGGGCATCCATCTTGTTGACAATCAACACGACAGGTCGATAAACTGTGGCTTCGAAAATGGCGTCTTCAATATCATCAAGCGACGCCTCGCCCTGAATCTTCACCACGGCGTCTACGATGCGATAAGTGCGCAGTAATTCTTCAACATCTTTCAGCGTGCAACCGATTAATCGACCCAGCAATAAAATCCGTAAGCCTGCGCCGCGAAACTTGCGTTCAATATCCACTCGTACACGAGGCTTTTGAACGGCGATTTTGGCTTTTTCCAGTTCATGCAGCAGCATCGCCAACTGTGCGAGTGGGTTGCAGGATGCGTCAATCATCAATACTAATCCGTCTGCGTTTCGTGCGAGTCCCAAGACTTGTGTGCCCATGCCTTCGCCCTCCGCCGCGCCTTCGATTAAGGCTGGGGCTTCGATGATTTGGAATTGTATGTCCTCGAACGGGAACATGCCGGGCACGGGTTCGAGTGTAGTGAAGGGGTAATCTGAGACTTCAGCTTTGGCGTTTGTTATTGAAGCCAGCAGGCTGCTTCGCCCTACCTTCGTTGAACCTAGTATGACTATCTGAGCGGCGCCTTCCTTTTCGAAGAAAAACTTCGGTCCGCTTGTTCCTGTCTTTTTTCTTTTCTTTTCTGCGAGTTCCTTGCGCAGAGTGGCAATTTGTCTTTTCGTCTGTTTGCACAGTTTCTCTGTGCCCTTATGCTTCGGTATCAGCGCCAAGAATTCTTGCAGCAGTTTGATTTTTTCGTGGGGTTCTCTTGTGGATTGAACTTCCTCCCATTTCTTCTTGGCTTCCGCGTTCAGGTTGGTCGGCATCAGGGCGCATCTCTATTCATAGTTCTTTTTTGAGAGTTAATATCTGTTTTTGAGAAAGGGGGCTAATGATAAAATTAAAATAAGTGAAAGGACTGAAGGTTATCCGAATTTCACCACAATTGGAGGAAATCAGTTAAAACGTAAAATTTGAGGAGAATGGAAATGAGCAAACAAGAGAAACCACATCTGAACTTAATCATCATCGGTCACGTAGACCACGGAAAATCCACGACGACAGGACACTTGCTATACCTTGCGGGCGTAGTTGACGAGCGCACGATAAAGGCGTTTGAAGAAGAAGCTAAGAAGATGGGCAAAGAAACGTTCAAGTTCGCATGGGTTCTGGACAACCTGAAAGAAGAACGCGAAAGAGGTGTAACCATAGACCTACGATTCCTGCGCTTTGAGACACCGAAATACTTCTTCACGGTTATCGACGCGCCTGGTCACAGGGACTTCGTGAAGAACATGGTCACTGGTGCAAGTCAGGCTGACGCGGCTGTGCTTTTCGTTTCGGCTAGACGGGGCGAATTCGAAGCTGGCATTGGTCCAGGCGGACAGACGAGGGAACACGCTTTCCTTGCCTTCACTCTGGGAGTACATCAACTGATAGTTGCGATAAACAAGATGGACGATGTGTCGGTCAACTGGAGCGAAGAGAGATACAACGAGATCAAAAACGAAATCGGTCGAATGCTCAAGATGGTTGGCTTCAAGGTTGAAGAGATTCCGTTTGTTCCGGTTTCAGGCTGGACGGGCGACAACCTGACGAAGAAGAGCGACAAGATGCCATGGTACAAGGGACCTACACTGTACGAAGCACTAGACACGTTCAAAGTGCCTGCAAAGAATCTTAACAAGGCGCTTCGTTGCCCAATCCAAGACGTGTACACAATCACAGGAGTCGGAACAGTGCCCGTTGGCAGAGTGGAAACAGGCGTGTTAAAGGAAGGGCAACAGGTCATTTTCATGCCTTCGAACGTGAAGGGCGAAGTCAAATCTATCGAAACCCATCACGTCAAAGTACCTAAAGCTGAACCAGGCGACAACATTGGATTCAACGTTAGAGGTGTTTCGAAGCAGGACATCCGACGAGGCGACGTTATGGGACCTGTTGACAATCCGCCGACTATTGCGAAAGAATTCATCGGACAAATCATCATAATTTACCACCCGACTGCTGTTGCTGCTGGTTACACGCCAGTTCTGCACTATCATACTGGGCAGGTTGCGTGCAAGTTCACTGAGCTTATCAGGAAACTCGACCCTAGGACTGGACAGGTCGTGGAAGAGAAGCCTGCGTTCCTGAAAACTGGAGACGGCGCGGTGGTTAGAATGGAGCCGTTGCATCCGATTTCGGTCGAAGCCTATACTGACTTTCCAGAGCTTGGACGATTCGCCGTCCGAGACATGGGCACTACAGTGGCTGCAGGCGTAGTGAAGGAAATCACGAAGAAAGGTCCATAAAAGTCCAAACACAAATCTTATCTTCCTTTTCTTTGTTTTTATTCTATTGGTGTGAGGGGTACATGTCAGAGAATCGAGTTTTGACTCGGGAAGAGATTGAACATCTAGCGAACAGTCATGCTGAGAGAGAAGCGTTCGTTAAGAGCACGGTCGTTTTCATTACAGTCTGGGTTGTGGGATCTCTGATTTCTCTCTTTCTTCCCTTTGCGAATGATCTTTTAACACGCTATGTTGTGACGGGTTTTGTCGTTTCGTTTTTTGCAGCGTTCTCTGCAGGACTAATCACGCGTTGGCTCGTTAAGAACAGGGCATACGAGGAGTTTTATGCGTTTTATAGTGAACAACAGAAACAAGAAACAAGCACGACATTTCCCTGAATCAGTGGGAAGTGCCTGCTTAGAGCCAAAATAGCCTAGTCAGAACGCACGATTCTACATCTTGTTGTGCCTATTCAGTGGCGGGCTCCCAACCGATACATGAAAGTGTCCCGTCCGCGTTTGTTATGAGCTTGCGTCTGAGCTTTAGCCCGCATCGTTTGCACTCTCGCCCTTCATATACTAATTTGCTGTGAACTTCAAGTCCGCCCCTACGCACACCCGCACTTGTGTCAATACCACGTTTCACTCCACCCTTAATCAACGAAGGCTCTTGCCAAAAAACCTCAACTGGATTGCCACGATTCTGCCACTTGTGAAGGCCAAGACTGCACAACAGAGGCACTTTTAAACCATCCCCACAAAATAGCACTATGATGACAGCGAGATATAGGTTTTTCAACCAGTGGTTTCCAGCAAGTTTTAAACGGGCTCATTGAGTTACTGATTGATGATTCATGATGGGAAGGCTAAGAGAGGCGGTGTTTGGGCTGCGTGAATTGCCTGAAAGATGCCTGATTTATGCAGGTGCTTATTTATCGATTAGAAAGGATTGGGTGAGAAGTCTTTTCGACAGTTGGTAGAGAGTGCAAGGTCAATGGGTGAGGTTCACGTTTGCCCGCAAAAACGGCGTAGAATACTTCATTGTCTTCAACATTTACGGGGCTTCAATGGTTCTCGAGATCATTCAATTACTGAAAGACGGCAATGCGAAGAAGGTTTTTCTAGTCACTGCGCCGAGAACACACCGCTGAAATGGCTAGGTGCTATGCAAAAAACTACCTAGACTAGAGAGACGCGTGTGTCTTCTCAAAAAGCCTAAAGAGTGACAAGCAAGCTACCAAAACACCTAAACAAACAATCTTCATACTAGAATAAAGAAGAGATGAAAACAGCCATGTCAGGCACAGAAACGCTAATGCCCTACTTGAAAGAACCACCGCCCAAAACAGAACAACCCACAATCATCGTCGACACAAGAGAAGCCACTGCTTCACCGAAAATCGTCAAAGGCTTAATCGAACTAGGCGCCAACGTTAAAACAGAGATGCTCCAGAAAGGCGATTACGTAATCAGCGACACGTGCGCTATTGAACGCAAAACGGTGCATGACTTTGTGTACACGCTCACACGCAGATACCTGTTCGAACAACTCTTCATGCTCAAGGACGCCTACACAAACCCCATGATACTCCTGGAAGGATACTTGCCCATCATCTACAAATTCAGCCGCATAAACCCCACAGCCGTATGGGGTGCAATGTTCGCGCTGGCAAAGAACGGAATCGCCATGATACACACAACCAGCCACAAAGAAACCACAGATTTCCTCTACACCGCAGCCAAACAAGAACAAATCGTCGAAAAAAAACCATTAGCCGTACACGTTGCTAAAAAAACCGAAACCATCCAAGACGCACAGATTTACTTCATCGCCAGCCTCCCAAACATCGGAAGAGAAAAAGCAGTAAGCATACTCAAATCGTATCAAACTCCGCTTAACGCGTTAATCAACGTAGAAGCATGGAAAAAAGACGCCTATGGTTTGGGACCAAAAATCACAGAAAAAGTCAGGCAGGTTCTGAACACACCCTTCAAAGAACCCTCAACGCCTACTTGAGATTTCTTTGTAACCTGCATCGAACGCTCTCAAGTTTATCTCCACGAACCTCTCACTCACGGAATCTCTTATACTGTTTCGTATCGCTTCCAGCTTCATAGGAAACTTTCCAGTAGCAGCCAACGCACCCAACATGACAATGTTCAAAACGTTTGGATTTCCAAGCGTTCTCGCCATGTTCGTGGCATCGATTGTGACTATATTCTTCGTGAACAACCGAATCTTCTCTGCAATGTCTTCCAACTTCGGGTACGCCGCATCGTGCGGAATTCCGCTGGGCTTGATGGTTGCAGTGTTTAAGATGACCATCGAATCTTTATTCGCAGATTTGATGTTGCGCAGCGCTTCCATAGGTTCTAATCCAACAATCACGTCTGCAGTTCCTTCCAAAACAGTGGGCGACATGGCTTTTTCTCCAACTCGCACCTCAGAAACCACGGCACCGCCACGCTGCGCCATACCATGAATCTCACTGACACGCACGTTAAAACCCTCCTTCACCGCAGCTTCGCCAAGAATCTCCGCCAACAACAACACGCCCTGCCCACCAACGCCAGCTAAAACAATGTTGCACGCATTCATAGCATCTCGCCTCCCTCAATAGCCTGATATGGACAAACCGTGGCGCAGAGCGTGCAGCCCGAGCATTGGGCTTCGTTTATAGTGACTTTGCCCTCTTTAACCTCAAACGCGGGACAGCCCAACAATTTGAAGCACGCCATGCAGTTTGTACATTTTTCATTAACCCTACATGCCGATACCTTCAACCCTTTCCTGCGTTTCTCAGAAAGCGTCACCAAAGTGCACGGAGAACGAAAAATAACAACAGCAGGCCCCTCAGTTTTCAAGGCTTTTTTCAAAACGTTCGAGGCTTCTTTCACGTTAAAAGGCGTCACAACCTCCACAAATTTCACACCACACCCTCTGGCTAATTCTTCTACAGAAATCCGTGAACCTTCAACTCCCATTCCAGTCACGCCCGTTCCCGGGTGCGGCTGGTGCCCTGTCATGGCTGTCGTGAGGTTATCTAACACGATAAGCGTGACCTTATGGTTATTATAAACAGCGTTAATCAAGCCTGGAACCGCAGCGTGAAAGAACGTAGAATCGCCAACGATGGCTACAGTGTCGCGTCCAGTGACTTTGCTCACTCCACCAGCCGTGCCGATACTCGCGCCCATGCAGATAAGCAAATCGCCCACCAGAAGCGGTTGCTGGACGCCCAGTGCGTAGCAGCCTATGTCTGTGGGGCAGATGGCTTTGCCTGCTGTGGCTGTTCTTATAATGTGAAAAGAAGCTCTGTGTGGGCATCCTGGGCAGAGTATTGGCGGTCTGGGTAGAAGGATTTGGCTTGCTTGCTGATATCTGTTGTCGATTTCTGTAAAGTTTATGGGTGATTTTTTGTCGAGTATTCTCGTTAAGCCTTCAGTGACCAAGCGGGTGGAGAGTTCGCCATAGTTTGGAAAGTATAAGGTTCCTGTTTTTCCGTGGATTTCCGTGTTCGGCGCGTGGTCTTTGGCTATGGCTTTTATTTGTGTTTCTAGGTATGGTTCGAGTTCTTCTATGATTATGATTTTTTTGTGGTGTTTGAGAAAGTCTGTTATTTTGTTTTCTGGCAGTGGATGTGTCATGCCAAGTTTTAAGATGCTCGCGTCCAAGCCTAGCACATCTACGGCTTCTGTGGCGTAATTGTACGCCGCGCCTGAGGTGATTATGCCTATTTCTGTGCCTGTTCTGGTAGTTTTGTTGAAGGGCGATTCTTCGGTAATGGTTTTTGCTTTTTCCATTTTGTCCAATAACCATCGGTGTTGTGTGCGGGCGTTGGCTGGCACCATAACAAAGCGTTTGGCGTCTTTGATGAATTCGCCCTTCATGTTTGGCTTGGCGATTTTGTCTAAGATTACGGGTGTGCGTGTGTGGGCGACGCGTGTTGTCGTGCGGAACAAGCAGGGAAGTTCGAGTTTCTCTGAAATTTCCACCGCTTCGTGTATCATGTCTTTGGCTTCTTGGGCGTCCGAAGGCTCGAGGAGTGGCAGGTTCGAAAGCAGAGCGTAGTAACGGTTGTCTTGTTCGTTTTGGCTGCTGTAGCATTCTGGGTCGTCTGCTGTGACTATGATAAGCGCGGCGCGTGTGCCCGTGTAAGCGAGCGTCATTAACGCATCTGCGGCTACATTCAAGCCCACGTGTTTCATGGCTGCCAAAGCGCGTATTTTGCTGATGGCTGCGCCCGCTGCAACTTCCAAGGCTACGATTTCGTTGGTTGAGTATTCCATGTACATGCCTGCGTCTTTGGCTACTAGGGCTGTTGTGTCGGCGATTTCTGAGGCTGGTGTGCCTGGGTACGTGGTTATTACGCCTATGCCTGTTTCTAGTATGCCGCGGGTGATGGCTTCGTTGCCTAAAAATAATACGCGTTTTCCTGTAGTGTTGTCGAGTAGTTTGTTTTTTAGGTCGGGCAGTTGTGGCTCCTCCAGTAAAGATTAGAGAGAATAGTGAAGCCTTCATTCGATACATATGTGTTTTGCAGATTTCCAGCTTGTGAATCTGCGTGGCACTCCTCTAGACCCGGTTCACTATATGATCCAAATAGGCTCCAAATACGCTGCAAATATACAGAGAGGATTATTGGTTCATTTCAAAAAACGCCACCATTTATGGGAAAGAATAAATTTATTACCTTGTTGTTCATAGCGAATAGAACAATCAAGAGGCTTTGACTGATGGCTTTGAAAGAGAAACTCAAAATAGAGAGTTTGCCTATTTTCGTGTTCACCATATTTTACTTGCTCGCTGCGATTTGGAATTTCGCGATACTTACCGTCAATGGTGTTTCTATGGTTCACACGGCATTGATAGCCCTTCTAAGCTTGATCACTGCGTATGGCTTGTACAGAATGGAAAAGTGGTCGTTATGGCTTGTCGTTGCTTTGTTCTTCATCGGTAACACTTTCGGCTTGTTCAGCCTCTACTGGTCAATCACCAGAGACGGTTTCGCTGGAAGCACCGACGTTTTGCTGCTCAATCTCGCTCTGATCGGATATGTAATAATGACTTGGCTCTCCACGATATACATAAGCGCCAAAAAAGATAAACTAAAATAATGGCTTCAACCCTGCTAGCTTTTGCCCAGCGTCGTTTTTTGGAGTATGTCTTGCATTTTTTGGGCGTCTATGTCGATTAGTGGACTTTCACAAATGAAAACGGGTTTCAAACCTAGTTCGACAATCACCTGCGACAAGACTTGGAAATCAGGGCCATATCTTGTTTCGCCAAGCGTGTGGTGGCGCACTTCACCTCGGGCTGAAAATTCCATGCGGCTAAAGTGACAGTGCAGGTTTTCTGCCGTGTTTCTGCCCAAGCGTTTTTCTATCTGGTCGATTACTCTTGCAAAATCTGTTTTGGTCACTAATCCACCTTGGGTTCGTGCGTGAATGTGCGCCCAGTCGATCACGGGTGCTGTTTGTTCTATCTGTTCGCATATGGTCAATACTTCATCAAGGCTTCCAAACTGCGAACGCTTACCCATGGTTTCTAAGCCTAGTTTTAGGCTTATGCCTTGGCTTTGCATGTCTTCCACAATGTCTCGCACCATGTTGATGCTTAATCGCAAAACCTCTTTTGCCCCGTGACCCATGTAAAAACCGGGATGAAACACGACCAAATGGGCGCTCATCCACTGCGCCGCAGTTGCACACGCGAGAAGACGCCTTTTGCTCGCTTCAGCCACATCTTTTTTGCCCTGCAGGCTGATAAAATACGAGCCGTGCATGGACAGCCAGACGTCATGTGCTTTAGCGTTTGCGCCGAGTTTTTCGGCGTTTTCTCGTTTGATTTGAGGCGTCTGTCCCCATCTCACTGCCTCATATTCTAGCGCATCGAGTCCTTCTTCGTGGATAAAGCGGGGCAACTCGGTAATCGGCTGTTTCAGTTCCTTGAACGCCCACGGTGTTCCCGCGGGACCAAATCGAACACGGTCAGCCATAAATCCACCTAAAGAAAAGCAGATGAAAAGTAGTCATCGTTCCTTAGCGGCGTCGATGAACACGACTGCCGTAGTACAATGAAACGATGGCGGCGAACCATGCAGCAACGTTCTGTATGAGCACATATTTCCCGACGAGGTCTGACTGAATCAGAGGGTTTACTATTGGTGTGGTTAACGCGATGACGCCCGCTCTGAAACCTGTAGATATTGCTGCTAAGCCGTTTTCAATGTTTGCTCCGAGCCATCCCAGCGGAGATAACGCTTGACCTATCGCGTTGGCAGCGCCTATCGTCCATGCTATGAATCCTGAAAGTGCAGATTCTCCTCCGCCTAACAGCCAATTCGCAGCGTTTGGGATGAGTTGCGGATAAACAATGAGATACACCAACAGGGCGAGCACGCAGAAAGACAACATGATAGTCCAAGCGCTTTTGACAACCGCCTTGCCTGTGAAATGTTCTTCCACATACTGGGTAAATCTAGTGTTTGAAATTCGTTCTTTGATTCCTCGTCCAATACTGTCTAATCCTCGGTTAATTCGGCTAACAAAACGTCTAAGCCTCCTGAAACTTCTTTTCTCGTATCTTCTGGGCAGCGGTGACGGTCGGCCTGTTCTTTGCGGTTGTGTCTTGGCGGGCATGTACACTTCATGTCGTGTGAGGTATGTCCAGCTTGCGAAGAGGACGATTATGACGCTTAACGGCAGAAGATGAAAGAGTGGGCTGATGCTCAGGGTGAACGAGCCAATGTTCCACGAGATTAGGTTGGTGTCTGTTACGCCTAGGGACATGGAAGTGGAAACTATGATGTATTCCAGAAAAACCGAGACAACAAAAAACACGATTACGGAAGCGAGTCCAGCGGTTCCCCTCCACTTGAAGTATTGCCGCCATCCTGTAGGTTGTTTCCTAGTCAAAGCCGTTTCACACCATGACTTTAAGACTTAAAATTAATCCGCTATTTAAGAATATGAACCTTCTGCTCTGTCCACAAACCAGTAGGCGAAAATTATTAAGTTTGATTCATAACATGATAGTTCGGGTTACTGAAATGACTGATAAAGAGAAAGAAAAACTGCTGCTTCTTTTTGAGTTGATAAAGAACGCGAGGAAAAGTGATAGAGAAATCGCCAAGACTTTGAGGATCTCTCAGCCAACCATAACGCGAAAACGAGCGTCGTTGGATAAAGAAGGTTACATCAGAGAATACACGGTCATTCCTAACCTCGAAAAAATGGGCTATGAAATCATCGCGGTTTCTTTCCTTGCATTCTCTGAAAGTAGACCTGAACTGACAGAAAAAGCACGCGAATGGTGCAAACAGCAGCCTTCAGTGATTTTTTCAGCGGGTGGCGAAGGCTTAGGAATGCACAGCGTTTTGGTGTCGGTTCACAAAAACTATGCGAGCTTCTCCAAACTGATTACCACACTAAGAGAAGATTGGCAGCCCAATCTCAAAGAAGTAACAAGTTTCTTGATGAGCATTAATAGGAAAGAACTCGTGTACAAACCATTTTCCTTCCGATATTTGGAAGAAACGCCAGAATAAAAGAGTAGAAGAGCCTACTTCAGCGCACCAATCATTTCCTTTATCCTGTCAAACTTATGCTCCTTAACAAGTCCCAGAAAATACTGAATCTTATCCAAAGCATCTCTCTTGGACTTCGATTTCTTAACCTCGAGCAAACAAAGCTCCAATGAATCCTCAAAACCTTCCTGATAACTCATCAAAAAAATCCTCGTCAGGCACGCTCAGCAAAATAAGGATTCAGCTGTTCAGTCCAAGCAATTTCCTTAAGCCGAATCTTCAGGGGCTTTTTCTGCCTCAAAGCCCTACAACTGATGTTGGGGCCACCATTTCCTTTCTCGCTTCGAGCAGTGACAACTTTGACGTTGAGGATGACTGAACCATCCTTGAGGTAAACATTCACATTCTTACCAACCAGCGTACGCGCCATGTTCATGTTAAACCTCATACTATCGCTCATATCACTTCAACACTCTACATCGGCTTCGACCAGCTTACGCCAGCACTTGCTGCAGATGGGAATTTCTTCGCCCTTGAAAGAAATGTACAACTCAACATCATTATTCTTGCAACTCTCATTCCACGGATTCCTGCATCTCTCAACAGCTTTCGCCATGCGCTTCAAGCCTCATACAAACATGCCATCATGACACGCATTTAAAACAACCGCCAAAACAACAAAAAACCAAGCAGAGAGACCCGAGTGAAAGTAAAGATAAACAATATTGCATCTTCACGCAATCACGACATATCTGCAGCTTCGCCCAGCTTATGCTTCGGTGCAAAACTTGAGCCAAGTATGGCAAAAAATGAAAGAACTATTCAGAAAAAAAGCGCTCGCCGAGAAAAAAGGCGTGCTGCTGCCAGCGTGGAGAACAATAACAGGCGAAACCCCACCCATATCATTCGAGACTCTACTGAGCATTTATGTCTCTGATCCAGCCGCACACGCCGCAGTAGACTTCTTAGCAGATCAAGCAGTAGGAGCAGGTTTCTACACAACCGCAGAACTCCCAGAAGCGAAAACAGTCGTGGACACATTCAATGAAGTCTCCCATATTGATGAGTTGCTTTTGCAGACTGCACGCGAAATTGTGGCATTTGGCAACTGCTTCTGGGAAAAGCTTGAGCCTGCAAAACTTGAAAACCTCCAGCTTCTGCCCATCACCAGCATAGGAAGAATCGTTCGAGACGCATACGGCAACATACAAGGCTACAAGCAAAGCTTCCACTACGGAAACGGCACATTAGAACCTGAAAGAATCGTTCACTTCCGCTGGAACACGGTAAACGGAGAAGCGTTCGGAACCGGCGTTTTGCGCACACTTGCTGAATCATTAAAACTCACGAATATCGACACACGCCCAAGCTTTGCAGCTATGAAAGCAAGCATGGAAAAGAGCATGACTGAGATCGTCCGCAAACACTCTGGCCCAACCGAAATCTGGAAGTTCGAAGGTTTATCTGATGACAGGATTTCTGAATACGCGGCTATGCTGAAATCCATGCCTCGCGAAGGTGCGCGGTTTGTCGTTAACACGCCTGTTGAAGTTGAAGTGGTAAGCGTTGACCCACGAAGCAGATTTGACGCTTACGTGGAACATGTTTGGAATCAATACCAACTAGGATTACAGACACCGTTACCCAAGCTTTTCACTTCGCCAGGCTTTACCGAAGCATCCGCGAAAGCGGCGATACAGATAGCCGAACGCAAAGTCTTAGCCCTGCAGCGTTTCATCAAACGTATCGTGGAACGAGAGGTTTTCGCACCAGCAGTGAGTCAGGCAGGCATAGACGCTAGAAAAGCAAAATGTCGCCTTCAATGGGGACAACCAGAAAAGCCGCTGTTGAAAGTCGAAGACATGTTGAAGGCGTTCGAATCAGGTGTAGTAAACGCTGAAGAACTGCGAGCCATGCTTGCCAAAGCCGGTTGGGAGTTGTCAAACAGTAAGGGGGGAGTGTAACCATATGGATGTTTCACTTTTGACGGCGTTCATGGGAATCCTAATAGCCGTATTGCTGCGCACGTTATTGCCATACTTTAACAAAATGGCTGATGAAGAAAAAATGGGCGATAATTTGCTCGTTTGGAACCACAGATACACGTGGACGTGTATAACGGCGCTCGTGATGAGTTTCGTGGTTGCTATGCTTACATTGCCCGTTTTCAACATATCACAAACGACCAGTGGACAATTCATCGTCTTTGTCATTGCCTTCGGCTACGGCTGGGGAATAAACGACGCAACGAATAAAATCCTAATCGACTGGCACTAAGACCGCGTTCTCTGTCTTTCTTTCTTGTAGAAGTAGGCTAATAATCCATAAGATGCCACAAAATAGAGGACAATTAGGGGCTGCTGGAAAAGAATCGAGTAAACTGGAAGCCAAAGAAACGAAGAGGCAAAAAAACCAAGAAATAAACTGAAACTTGTCTCATCTGAATAATCGACTATGCCGAAGTATGGTGTTGTTGGTGAGGTTAAAAGTGTGTAACTCCAAATCAAAGGTGTGGGCATCAAGTAGATCAAAAGGCCAAAAATCAGAAACTTTCTTCTCTCAAGAAAAGTCTCAAACATAACTATTCTTCAACACATGAGACAATACGTTCGGATATATATTACCATTTTCAGAGCAAGCAGATGATTGCATGTCCAACTGTCTATGCAACTATTCACTCTGAGAGTATGGCACCTGAATAAGGTTCGAGAAGAAGTTGAAGTCTTCCATCACCTATTTTGTGTTTTTCATCATTCAGTACATCCGATAAAACGCTATCTGGCGCGAAACCAATTTTCTCATTTTGAAGTGCAATGTCCTGGGTTCGAGGCGAATTGTTAAGGGCAGCGACTATACGTTCATTT
>Ga0315268_10002077_pt1 | contig 22854 bp, 22 predicted proteins | sample C1_top_MG_FD_204535 | JGI IMG/M metagenome (GOLD analysis project Ga0315268, IMG submission 204535) | Sediment microbial communities from Yellowstone Lake, YNP, Wyoming, USA - C1_top | ecosystem: Environmental > Aquatic > Freshwater > Lake > Sediment | place: USA: Wyoming | collected 2017-08-01 | reverse complement strand
GGCCGCATTTTTGCTGCCCGGTATGCCGGCCAAATGCCTGATAAAACCCCTAAAACAATGGCGCCAATAAAACAACCTATAATTATCTGGGGCGTAAAATGCACAATCTGTCCTGCCGGGACATAACCTGCTTTAGACATTACCCCGCGGATGAGTTTCTCAATGTAACTTCCGCCAAAAACAGCAAGGAATGTCCCCACTATGCCTCCCAAGGCGCAGATAATAATTGTTTCAAGCCAGATGAGTTTAAATATGTCCATCCTTGAAGCGCCTATGGCCTTCATAATCCCTATTTCCTGCGTGCGTTCGAACACAGACATCAAAATTGTGTTCATCACGCCAATTAATGCTACAATTATCGCAATAAAAGCAACGGACATAACCAGAATCTTGGCGGTCTGAACAAGATTAAGGATTGTGCCTTTGACTTCGGCGAGGCTGACTACCTGAGTTTCTCCCAATTCTTTGCGGTTGTAAATCCTATCGGTAAACATCGGCAGTTTTGCCAAGTCGTTTAATTTGATACCAATGCCTGTAAGCATTTTGTATTTACGGAAGATCCTTTGCGCATCTTCCAATTGGATAAAATATGAACCATCGTCTTTTGAGCCGCCTCTTTCTAAAATCCCCACCACTTTAAAGGTGTAAGCATTAAATACCGGTTTTTCTATTTCCTTCTCAATTTCTTTCTCTTGGCCACTAACGGGGTCAGTTACTTTTTCTTTTATTTTCTCTTTGGCCATTTCCTTAATCTTAACCGTAAGTTTTTGCCCCACTTGTATAAAACCTGTCTGCGCTGCTTCCCAACCCAGAACCACTTCTGTTTCCGCCTGCTCGCCAAGTTTATTATCTACAATCTTGAGTTCTCCTCGAGTATCTGTTTCTATCAAATCCTCGGTAACTTCTTCGGTATTAGGATAAGCTAATTCTATATCGCCTACATTATACATATCTGCTGTTTCATTTAATATAACTCCGGTTACCTTGCTACCATCCTTTAAGGAAAGCTCATCTTCAACTTTTAAAACCTGCTCCTTAGAATAAGTATTTTGCTGCTCTACCCCTTGGTTATCCTTATTCACAACTTTAAAAGTATTCTCATTTACCTTGGAAACATCGCCTCTTATTTGCGAGCCGTCTTTTAAAGTGATGGTGCCTACTACGCTGGCTACCTCTGCTTTATTGTAAAGCCGGGAAGGAAGCATAATCTTTACACTTTTAAAAGTTTTCTTTGTTTCAATAAATTCTGCGCTTACCGGATCCAATTCCCGTCCGGCAACTTTTTCATATTCTCCTTCCCCGACAATCAACCCCTTAACTATCCGGCCATCTTTTAGATAAATCTCATCCGGCTTGACCTCATGGGCGTTAAACCATCTGCCCATCGGGCCGTCAATTTCTTTATCAACTTCCTGTCCGGTCGACGGGTCCAATACCTTTTCTTTATGTTTGCCCGAGGCGATTTTCACCATTGGTCGTAACTTTATATAACTATCCTTATCTATGCCCCAAAAAGTATAAAAACCATTGCCGTCTTCCTTAATTAAAGGATTCATGAGCATCGGCGTCAACTCAGAAACTTCTTTATCCTGCTTTATCTTGGCTACAGTATCATCAGTAAGATAGCGCAAAGACCCTGTCCCGGCCAGTGCCACTGTAGCTAATTCATAAGGACAACCTTTGGCAGTAACTAAAACTTGATAACCCATACCGGATACATCTTTTTCCAAAGCAATGCGATAACCGGCGTTGAAGCCCAACAGGCTTACCAAAACCGCAACCGCTACACCTACGCCGCCAATAGTCAAAAACGAACGGATTTTTCGACGGTGTAAATTCTTATAGGCTAAATTTAGATATTTATTCATTTGAAATCTCCTCTCTATCTGCCTATTTAATTACTAGCCCTTTCCCTAATAATTTAGTCTCTTTAGTAGAACCTTCGTTTTGATAAACTAAACCTTTAACTAAAACGCTCTTGCCTACTCTTTGCGGTATGGGCGCAAAAGGAGCGCTATGCATTTCTACATATATAGTAGCGCCTGAAGCATCCCGCACATTTATCCAGCCGCCTGTAGGACATTCACTGGCAATTGTGCCTTCAATAACCACATCTTTATCAATGTAGTTTTGGGGATTAAGCAAAATCGTCCCAATGGCTGTCTTGGTACTATTATCTAAAGGCGCCTCTCCGAATTTTTCTATTCCCGGACCGCAACCTGAAATATACAGCCCAAATAATACCGTTAGAACCACTCCTAAAATCACAAATATCTTCTTCATATGTCTACCTCCATCAAGAAATTTCGCCCCGCCATCGGCGGGACTCAAGACTCTTCCTTACGAAATTTCAGTGGTTAGGAAAGTTTTATACTTTCCTATACCATAAATTATTGTTTTTTCTGAATCTTCAAATAATCTTCTATTCTTTCGCTAATCTCATCTTTTTTAAAGAAATTATGAAAGTAAAACTCGTCAACAATAATAAGGGCTTTTCTCGCCGTCCTTATAGCTTGAGCAGTTATATCTTTCCCTTCAACTAATATGCTTATAGGCGCAATTTTGTCTATCTTTTCATCCACAACACCGTTCTTTGTTAAAACATCTTTTGTATAAAAGTGGACTATCGATAAACCCTTAAATGCCCCAAATTCAGTTTTGTTTATTTCAACCGAAACAATCTTCCCTTTTTCTTTATCTACTGCGCCAATAGCGATAAAAGCAATAAACCTACCCTGAGGGGTCTCTATGGCCACGGGTAGGACATATCCTAAAACAACTCCCCGCACAAAAGGCGCCTTATAAGCGTCTTCCTTGTAGACCACATAAACCGAATAAACCAAATCTATGGCTTCGGCTATTGGAGGCCGAACTATAGCCCTCTGGCTAACAGGCTCAGCATTAGAATTTAGCTTATCGCCAAGCCGTTCTTCGATAAGAGAACTATTATTTTTCAATGAAACAAGGTCAACCACAAATCTTGAGAAATCAGGGAAAATTTTTCTTATCCAAGATAAGGCATCTTGGCTTAAAAGAGGGATTTTATCTTTATTTTCCACCAAATATTTTACTTTTTGAAAAACCTCATCTTTTTTGATCTTATTGCCAAATTTAAAATCATCTATGTAGACAAAGACTTTCTTTATTCCCCGCAAAGTCTTCTGAAAACCCTCGTGTTCTTTTTGCGTGGGGTCCTGAACGCGTGCTATCATATCCAAAGCCACAGGCCAAAAGGCCGTGGTTTGGCTTCCGATAGCCAAAGCCAAAATATCTTTATCTGTGACTGCCAAATTCTGTAATTGTTCGTGGACATAAAAATGCTCGAGACTTAAACCGATAAACTGTGAATAAAATTCCTTTGTTTGAAGCCTTTCTTTCTCTAAAGAAGGTAGTTTTTGATAATAAAATTCACGCATCCTTCCATCTAAATCAAAAGCAAACATCAACTGTGAATTGTCTGCGCCGGGCCAGCCCTGATTAGCTCCAAAGACCCAGCCGATTCTATCCGGGCCTTTTAAAATCTCATAAAAAACATAAGGAATATCCTTGGTTTCCCAAATAGGATCCCATTTATCACCCAGCCGTCTTTCTAATTCCTTATATAAGGCCTCTGCGCCTATCTTACGGCTATCCCCTACTTCATCGGTCCGGATAAATTCCGTGCGGTAGTTTGTCCTGTCCGGAAAAAGACGCAAGGTATCCTGATCCGGATTATTCAATTGACATGGCACAACCTGAGACTGAGAAAATGCATTTGATTTAATCAAGACTAAACTGACTAAACTCATAATGACAACCATGCTCAATCTTTTATCCATAAGCCCCCCTTACCATTCAAACAAACCGCCGCCCTTCTGGCCGTAAAATAATATCCCTATCCAAGTATCCTCTTTGCCAAAAACAGTGTTTATATCTCGCGAGACTACGAACTGGAGATTATAATTGGCTGAGAAACTATAAGTAAGCCCCCATCGCACTGTAGTATCTGAATCTCTATTAGAGCGATTTATGTTCTGTGTTAAATTCTCGCCCTGAAGGTAAGTCGACCAACGGCTATTTTTACCTAAGGCATATTTGAGTTCAAAGAATTGTCCTAAGATATCCTCTTTCTTAGCATCCTTACCACCGGAAATCTCGAATCTTACGCGTGCCGGGCCAATTATTTTTTGGCCGTCAACGCCGGTGCGCCATCTCTTGACAATATTGCCATTGAATTTCTCGGCCTTCTCATCCATATCCCAACTGCGCAGCCGCTCAACAGCCATAGGATCAAAAATCCTGCCTACCAAGAAAGAAATCCCTAACCAGTCATTAAGGTGTTGCCCGATCCGGGGAGTTGAAAGTTTTCCCGCCAGCGCAAAATTATTATCCCTTTCAAAGTAATCCATTCCTGAGCCTCGTGTTAAACCTACTTGATATTCCAATTTATCATTTTGTCCTTCAATAGCCACTCCCCAATCTCTATCTAAACCGCTGAATTCCATAGCAGGACTCTGTAAAAGTGTCCCATGCGTATCAATCCAAGGCTGGATTCCATAAGGCACATAGAAGTGGCCAATTCTTACATTAAGCATTGGTGGTAAGGCACGCAGGCGCAAATAAGCATTATGTAATTCTACCTTGAAATCATCGGATCTGTCTGTATATTCACGATTCATCTTTTTACCATAAGCGAATTGGTCATTATAATAGGCGGTTCTGAATTGCACATTCATATCGCCAATTTGGCCATCGGGTCCGGAGAAAGTGCCGAAGAGAATAAAACCGGCTGAATTTCTCCCCTCGGTTTTTCCTAACTCAAAAGAATAGCGTCCGGAAAGATAGATTTCTTTATAGAGGATATAATTTTTAGTATCGGCCAACGCGTTAACTAAATTTACCAGATAAGGTTTATGTTCACCCGTTGCCTTGGGTTTCTCTAAACCTTTATCGATTTGATCAAAAATATCATCACTCGCTAAGACCAAATTGATAGGGATAAATATAATCGAGCATATACCTAAAAATATCATTTTTTTAAAACTCATGATCTTCGAAATTTGCCAATAAGTTCTAAGAGTTCGTTTATCTTTTTTTGCTTTTCCACTTCGGATTTACCCTTTAAGGAATGCACCACACAGCCATCGATGTGTTTCTTAAATATCTCATTTTCAACCCTGTAGAGCGCACCAATGATTGAGTGGATCTGAGTGAGGATATCCACACAATACCTTTTTTCCTCAATCATTCTCTGGATTCCGCGGATTTGTCCTTCGATCTTCTTTAAAAACTGTAACTGCTCTTCGTGGGTAGTTGGTTGTTTCATCTTAGCCTCCCCCTTTTAGGATTAATTATACCATACCCCCCTACCCTATGTCAAGAGAAAATTTAAAATTTCCATCTGTTTTTAAAACGGGTGCGTATCCTGTAATCTATGGCTGTCCAAAAAAATTCTCTCCTTTCATAAAAGCGACAATGCATTTTTAAAATCATCCTTTAAATCATATTTATTTTCAATACCAACTGAAACTCTCACAAAACTATCTGTTATGCCGCGTTTTAATCGTTCTTCGCGAGGCATAGAAATGTGCGTCATTCCTGCAGGATATGAAATTAGCGATTCTACACCCCCTAAGCTTTCAGCTAAGAAGAAAATCTTTAAATTGGCGAAGAGTTTCTCAACGGCAACGCGACCACCCTTTAACTCAAAGCTAAACATCCCGCTAAATCCCCGCATCTGTCTTCGGGCAAGAAAATAATTTTTGTTTGACTTTAATCCCGGGTAATAGACACGCTTAACTTTAGGATGCTTAGACAGATACTCGGCTAAATACTGCGCATTCTCTTCGTGCGCCTTCATCCTTACCGCCAGCGTTTTTAGCCCTCTTAAAACTAACCAAGAGTCCCAAGGCCCCGGCACAGCACCCGCTGCGTTCTGATAAAACTTTAAGTCGTTATAAATCTTCTCATTATTTACCACCACTGCCCCGCCAATAATATCGCTGTGCCCTGCGATATATTTTGTGGTACTATGCACCACGACATCGGCTCCCAATATTAGCGGCTTTTGAAAATAGGGGCTGGCAAAGGTATTATCAACTGCGAGAAGAATATTATTCTTATGCGCTATCTTAGAAACCTTTTCAATATCGATAACTTTTAAAAGAGGGTTTGTGGGCGTCTCAATCCAGATTAACTTAGTTTTCTTAGTTATTGCCTTTTCAAAAGAACTAATAGTATCAACATCCGCATAGGTAACGGCAATATCCCACTTTTTAAATACACGCTCTAATAAACGATATGTCCCGCCGTACATATCATCACCTGCGATGATATGGCCTCCTTTTTTGAGGAGATTAAAAACCGCCGCAGTCGCAGCAACTCCTGAGGCAAAAGCAAGCCCAAATTTTGCCTCTTCCAACGAAGCTAAGACAGTTTCTAGTGCCTGCCGGGTTGGGTTGCCTGTTCGGGAATATTCATATCCTTTGTGCTTACCAATAGCTTCCTGCTGGAATGTAGATGTTTGATACACTGGTACGATAACCGCTCCCGTTAATGCATCCGGCTGCTGGCCGTCATGAATAGCTCGGGTTTCAAACCTCATCAGAATCCTCCTTTTTCTGACTTATCCAGTAAGTAACCAAATCCGCCCTTGTAACTAATCCTACAGGTGAGCCTTCTCTCTTAATTACAATACCCGTCGCGCCTGAAAGGAGAACCCGATATGCTTCTGAAATATCAGTAGTTTCATCAAGAGACGGTAACGGTTTTCCCATAACCGTGGCAATATCCTGTCTGTCGAACTCAATACCATCGTGCAAAAGCTGCATAAGAGATGCCTCATTTAAACTTCCCGCGATATTCTTTCCATCAATCACCGGCAACTGCGAGATATTAAATTTCTGAATCAGTGAAACCGCCTGAATAAGCTTGTCTTGCGGAGAAACAGAAATCAACGGCGGGAGGTTTTTCTTGTTAAGGAGTATTTTTTTTATAGTCACTGTGCGGGATCTCCTGCCTTCCCAGAAACCATTCTCCTGCATCCATTGATCAGAAAATATTTTATTGATGTAATTCCTTCCGGTATCGGGCAAAAGCGCTACGATATATTTTGGCTGTTCCAGTCGTTGCGCGTATTTCAAGGCCGCGGCAAGCGCTGTCCCGGCAGAACCCCCCACCAATAATCCTTCTTCTCTGGCAAGCCGCCTCGCAGTGTTAAATGACTCTTTATCGCTTACCCTTACCATCTCATCAACAACCTGGCGGTTGAATGTCTTGGGAATAAAATCCTCTCCGATGCCTTCAACTTTGTAAGATTTAGGGCTATCACCGGAAAGTATAGAGCCCTGAGGATCTGCTCCCACTACAATAAGATTAGGATTTTTCTCTTTAAGGTATTTTGACGCCCCTGAAATAGTGCCCCCGGTGCCCATTCCAACCACAAAAACCTCCACCTTCCCTTGGGAGTCTTCCCATATTTCCGGGCCGGTAGTCAGATAATGCGCCAGGGGATTATTGAGATTCTCAAACTGGTTGGGTCGATAAGCATTGGATATCTCCTTGGCCAGCCTATCCGCCACTCCGTTATAGCTTTCGGGAGAATCCGGCGCAACAGAAGTAGGAGTGATAACTACCTCTGCTCCGTAAGCCTTAAGTAAATTGACCTTATCCTGACTCATCTTATCCGGCATAACAAATATGCAGCGATACCCTTTAACAGCCGCGACTAACGCCAACCCAACACCCGTATTCCCCGCAGTTGCTTCAATAATCGTGCCTCCGGGATTAAGCTTTCCCTCGCGTTCCGCAGCCTCAATCATCTTAAGACCAATTCTATCTTTCACGCTGCCGCCCGGATTAAGAAATTCCGCCTTAATATATATTTTTGACTTTATATCTTTGGTTATTTTGTTGAGCTTAATAAGCGGCGTTTTACCAATTAATTCAAGTATATTGTTAAATTCTCTTCTCATATATTTTCACCTCGCTTCTCTTAAATCCCCAAAAAATCTTTTGTTATTTTATTCAACCCCTTTTAACCGTAATGCGTCATGAAGCAAAGAATTTCCATCGCATTTATAGCAATGGTTTTCGGTCCCTGGAGGGATATTCGCATCATATACAATATCGGCTGCCTCCAGTGTCGTCTCCACAAACCAGCCACTCGTCGGAGCCCTATGGCCCTGCAGTTTAGAACCCGGATTGGGCGACCAGATAAACGGAACGACATTCGCCCCTAATTCGGTAATTTCTTTTACTCCTTCAAGAAACGTATTTTTAGGTTCTAATCCCATTACAAAAACTCCGTATACATTACCCGCCCCAAAAATTTTAACGGCACAGCGGATGGAATTAATGAATGTCTCGTGGCTGACACTTTCAGATTTCCCCGGACAAATCGCTTCATATAATTTTTTATCCCATATTTCCATGCTAAAGCCGATGGCTTTTATTCCTGTATCGTAATATTTTTTTATCTCGTCTATGCCCTTTGCCGGAGAAGGAAGAATCGTTCCCGGTACACGGTCTAAACCGGAATGCTTTCGAATAGATTTCAGAATTTCGCCTACGAGCTCAATCTCTTTTTCGTGATTGAAACACCCTCCGGTAAGCAAAACGTGCCTTACCATGCCTTCGGCAAAAGCGCACCTAGCGACTTCTCCTATATCTTCGGTATCTTTTCTCTTTAAAACGGAATTATAAGTCTTTGATGTAGAAACGAGATTGCAGAAAAGACACTCTTCTTTTTTAGAAAAATGGCTGCAATAATTTTGATAGCAGAAAAATAAGCAATCCTGTCCGCCTATCTGGCCGATTTTCACCATCGTATTATGGCTTGAAGTCTGTAGGCTGTAATACGCCGGCCTTTTGAACCACTTAACTTCGCAGATATTTTCCTTACCGTTTGTCAAAATCAAATCGTCTTTATCTGCTATAACCTGATACGGTGAACGGCTCTTTTTTCTGAACTGAACTACTGTCCCGTCGGGAAAAAGAAAGTCATCCGGTAAGGATATCCCGGCGTGATCCTCAAAATCCCAGCCAAAAAGACCGTGGTTCTGCTCTTTATATTCGCTTCCCACTCCTTTCAAAGCATCCGGAGTTGCCCAAACCCCTTCGGTAAGCAATTCTGCTTTTAGTCCCAAATATTTATGTTCACTCATCTGCCGATCTCCTAATCATTAGCCCTGTCTCTGTCCATTGGAAATAACAAATAGTCCTACCAGGGCAAACCAATTGGGAAATATCTTTATCCTCTCATTTTTTCCTATAAAAACATATTCTTCTATTTTAATGTTTCTCTTGCGACAATACTCAAAAAAGTCGGATATACTTAAGAAATGTAGATTCGGCGTATCGCACCACTCATAAGGTAAAGAGGGCGTAATGGGGGTCTTTCCCTCAAAGAATATTTGTAGACGGGCGCGGTAATAAGCGAAGTTAGGGAAAGCGACAATTACTTTCCTGCCCACTCTTAAGGCTTCTCTCAAAACTACCTCGGGTTTTTTAACTTGCTGAAAACTCTGGTTTAGTATAACGTAATCGAAAGATTTATCCTGATACTCAGCTAAGCCGCTATCAATATCTCCGTGGAAAACGTTTAACCCCTTGGCTACGCATTTGTATATCGCCTGCTCATCTATTTCTATACCTTGGCCACGTGCGTTTTTCTCCTTAATCAAAACGTAGAGAAGTTCTCCAGTGCCGCATCCAAGGTCGAGAACGGATGAACGGGAATTAATTAACCCGAGGATTATCCTATGATCTGCCCGGATATCTTCATATTTCATATTCGCCTGTCACCTCGTATTCATAAAATACTTTCTTTAAAAAATGCGAAATCAAATGCGTTTCTTCTTCGACTTCCAAAAGAAACGCATCATGCCCATAGGTAGAATCAATTTCGCAATACGTCGCCTCTATCCCGGAAAGTTTGCATGCCTTGACTATTTCCTTTGACTGATACGCCGGATACAGCCAATCTGATTTAAAGGCAATAACCAGCACTTTCGCCTTTATTCCCTCTAACACTTCCTGAAGGGACCTGCCTCCCGAGGCATCGAAATTATCAATGGCCTTGGTAATATAAAGGTAAGAGTTAGCGTCAAACCTCTTGACAAAATTGTCGCCGCGATAGCGCAAGTACCCCTCTACCTCAAAATCAGCGCTGAATTTGACGTTTTGGCCATTATTCTTTTTTTGTCTTCCGAACTTTTCAGTCATGGAAACATCGCTCATGTATGTTATATGGCCAATCATCCGCGCAACTGCCAATCCTTTGGCTGGCAGAGAACTTCCATAATAATTTCCTGAGTTCCAGTGCGGATCAGCCATAATCGCCTGTCTTCCTACTTCATTGAAAGCAATCTGCTGAGGAGAATGTTTTATGGCTGTAGCAATAGGTATGGCGCTGCGGATCTCTTTAGGGTACTTAACTAGCCATGACAAAACCTGCATTCCTCCCATTGAACCGCCTACTACCGTCAACAATTTTTCTATGCCTAAAAAGTCAATGAGGCGTTTTTGGCAATTAACAATATCACCTATACTAATAAGCGGGAAATCAAGGGCATAGGGCTTTTCTGTTTTGGGATTCACGCTTGATGGACCGGTAGATCCTTTGCATCCGCCTAAAACATTGGAGCAAATCACAAAGTATCTATCCGTATCAAAAGCTTTCCCCGAACCTATCATAGAATCCCACCAGCCGGGATTATTCTTGCCTTCATGGACACCGGCTGCGTGAGCATCCCCTGAAAGGGCGTGGAGAATCAAAATAGCATTGGATTTGTCTTTATTTAATTCGCCGTGGGTTTCATACGCAAGTATCACCGGCCCGAACTTCTTTCCATTTTCGAGCGCTAAGCTTTCAAAACTAAAATACTGCGTTTGAACTATCCTTGCGGTTTTTGCTGTTTCCGGCATAGCTTTACTCCTTATCCTGCCTTTTCCAACGCCTGCTCAATATCGGCAATAATATCGTCAATGTGCTCAATGCCGATTGACAAACGGACAAAATCAGGCGTCACTCCGGTTGATAATTGCTCTTCCGGGGATAACTGTTGATGCGTTGTTGTTGGCGGATGAATGGCAAGGCTCTTAGCATCACCGACATTGGCAAGGTGCGATATTAATTGCAGCGAGTCAATAAATTTTCTTCCTGCTTCCAATCCCCCTTTAATTCCAAAACCCAATATTGCTCCCGCTCCTTTTGGTAGATATTTCTTTACCCGTTCCTTCTCTGGACTGTCATCTAATCCAGGATAATTAACCCAGCTTACCCTTGGATGCTTTTTTAGATACTTAGCTACTGCAAGCGCATTTTCAGAATGCCGCGGCAACCTCAGGTGTAAAGTTTCCAACCCTTGCAAAAACAAAAAGGCGTTGAATGGTGAAATCGCCGTGCCAAGATCCCGTAAAAGAGTAACCCGCGCCTTGATGATATAGGCGATATTACCAAGCGGTTTAAGCGCTTCGATGAAATCAAGACCGTGATAGCTTGGATCAGGCTCTGAGATAAGGGGGAACTTACCGCTATCCCAATCAAACTTACCTGAATCCACAATCACGCCTCCGATACTTGTGCCATGGCCACCGATGAATTTTGTCGCTGAATAAACAATAATATCCACGCCAAAATCAAACGGCCGTAACAAATAGGGAGATACGGTATTATCCAAGACAAAGGGAATTCCGTTTTTGTGGGCAACCCTGGATATCCCTTCTAAGTCCGCGACGTCTAACTTGGGATTGCCTATGGATTCAGCGTAGATGGCCTTTGTCTTTGGAGTTATAGCTTTTTGAAACGCGTTAAGGTCGTTTGACTTAAAAAATTTCACATTTATCCCCAGGCGCGGGAATGTGTAATGAAACAAATTATACGTTCCGCCATACAGGTTATCAGCGGAAACAACCTCATCGCCTGCTTGAGCAATGTTAAACAATGCCAGAGTAGTTGCTGACTGGCCACTGGAAAGCGCTAACGCTCCGACGCCACCGTCCAGAGCTGCCATTCGTTTTTCAAAGACATCGGTTGTCGGATTCATTATTCGGGTATAAATGTTTCCAAACTCGCGCAGGCCGAAAAGATTGGCGGCATGTTCCGTATTCTTAAACTGATACGATGTTGTCTGATATATAGGAACTGCTCTTGCCCCTGTTGTAGGATCGGGTTCCTGGCCACCGTGCAAGACAAGTGTCTCTATTTTTAGCTGTTTATCAATCTTACTCATTTTATTTCTCCTTTCATGAGCACGCGACTTATGGAACGAACAGAATAAGTGAACATAAGTCGCTGTGCGAATTAATCCCCCACCACTTTTAATATAGTGTAAGTTATAGCGAAAGTGGTGGGGGATAAGTTCAGCCAAATGGCCTCACTTAGAATGCATATTGAGCGCTTAACACCACCCCATTTCCTAACCCTACTTTTGTCGCAGACTTGTGGTCGCCAGCATCAACATACGCAAGAATAAGCGTAAGATTCTTATTCGGCGTCCAGGCAAGATGTGCATCCCAATAATTAGCATCTTTCCAATCAGAATATTTTGCTCCCTGCTTGTATTCGAACCCGGCAATTAAATTCCAGGGAAGAATCACATCAATGTTGCCAAATCCTGTTACCTTTCTGTCTTTATCATATCCGAACACGCCCGTGGTCTTTCCTTTTGTGGAAAGTACCCCTCCGGAAAGTAATACCTGTAGAGGTAACTGGGCAATCAGCTTGGTTGCTACCACATAGTAATCTTGGCCGCTGGCATCAACTCCGGAACCCACATTGGAAGTATGCTTAAAGATGGTTCCTGCTGATATTGCGGGCAAGAATTTTGTATCAAAGGAATTCTCCGGCAAAAGCAACAATTTGGCACCGACATTATTTTTGTGCTTTGCCGTAGTATTCTCTTGATTAATAGTTTCATACCCGCAGGAAACTTCCAGTTTCTTAAAAAACGTATCCGCGACACCAATAGCGGTCCAGTCAACATTAACATCACTGAGATTAACATACCAAGCTCCAAACCTCGGTTTGCCTACGATATCGGTGTTACCGATTTTAAAATGACTATCTTCACCATCGGAATCCGCTAGATAAGCCAAGGGATTAAATGCAATACCACCTACGCCCTCCAGGTTCGTAAGCGGAGGCCCCGCAAAAACATCTTTTACAGAAAATACAACCGTCAGAACTAGAAACACTGCAAATAATTTAAACTTTTCCATCTTACTATCTCCTCATTGGTTTTTGTGCTTTGACTCCAGCTGACTGGTTGTATCGCACGATTAATTCTTTTATAAGCCCTCTACGGCTTGTCCGTTGAGAGTAAACTCCTTCCACTGCTATTTTTCAAATACCACCTCCTTCCTCGAGTTTCCATACGTCATCAAAACGTTTTTTCTCTGCTATTTCGATCTGAATTATCTTCTTGTCATGCACCTTAATATTCACTTCACCGTATTCTAACGAACCTGCTGCATCGCTTATTTCTTTTATAATTGAATCGTTAAGAAATTTCCTTGAATTTTGATTGTTACCCATTGTTTTCTCCTCTGATACACCCCGCCCTATCGGATGGGCGGGTGTGCCGCCTTCTGTGTCAATAAAAAACCCACTAACCTTTTTTCTTTTTATCGGTAGTGGGCTGTCCCGTTCTATGCACCAAATTGTAATGATGGCTACATAGGCTCAACCCCCCTACCGCAAGGGCGACACATCGCCATGCAACACATCATCATATTAAAGTTATCAAAATAAATAGTCATTGTAATTATTCCTCTTAAATAGAATACGCCAACACCTGCTGCCCGGCATTTACTTGCGAAACTAATTCTTCAAAAGTCAGGTTATCGATAATATCCGATGTTGCCTGAGAGACATCCTGCCACATTTTCTTAAACACGCATTTATGGATATCCGCGCAATTAGAATATCCTGCTCTCACGCATGAAATTGGCTCTATCTGACCTTCAATAAACCTTATTACTTCTCCCACGGTAATCTGCGCCGGTGGCTTAGATAACAGATATCCTCCGATATTCCCGCGCCTGCTTTCAACAAAACCACCCTTCTTTAAATCTAAGAGTACCTGTTCTAAGAATTTTATGGGTGCATCTATATGTTGAGCCAAATCGTGACCTGTCACTAATTCTTTGTTGTAATGAAGCGCTAAATCTAAAACCGCTTTTAACGCGTAATCGCCCTTGAATGTAATTTTCATCTTAACACCTTAATTCTATAATTCCTATTGACAAAGTAGAGTATACTTGAAAAAGATAAATTGTCAAGTATTTTTTTAGAAAAATTTTACACTCTCTCTCCTGGAAGTTATGTAACAAAAAGGTGCATCCGTCGATGTTGAGGGCATACAGAGACACCTTGTAGTTATGTTAAGCTGTAAAGATTTTCAAACAATAACAGCTTCTTTATGCAAAAATTCTTCTGTTGGAGTTAGTGTCTTAATTATTTCCTGGGCGGCCCTCCTCCCCGAAAAAAGCATTCCTGCAAACGTAGGGCCCATACGGGGTATACCAAAAACTGTAGACACTGCCATTCCGATTGCATATAAACCAGGATAAATTTCGCCTGTCTTCTCAACCACAAGATCCTCCGATGAGTTAACATCCATAGGCCCGTAGGTATGTAACTTAAGAAACCCTCTTTTCTCAAGGCTCTTTGCGACGCAAGCATCGTGGCCTGTAGCATCGATTACTACTTTTGATTCCAAAGCAATGGGATCAACACAAGTAATCTGCCTCGGTAGAGCAGAAACAGGCGACCAATTAATCACCACGCCTTCAACTCGGTTATTCCGGTACACCACATCGTCAAATTTTGTAAGGTTGAGTATCTTTGCGCCTGAATCACAGGTGGCAGATATAAGTTTTGAACAGGCGCTCGGCCCATCTGCGACAAATAACCCATCCTCTATCTCCTTATGAGGTATCTTTAGCTCATTAAGAATTTTATCTGCCGGTGCCCTGAAAGTAAGCGTATTCATAAAATAACCGCCTATCCAGAAGCCGCCCCCTATATAGTTGTTACTTTCAATTATCAAAGTCTTAAAACCCACATTGGCTAAATCACGCGCCGCCATAAGACCGCTAGGGCCCCCGCCTACAACTACTACATCAGAAACAATATACTCCTCAAACCACTTGTTAAACTCACTAACAATTGCCCGACTTATCTGAGACTCTGTTATCTGCTTAAACATCTTTTTCCTCCCTTTTTAGTAAATCCGAAGAAGGATAACGCGAGAGTAACAAAAAACCCTTATGCCAACTGCATAAGGGTACCTACCTTCAAGCCTCCTTTCCCTCCGCTGGCATTATCCAGATCAGGTCATCAGGGTCATCCGCTTATCTTCGCGAAACTCTCAGGCCGTATCTACGACCTCCCCGTTTTTGTTAACAGGTTAATTAAAACATAAATCCTGCCTTAAGTCAAATCTTATATTCAAGAAGAAAATAATTAAGGGGGCGTAAAGCCGAAATGTTTATCAATATACTTCTGCAACAGGCGGGTTGCTTCGCTCTTACACTGGCCGCATACCGTACCTAACTTTGTCTTCTCCTGTAATTCATAAAAAGTGCGCGCTCCTTCTAAAACGGCTTGCTCTATTTCATGGTCAGTGACGTTCATACATTGACATACCAGCCGCGCTTCTTCTTTCTCTATCACGTCCTGCCTGCCGGTACGCCTGTAGTAATCATTTATCGCCGCCCTCAGAGCTTTGTCTCCCAATACCGAGCAATGAATCTTATGTTCGGGAAGGCCTCCCAGCTCTTTGGCAACATCTTTCGGCGAGAGATGATAGGCCTGCTCTAATTTCATCCCTTTGACCATTTCCGACAAAATTGAAGTGCTGGCAATTGCGCTGGCGCACCCATAGGTTTTCCATTTACAATCGGCGATAATGTCTTTCTCTTTATCCACTTTTATCACCACCATCATTTCGTCTCCGCACTTGATATTACCCACAATGCCTTTCCCGTCGTAAGAATCGGGATTCTCATCCTGCAAAACATTCTTAGGATGTATAAAGTGTTCTTTTAGCTTCTCTGTATAGACCCACTCATCTTTTTGAGCCATGCTTCTTACCTCTTGTATACGCCGTAGACATCCCGCGAATTTTTTTAATCACGCGCGGAAAAACATCTATCATATATTTAACATCAGCCATTGTATTGTCCCTGCCCAGACTTATCCGGATAGAGCCGTGAGCGCGTTCGGCAGAAATGCCCGTGGCAAGCAATACATGAGAAGGGTCAAGCGAACCCGAGGCACAGGCCGAACCGGTGGATACGGCAATCCCTCCCAAATCAAGATAGAGTAAAATCGCCTCTCCCTCTGCTCCCGCAAAAGATACATTCAATGTGCCGGCAAGGCAATCAGCAGGATGGCCGTTAAAATATACATCGTCGATATTCTGCTTTATTCCTTTTTTTAGTTCTGACTTAAAAGAAAGCAATCTCTTTTCCTCTCGCTCCATCTCAAGAGCGCGCATCTCGACAGCTTTTCCCAGCCCCACAATTCCGATGGTATTCTCAGTACCCGCGCGCCTGCCTTTTTCCTGATGGCCGCCGCGGATTAAAGGACAAAACGGGATACCTTTCTTCACGTATATAGCACCCACTCCTTTAGGGCCGTATATCTTATGTGCTGAGAGAGAAAGAAAATCCACGTCCAATTTACGCACATCCACCGGAATCTTGCCTACTGCCTGAACAGCATCCGTATGGAACAATGCCCCTTTTTTGTGAGCAATCTGAGCAATTTTTTTGATATCCTGTATTGTTCCTATCTCATTATTGGCCATCATGATTGAAACCAACCCTATTTTGTCGGTAATCATATTATTGAGCTGTTCCAGCTCAACCTTTCCGTATTTATCAACCCCAAGACAAGTAACATAATTACCTCTATCCCGAAGGCACTCTGATGTTTCCAGTACGCAAGGATGTTCTATGCTTGAAGTGAGGATACCTGTTTTTTTTACTCGGTTATAACCACATTGTTGTAAAGAGCATGTAAAAATATTTAATATGGTATTATTTGCTTCCGAGCCGCTGCCCACAAATATAACTTCATCCGGATGAGCGCCGATGAAGGAAGCGACTTTCACGCGTGCATCTTCGACTAACTTCCGGGCATTCCTGCCGAACTCATGAAGACTGGAAGGATTACCAAATACCTCCATTGATTCCCGCATCGCCCTCTTGACTTCAGGATGCAGGGGCGTGGTGGCATTATGGTCCATATAGATATATTTTTTAGCCACAAACACCTCCTTCGATGGAAATAATTCTTCCGTCCTGACGGGTCGGTATCCGTTTTGCCTGTGAATCCAGTTTAGTATTATGCATAGTAAACACTTATGAACCCCGGCTGTATTTTAAATAGACCTTACAACTCTGTCGGTCTTTTGGCTTACACTTCTTTACCTCCCAACACTGGGTTGTTTCCAAAAGCTCTCTTACCCCTTCAATATTGATGTGCCTCTCCTGTAATAACTCTTTAATATGCTGGAGCTTCTCAATATCGCATTTGGAATAAAATCTGTTTTTCCCCAGCCGCTTTGGTTTGACCAATCCCTTTCTTTCCCAGATACGAAGAGTAGCCGGACAAACCTTTAAAGATTTGGCAATAATGCCAATGGTATAGACCGGCTCTCTATATCCGTATTCCATCTTAGGACCTCCTTTTAGAAATACACCTCCATTGCCCTGACCGGACAGGCCTTTATGCAAAGTTCGCAAGCGATACATTTATCGCTTTGGAAAAGGACCTTTCTATTCAAGGGCTCGACTATCAAGGCACCCGTAGGACAAATCGGAACACACACGCTGCAAGAAGTGCACCTTTTCTCGTTCCAGATAATGTCCTGTGATAACGGCTGGACTTTTACTCCGGTTTCCGTAAGATAACTAATGGCCCGTTCATAGTCCTGGGGCTTGCCAGACAGTTCCAGAACCAGTAAACCCTCTTCGTTAGGCGTAACATAAGCCTTCAGGATGTTAAACTCTAAGTTAAAATCCTTAACTAAGCGGAATACGATTGGCTGCTCCACCAGCCTATGGGGAAAATGCAGAACTATTCTTTTAGAAACCATCTTTGACTCCAATCTCAGTTAATCCTCAAGCGGCCTTTCTTTTAACGGCTTAAAGGTATAACCGCTCTCAGCAGACGGCAGGCCAGCTACAGGCTCGGATAAAAGAAAATCTCCTTTCTTAATCCAGCCCTTTAAAATATCAGCAATCTCCACTGCTTTGGGATAACTGGAAAGATTTCCCGTCGGAACTTCTTTACCCTGAATGCTAATCGTTCCTGTTTTAAGCTGAGCATAGTTTACCTCGCCCAGGCTTCCGGGTATACCTTGAGGATATGCCTGGCTGTAATCAACGATTTGCGTCCAGATATCTTCGTCTCTTATTGCTGTATAGCGGCATATTTCTTCATTTAGAATAGGAATGGGAATCCCAATGCCTACGGTAAGAGTTACGCCGTAGCCCTGCATCGTTGCTCCTACCAGCCATTCAGGCTTCATCTGCTTAAGGTCTCCGATGACCGCTAAAGTGCCTGCCGGCGCCTGCGGAACTCCGTTATCTTTCCTTTTTACTGTTGGGTTGTGCTGTGTGCCCCACCAGGCAACATAACCTATACCTCCTCCCAGAAAAATCTTTGTGCCGATACCGATAGTCTTGTAATACGGGTCATTCAAAAGCGGAGAAAGCTGGCCCGCGCTGCAGTAATTGGCATTTCCCAGATTAGGTTTAACTACGCCCATATAGGTATAAATAATCTTATCGGAAAGGTTAACCGCAACGTTATAGTTCTGATAGACATTCCTGGGGTTAAACAGCACCGCCTCATTTAAATCCTTAATGTTAATCCGGGTTTCCAATTTCTTCCGCGGATAACAATCCGTTCCGTAGGCAGTAGCTGTTAACTTTAAATCCTTGCCCGCTACCAGTTCTTCGATAACATGGCCGCCGCCGTATTTGAACTCCCCGGGAAAAATCTTGTTGCGCGGGTCATCGTCAGGCAAAGCAGTTGCTCCGATATAGACATCCACAGCGGCAAAACCCGCATAGACAGGCACGTCATTAAGGTATGCCCTGCCTCCGCCGAGTTTTATTTTCGGCTTGGCGTGGCCGACGTTAAAGTAAGCGCCGGACGAACACATCGGGCCAAAAGTAGCAGTGGTAACCACATCAACTTTCTGCGCAGCTTTCTCTACTCCTTCTTTTTTTACAATATCAATAATCTCTTCGGCAGTAACAACAACTACTTCTCCCTTTCTAATCTTTTCATTTATTTCTTTAATTGTCTTTGTCATATTCAGTACCCCCTTATCCGTAGCCCTCATTATTAATGATGAAGACTTATGCTTCATTAAACAATCCTGTAGATAAATACCTTTCGCCTGTATCGGGTAAAACCACCACAATCAATTTATTCTTGTTTTCCTTTCTTCCTGCCACTTCCAAAGCAGCCCAGGCTGCTGCGCCGGAAGAAATACCCGCCAATAACCCTTCTTCTTTCGCCAATCTTCTCGCGGTTTTAATCGCATCGTCATTACTTACCTGAATCACCTCATCTACTAAATCCCTGCGTAAAACATCAGGCACAAATCCCGCACCAATGCCCTGAATTTTATGCGGCCCAGGCTGTCCTCCGGAAAGCACTGGTGAATCTTTAGGCTCAACCGCTATAGCCTTAAATGCAGGCTTCTTTTTTTTAATTACTTGCGCTACACCTGTAATGGTTCCGCCTGTGCCTACACCGGAAACCAGAATATCCACTTCCCCGTCGGTATCCTTCCATATCTCTTCAGCGGTGGTCTTACGGTGAATCTCCGGATTGGCGGGATTCTTAAATTGCTGGAGTATAAGATACCGGGAATCAGTTTTTGCCAACTCCTCAGCTTTCTTTATTGCGCCTTTCATTCCTTCGCTGCCTGGGGTAAGGATTAATTCGGCTCCGAAAGCCTTGAGTAAACTTCTTCTTTCCAGGCTCATTGTCTCAGGCATAGTAAGAATAAGTTTGTATCCTTTGGCAGCACAAACAAAAGCTAAAGCAATTCCGGTATTACCGCTGGTAGGCTCAATTATAATCGTATCTTCATTAATCAAGCCATTCTTCCAGGCAGCTTCAACCATACTGACGCCGATTCTGTCTTTGACGCTGGAAAGGGGATTAAAAGATTCTAGTTTGGCTGCTATAGCGGCTTCTAATCCTTGAGTCAACCTGTTGAGTTTTACTAATGGCGTATTTCCGATAAGTTTAGTGATATCTTCTGCTATCCTCATAACCAACCACCTCCTCAATCACTCCTCCGCCCAGGACCGTATCGCGATGATATAAAACTACGGACTGTCCCGGCGTGATTGCTTCCTGTCCGCGGATAAAATCCACCTTGAGTTTATTCCCGGAAAGTTTAATTTTGCATCTCGCCGGTTTATGGCCATATCTTATCTTGGCAAAGATATTTTCTTCGGGCAACTCATCAATTAAAAAATTCAGATTGCCGGCGACAAGGCTTTTTGCTTTTAAACTTTCTCTCTCCCCGACGATAATTTGATTCTTCGTAACATCAATTGAAATTACATAAAGCGGTTTTCTCCAGCTTATGCCCAAACCTTCTCTTTGGCCTATAGTATAGAAGCAAATACCTTTATGCCGGCCTAAAACTCTTTTTTTCAAATCCAGTATCGGCCCGGGCTTTATCTTTTTTATTCTTGCTTCTATGAACTTTCGATAATCTTTCTTAGCAACGAAACAAATATCCTGGCTTTCCGGTTTGGCGGCAACGGCTAAACCTGCTTTTTGCGCTATCCTGCGCACCTGCGCCTTTGTAAACCTAAAGAGCGGGAAAAGAATGGATTTTAACCGCTCTTTCTTTATAGGATAGAGAAAATAAGACTGGTCTTTGTTTTTATCCCTGGCTTTTTTTAAAATGAAGCTGCCGTTATTTTGCTCTATCCCTGCATAATGGCCTGTAGCCAGGTAATTAAAACCTAAAGAAAGAGCTTTTCTTAAAAGAACGTCAAATTTAAGGAACCTATTGCACTCTATGCAGGGATTGGGTGTCCTTCCTTTAATATATTCGCTGATAAATTTATCAATTACCTTTTCCTCTAAATCTTCTGAAAAATCCATTACATAGTGCGGAATCCCTAACTTATCACAAACTCTTTTTGCATCCTCTATAGCCTCAAGGCCGCAGCATCGGGGCTTATCGGAATCTCCTGCCTTTACTCCCAGACACATAGTAACTCCTACTACCTCAAACCCTGCCTGCTTAAGCAAAAGGCTGGCTACGGAAGAATCCACCCCTCCGCTCATTGCCACCATAACTTTCTTTTTCATCTATGAACCTATACCACAACTCCTTCTTTTATGCGATAAGATTCCTGCATTGAGCTGCCTGAAAGCATCTGCGCTGCTAACTGGGCAGCTTTTCTTCCCGAGAATAACATCGCGCCAAAAGTCGGACCCATTCGCGGTATACCGTAAGCAGTGGCAACTGCCATCCCGGTAACGATTAAACCCGGGTGAATCTGTCCTGTTTTTTCCACCACCAAATCCTCGGAGGTATTCACATCCATAGGCCCGAAATCAGCTAACTTTAAGATATTTCTTCTTTCCAAACTCCTGCATACATAAGCATCGTGGCCCGTAGCATCAATCACCACCCTGGATTCCAAAGAAATTGGGTCAACGCAGGTAATCTGCCTCGGCAGGGCCGATACTGGTGTCCAATTTATTACCACGCCCTCGACTCTCTTATTGCGATAAACTACATCATCAAACTTGGTCATATTTAAAATCTTCGCACCTGCATCGCAAGCTAAAGAGATGAGTTTTGAGCAGGCGTTCGGACCGTCAGCAACAAATAAACCCTCTTCTACTTCTTTATACGGAATTTTGAGTTCATCCAAAACTTTTTGCGACGGAGCCCTGAAGGTCAGGGTATTCATCAGATACCCCCCAATCCAGAAACCTCCGCCTAAATAATTATTACTCTCAACGACTAATGTCTTAAATCCTTCCTTGGCCAAATCCCTGGCTGCCATAAGGCCGCTCGGGCCGCCGCCTACTATAATTACATCCGAGATGATATAATCCTGGAACCACCTGTTAAACTCATTCACAATCGCCCTGCTTATCTTTGCCTCGCTAACTTTCTGAAACATTAGTATCATCCTCCTTTCAGGATTTTAAACTGCTATACTTTTTCACGCCATCCTTTTATATCGGATTTATATTAAACCACAAAAAATCAACTTGTCAATAGTTTTTTTATATAATATATCAATAGTATTTATATATAGGAAAAATAACCCTTTTTTAACTCAAATCCGGAAAGAGACCAAAAAGATTGGGCGGGTTATCTCTTGCGCTTGGGATAAGATAATATATTTAGAGCTTTTCTATATTTAGCAACTGTCCTGCGGGATATAGTTATATCTTCTTTTTTAAGAATTAACTCAATGTCCTCATCCTTTAGAGGCCTTTTTATATCTTCATTTTCTATAAGCTCTTTTATTCTCTCTTTAACCCTCAAAGAAGAGATTTCACCCTTCTCTTGTTTCAACCCTCTTACAAAAAATCGCTTTAGAGCAAGCAGCTTCGTGGGAGTCTGGAGATATTTGCTGGAAACCGTGCGGCTTACTGTTGCCTCGCTTATAGCAAGCGTATCGGCAACCTGTTTCAGTGTTAATGGCTTGGCAAAATTTTCTGCGCCGGCCAAAAAATCTTTCTGGATATCAATTAAATAGTCACATACACGGCTGACGGTATTTTTCCTCTGGTTCACCGATTCAATAACCCACCTGGCGTGAGTAAGTTTACTTCTTATATATTCTTTAGTG
>Ga0315268_10002076_pt1 | contig 22862 bp, 21 predicted proteins | sample C1_top_MG_FD_204535 | JGI IMG/M metagenome (GOLD analysis project Ga0315268, IMG submission 204535) | Sediment microbial communities from Yellowstone Lake, YNP, Wyoming, USA - C1_top | ecosystem: Environmental > Aquatic > Freshwater > Lake > Sediment | place: USA: Wyoming | collected 2017-08-01 | reverse complement strand
CCAGAAGACCCGGGAGAAGGAGTGGATTTTGCGGGCGAAACGGGTCTCTTGTTTATATGACTCTGGAAACCGTAAAAATGTTAAACAAAGAGCCCGTAGGGCGGGAAAGCGAAGCGCATCCCGCCTGCATATTGCCTCTCCAGAACTTCGAAGGTTGTCCTCTGCCACCCGCCAAGGTTATAAAGGCCGCGTTCCACGGCGCCCTTCCAGCAGTTCGACCGTGAAGAACAACGTGGCGCCAGCAACCGGGGCGCGGATAATATTGCGGCATAAGTCAGGCCTAACCCCATTGCTACGCCTATCCAAGGCGGGATGCGCTTCGCTTTCCCGCCCTACAGGAGAATTGGGGCGAACTGTTGGGTACTTTTTTAACTGAAAGCGGCAGGAGAGCAGATTTTTTCAATGGCAGCCTTGATCTGGCAGGCCCGCCAGCCGAAATCGGTGAGGCAAGCCACGCCTGTCTTGATGTAGTCCGTGTCATAAGGGTCGCGCAACAGGTCCACCACCAGCTTCGGGGCAGCATCTTGGAGCGAATCCAGCAGCTTTTTATTGGCGGGATAAAGATGGGCGTCAAAGCAGAAAAGGATAGTGAGGTCAGATTGTTGGGCCCGGGTCACTGCCTCTTGGATTTCTTTGGCAGCCGGCTCCATGGAGACAATTTGAATCTCGGGATTAAGTCCAAATTTCTTGAACTCATGGCGGACAAACTCTTTTTCTGGCAAAATCTCTTTTTCAATCATGATCTTGGCATCGAAAAATGAAAAGCGAGGAAAAATCACGGCAATTCTTTTTTCGCCGCGTGGCAGAGGCAATAAATTTCTTTCATCCTGGAGAACCCGGACAGATGCACGGCAGATGCTGGCAGCCAGGCCGGAACCTGCTGGTTCGGCGCAGGGCTCTCCCCCCGCAAATCTTGTTTCCCGCTTTAATTTCAAGCTTCCGATCCGTGCCGCGCTTTCCTCCAGTTCTTTCAGGGAAAGTTGCTTGCCCTTATAGGCATCCAGCAGTTGATAGTAAACCCCTTGCTGGGCCTGGAGGTCATGGCAGACCAGCAGCAGATCATGTCCCGCCTCCGTAGCCCGAATCCCCGCTTCGCCGATGGGACAGAGGGCCTGGATCGCGCCCATTTCCAGATCGTCACTGGCAATGACCCCCCGGAAGTTGAGCTCCCGGCGGAGGTAATCGTAAATAATTTTCCTCGAAAAGGTGGCGATCTTCTTGGGGTCAGGATCAAGTTGGGGATAGTAGGGATGGGAAGACATCACCAGATCGACTCCGGCGGCGATCGCCTGCACGAAGGGTTTAAGATGCACCGCCTCCATCTCTTTCCAGGTGGATGGAATGACCGGCAGTCCCAAATGGGCATCTACGGGGGCATGCCCCTTGCCGGGAAAATGCTTGGCGCAGGCGGAAAGTCCTCCCTGTTGCATGGCGGCAATCCGCGCCGCGCCCATCTTTGCCGCCAATTGCCAATCTTTACCGTAAGAACGTATGCCGATATTCGGGCTGTAAGCATCCGTCAAAACGTCCAGCACCGGCGCCAGGTTCACATCCAGCCCCAGCCTTCTAAGTTCTTTAGCCTCGATCTCACCTTGGCTCCTTGCATAATCGATTTTTCCGGCAGTTCCCACCGCCAGATTGTCCGGAAAAACGGTAACGCCGTCCCTGAACATGATGACCCGCCCGCCTTCGTGGTCTGCCAGCACCAGCAGTTTTCGGCCGAGGGCCTCTTCCAGATCGGCAATCAGTTTTTTCAGTTGCGAGGCCGAGGCGAAATTGATGCGGTAGAGGATCAGCCCTCCTGCATGCAACTCTTGAAAATGGCGGACAATCTCCGGAGTGATCTTGGTCCCGGGGATACCGATAATCAGCCGTTCGCCGACTAATTCCGCTAATTCCATGTCGAGATCATTTTAACAAAACTGCTGGTATTTTTGATATTTTGTTCTTTATGGATCTCCCCGGCTTTTTTCCCGGCGGCAGCAGTCTGACCTGGCAGGACTACTCGGTGCTGTTGTTGTTCCTCGCGGTGATGATTTTTGTCGGCCTTTACTTTGGCAGAGAAGAAAAATCGACGGCTGACTTTTTCCTGGGGGAGAGAAAAATCCCCTGGTGGGCGGCCTGTCTGTCGTTTGTGGCCACGGAAATCAGCGCCGTAACCCTGATTTCCGTTCCCGCCATCGCTTATATGGAGAATTGGGAATATGCCCAGTTTTTTATGGGCTCGTTTCTGGCCCGGGTGGTCATCGCCTTTCTCTTTATCCCGGCTTTTTACCGGTATAACTGCACCTCCATTTATGAATTTTTAAAATACCGCTTCGGGCCGGAAACCCAAATCGCCGGCTCCCTCCTCTTTTTCATTACGCGTCTGTTGGCCTCCAGTGTCCGGCTGATGGTGGCTTGTTTGGCGGTGAGCATCCTCATCGGCTGGCCGATTATTCCTACTATCCTGCTTTTTTCGGTCATCTGCATGGTCTACATCGCCTGGGGCGGCATCAAGGCGGTGGTGTGGACCAATGTGGTGCAAGCCCTGACCTTCACCGGCGCCGGAGTGGTGGCCATCGCGTTCCTGCTCACGCGCATTGACGGCGGCGCCGGGGCCGTGTTGGCGATTGCCGGCGGCGCCGGCAAACTGAAAATCTTCGACTGGGGGCCGGCTCTGGCGCCATCTGGACTGCCGGCCTTCCTGAAGACCCTGTTCACGGACCCCAATCTCTTTGTGCTGGCGACTTTGAACGGGTTTTTTGGCTCCATGGCGGCCTTTGGCACGGATCAGGAGACCATGCAGAGACTTCTGACCGTGGAAACCAGTAAAGAAAGCCAGAAAACCATGCTCCTTACCCCCATCGGCAGTTTTCTGGTGATGATCATCTTCCTCTTTATCGGCGCCTGCCTTTATGCCTTCTATATCCAGCACCCCGGGATGCCTTTGCCTGAAAAATTGGACAAAATTTTTCCGCATTTTATCGAGCAGGCGATGCCCCCGTTCATGAGAGGACTGATGCTGACGGCGATTGTCTTGGCGAGCATCGACTCACCTTTAGGCTCCCTGACTACTTCATTCGTCACGGATATTTATCGTCCGGTGATTTTTAAGTCAGGGACCGAACGCCACTATCTGTTAATTTCCAGAGTTTGTGTGGTCCTTTTTGGCATTATTTTGGCCTTCATCGCCTACTTTTTCAGCCATTTTAACAAATTTCTCTGGCTCGCTTTCAAAATTGGCGGGGTCACTTACGGCTCTTTACTGGGAGTTTTTCTCCTCGGTCTGCTGACCAAAAGGCGCTGCAACCTCGTCAACATCGCCGCCATGACTCTTTCCGCCCTGGCTATGCTGGTTCTGCTGCTTCTTTCCGAGAAAAATATCATCCCCCTCGGATGGACCTGGCTATTGTTGTTCGGTACCTTCTTGACTTTTACTACCGGTTACCTTTTCGGCAAAAAAGCAGGGAGCGCCGCCGCCAGTTCCATGTAGCTGCAGAGCAAAAGCTTAGCAAAGCCACCGCCTGGCGCATTGCCTTTTCGGGTCGATTGCAGTATCCTGCCATCTTGGGTTGGTTCTCTGGGGCTTCGTATCCCCTGAAAATCGCGTAATCCCATCTTTTTTTTGGAAAAAATATGCGCCCGCTAATCCGTTTGCTGGCTGGGATGATGCTTCTGGTCTTCGGTCTGGGCGGTATCGCCGACGCGGCTGACAATGAGGTCAGCGTTCCCATCCTGGTTTACCACCGTTTCGGCCCCACCGTGGCCGACAGCATGACAGTGACCACCGCCGTCTTCGAGGCCCAGCTTAAGTGGCTGAAGGACAACGGCTACACGGTCATCCCCCTGCGCCAGTTGGTGAACTACTTACGGGGTGAAGGTCCCCCGCCGCCCCCCCGGTCAGTGGTGATCACTGCCGATGATGGCCACAAGACGGTGTATACCGAACTGCTGCCCATTGTCCGCCGCCACCACCTCCCCGTCACCCTGTTCATTTACCCTTCGGCCATTTCCAATGCTTCCTATGCCATGACCTGGCAGCAGCTCCAGGATCTGAAGCAGACGGGTCTCTTCGACCTGCAATCCCACACCTTCTGGCATCCCAATTTCAAACAGGAAAAGCGCAAACTTACCCCCGAGGCCTGTCAGAAGCTGGTGGACACACAGTTGCAAAAATCGAAGGCCGTGCTGGAAAAGAAGTTGGGCGGCCAGGTGGATTTACTGGCCTGGCCCTTCGGCATCTATGACGATGGGCTGGAAAAAGAGGCCCGGAAGGCGGGTTATGTTGCGGCTTTCAGCATCGACCGCCACCTCGCCGGCAAAGGCGATGAGATCATGGCCCTGCCCCGCTACCTGATGGCCAATGGCGACGGCACCAAAGGCTTTGCCGCCATCATCACCGGCCGGGCCCAGGAGAAGAAGGGGACTGGCAAATGAAGATTCTGAGGGAAGGCCGGGGAGTTTTATCGGAAGTGCTCCTCTGCCCCTAAGAGTCTTTAATACCCCCCCAAATATCTCTCAAAGCGAGGTAAACCATGCTCAAGAAACTCGGCCTGTTCATGTGTGTCGGGGTGCTATTGGTCATTTTCGGCTGCTGACCCGGCGCCCAGGGACTGCGGTCCGGCAGTCCCCAACCGCACCAGCAGGCACAAAACCAATAAGCCGATTCTTGGCCGGTAACATTAACTTCGAGTACGAGCGCCGGGATGGAGCGGAGATTAAGGAGGATACCGGCAGCAAGGGCAAAGAGGAGAGCGGCAGCGCGACGTCAGTGGCAATGAGTAGGGAGGGCGGGGAAGAAAGTAGAATAAATTTCCTATTTCTAATAAAATCGGCAACGAATCTGCCAAACAAATAAGTCTTCTGCCAACCGGGAGCAAAGATGTCCAGGATACCGGCCAGTAAGATTTTTCTCCTGTCTATGCCAATCTCGGTCCTTATCATTTTCGCCGGCTGCGGCCATGCGCCGCCGACCCCTTCCGCCCGGATCGAACCGCCGCCCATCAGCCGGGCGACTCCCGCGCCGGCGCCGTCCGCGCCCTCTGCGGCCGCGCCCGGCGAGATCGGCGATCGGCGCTTCGCCCGCCTTGATGCCGTGGCCGGCCAGGAAATCGCCGCCGGCCACATCCCCGGAGTTGTTGTCCTGGTGGGCTCTCACGACCGGATCGTTTACCGCAAGGCCTTCGGTCTGCGCACCAGCTTCCCCCGGCCGGAGCCCATGAAAACGGACACGGTCTTCGATATCGCTTCCATGACCAAGGTCATCGCCACCACCACGGCCATTATGCAACTGGCCGAGCGCGGCCGCCTTAAGCTGGACGATCCCGCAGCCGCTTACTGGCCTGGATTCGCCGCCAACGGCAAGGACCGGATTACGCTGCGCCAGCTCCTGACCCATACCTCGGGTCTCAGGGCCGACGTCAATCCCCGGGTTCGTTGGTCCGGCTACGAAGGTGCCCTGGCGGCCATTGCCGCGGACCGGCCCACCTATCCGCCGGGAACCAGGTTCCATTACAGCGACGCTAATTTCATCGTCCTGGGGGAGATTGTCCACCGGGTCTCGGGGCTCCCCCTGGATGTTTACTGTGCCCGGGAGATCTTCGGGCCCCTGGGGATGCGCGACACCTCGTTTAAGCCCCGGCGTATCCCCCAATCCCGCCTGGCCCCCTGCGATGTACAGAACGGCATGCTGCGCTGCGGCGAAGTCCAGGACCCCACGGCCTATCACATGGGCGGGGTAGCCGGGCACGCCGGCGTCTTTGCCACGGCCGATGACCTGGCCCGGTTCGCTGAGATGCTGCTTCACGGCGGCACGATTCAGGGCCGGCCTATTCTCAGTCCCCAGGCGATCGCCGCCATGACCAAGCCCCACACCCTGCCGGGAAATGGCGTCAGCCGCGGCCTGGGCTGGGATATCCGCTCCCCTTACAGCCGGGTCTTCAATGCCAGCTTCCCGGCGGGTTCCTTCGGACACACGGGCTATACCGGCACCTCCATCTGGATCGAGCCCCGCTCTCAGACCTTTCTCATCATCCTTACCAACCGCCTCTATCCGGACGGCAAGGGGGATGTCAGAAAACTGCGGGCCGGCGTTGCCGCCGCGGTGGCCGCGGCCCTGCCCCTGGGGCGGCCCGGGCCCATCGCCGCCCCGCGGGCCATGTCCATGGGAGGTCACGGCCAGGCCGATGGACCTGAGCCGCCTGTGCGTCCCGGGATCGAGGTCCTGGCGGCCTCGGGTTTCGCACCCCTGGTGGGGAAGCGAATCGGCGTGATCACCAATCACACGGGCATCGACGCCTCCGGGCGTTCTACCCTGTCCCGGCTCCTCCACGCCCCGGGCGTCAAGGTGCGGGCCATCTTCAGCCCGGAGCACGGGCTGGCCGGCAATGTGGACGCCCATGTCGCCTCGGGCCGGGACCGGGTCACCGGCCTCCCCGTCTATAGCCTTTACGGTAAGACCCTTAAACCAACGCCCGAAATGCTGCGAGGCCTGGAGGCTCTGGTCTACGACATCCAGGACGTGGGCGCCCGTTTCTACACCTATATCACCACCATGGCCTATGCCATGGAAGCCGCGGCCCAGGCCGGCCTTGATTTCTACGTGCTGGACCGCCCGGATCCCATCTGCGGCGCCATGGTCCAGGGCCCGGTGCTGGACCCGGCTCTCAAGTCCTTTATCGGCTATTTTCCCTTGCCGGTGCGCTATGGCATGACCCCCGGGGAGCTGGCACAACTCTTCAACCGGGAAAAGCCCATCGGCGCCAGGCTGCATGTGATCAAGATGGAGGACTATCGGCGGGACGTCTGGTTTGACGCGATGGGGCTGCCCTGGCGCAATCCTTCACCGAACATCCGCACCCTGACCCAGGCCATCCTTTACCCGGGTGTGGCCCTGGTGGAGTCGGCCAATGTCAGCGTCGGCCGGGGCACGCCTCAACCCTTTGAAGTCGTCGGTGCGCCCTGGATTTCCGGCCCCCGTCTGGCTCAATATCTAAAGGGGCGGCGGATCGCCGGCATCGCCTTCGAGCCGGCTGCCTTCATGCCTCAGGAGGGGGCCTACCGGGGACAGAGGTGCGAAGGGGTACGGCTGCGCCTGGTGGATCGAGCCGCCCTGGACGCGCCGGCTCTCGGCGTAGAGCTGGCGGCCGCCCTGTGCCATCTCTATCCGGGGCAGTTTCAGATCGAGCGGACCCTGGGCATGCTTGGGGCCCGGGAGGTCCTCCGGGCCGTCAAACGGGGCGATGATCCCCGGGACATTTGCCGGAGGTGGCAGCCGGGATTGCAGAGCTTTTGCCGCCTGCGCACCAAATATCTGCTCTACTGAGGGCGGAGATCTTTTTTGAGGGAGATTAACCGGGGCGAGTCCTATTTCACAAAGATCCTTTTAAGCCGCCTGGCCCAGGTTGGCTTTGCTCCCGTCAAGAACGTCAAGAGACCGAGTCCGCGATTACAGCCATCCGCTGTCTATGTGCAATCCCCATTTAGCAAGTGATGTATTGATATTTAAAACCTGGCAGCAGCTCCTATCCGGTGAAGGATTTTAATGGAGGGTGGCGGCCCGCGTAAAAAAAAACTCCCCCGGCCAACCTCTCAACTATTACTCTCCCTCAGCCAAGGCCGCCATCAGGCCGGCCGCGGCTTTGAGGCCCCAGGGGAGGGCGGCTTCGTCCGGGTTGAATTTCGGGGAGTGGAGGGCCTGGCCCTGGGTTCCCGGCGTGCGGACGCCCAGGAAAAAGTAGAAGGCCGGGACCAGGTTGGCGAAGTAGGAAAAATCCTCGCTCCCCATGGCCGGCTGATTGAGTTTGAGGCGCTTGGGGCCAAAGAGTCGGCGCAGCACTTCCAGGGCCCGGGCGCTCAGGGTCGGATCGTTCTTGAGGATGGGGTAAACGGTGCCGGCCTCGAGCTCGATCCTGGCCCCGGTGGCCTGGGCGAGGCCCGCCAGTTGCCGCCGCAAGCCCTTCAGCACTTCCTGGTGCACGGATTCTTGTAGATAGCGCAGGCTCCCCTCCAGGGTGACGCGGCTGGCCAGGATATTGAAGCGCTCCCCCCCGGCGATGCGCCCAAAGGTGAGGACCACCGGGTGGCGGGCGTCGATGCGTTGGGCTAAAAACCCCTGCATCAGGTTCAGGACCTGGGCGCTCGTGAGGATCGGGTCCACCCCCCGGTGGGGCGTGGCCCCATGGGCCTGGGTGCCGGTGACCGTGAGGACCAGGTGGTCGGCACCGGCCATAACCACCTCCGGGCTGCCGCGAAACTGGCCCACATCCAGGTTAGGGGCCACGTGCAGGGCCAAAATGGCGTCCACCCCGGGATGCTCCAGGACCCCGGCCCGGACCATGCCCTGGGCGCCGCTGTCCTCTCCCCGGGGCGGCCCTTCCTCGGCGGGCTGGAAGATGAAGCGATACTCCCCGGCCAGGCGGTCCCGGATGGCGCTCAGGAGCCGGGCCGTCACCAGAGCGATGCTCAGGTGAAAATCGTGACCGCAGGCGTGCATCACCCCGGGAAGCTGCGAACGCCAGGGGACTTCCACCTTTTCCGTGATGGGCAGGGCGTCCATATCGGCCCGGAAGGCCACGGTTTGGCCGGGGCGGCGGCCGGACAGGCGCCCCACCACCCCGTGGCCGGCGATGCCGGTCTGCACTTCCAGGCCCAGGTCCCGGAGATATTGGGCCACGGTCCAGGCGGTGCGCTCCTCCTGATGGGACAGTTCCGGATATTGGTGAAACTCCCGGCGCCGGGCCGTCAGCTCGCCGGTCAGACTTTCGGCCAGGCCGGCGATTTCTTTAAGCAGGTCGTTTGGCTTGCTCATCTGGTGTAAAGGTCTCATACCAAGCTGCGTCCAGACAGGTAATTTATCTTAAATGTAGGGGGAGCCGCGTGTCCCCCCAAGGCTGCGGGCGCACACACGGGTGCGTCCCTACAGGTCAAAGATTCTATTACTTTTATGACCACAACTCGGTATCACAGAAATCTTTAATGAAATGGTAGAGAGAGGGCCGGGGGCCTAAAGGCAGGGTAACCCCGCCCTACCTGCCATCCCGCCCCACCCGCTTAAATGGCCCTGGAAGCCGGGGTTGAGCGGCGCTCCTGGCGGTACCTTATAAATCTCGTTCCCAATCTTGGGAACGGAGCTGTGAGCCCAAGCTCCGCTGGGGCACCTTAGCATTATTACCACAAATTTATTGATTAGCCGATCATAGCAAAGCAGGAGCGATGAAAATTAATGTAGGGTGCGCACGCGCACCATCTTTGCGGTTCGATCCAGAGGGCAAGACTTTGCGGGCTCGGAGGCCGCCCGGCGCAGGCTGAAGCCTGCGGCTCGGCCATAAATCATGAAAAGATCTCGTCGGGCGAGCGTCTCGCGCCATGCAAGGGCGGTGTGCACATCGCCCCTTTCAACTCGTTCCCAAGTTGTACATGGGAACAAAAATGGTTGCCAAGCTTAGCTTGGCGGCAAAAGGCGTATCCACTTTCCCCAGGTCGTCAGGTCTGCCACTCATCCGGTTACCTGAAGGGCCGCTCCGCGGGGAAAGGGCGCAGTGACCCCGCCCCTACAAGTGGCCCAGACCCTTGCCGTCAATTTAAAAGATAAACGGTCTCGGTTCAACCATTTTACTAGGACCTGGCCCGGAGCCGCTCAGCTCTCCAGGAACTCCCGAAGGGCCGCGGCGGAGGGGCCGGCGAAGGTCGAAGCCCGGCTGGCCCCGGTGCCGTTCACCCGGCGCAGGGTTACCGCCATTTCGGTCATTTTCACGGTGACGGCGATGCCGTTCAGGACCACGGCTTTGGCGATGGCAAAATTTTTCAGGCGCGAGAACAAGAGGGTCGGCAAGCCCCCAGCGGGGATAATGACTTCGACGCCGGCGTCCGCCAGGGGTTGGGACTGTTCCTGAAACTGGCGCAGAATCTCCCCAAAAAGTGCCTGGTCCGTAAAGGCCCGGTTGAAATCGGCCGGGCCGGCCCGGATGGCCCTGATGGCCACCACCCGCTCCCCCAGGCCGTATCTGGCCACCTGCTCTTCGTGCATCGGGATAAAATAAGGATCAATGGTCACCAGGGCGATCTTGCGTCCCAGGGTGCAGGCGAAGAGCATGCTGGCCTCTCCCAGGCTCAGGACCGGGATCTCGACGGCGGAGCGGAGTTCGTAAAGGCCGGGGTCCTGGAAATGCCCCTGGATGAAGGCGTCGTAGCCCTGCTTTTCCGCTTCCACCGCGTTGCGGATGGCCTGGGTCGCACCCCGCCACTCGGTGAGGCGGTGCAGTTCCCGGTCAGGAGGGGAGAGGCCGATGACTTCGTAAGAAAATCCCGGTCCGGCGATGGCATCCAGGTATTCTTTCAGACAACCGATGTAGCTGCTCTGTTCCACCGGATCGACATAGCTCTGGTAGCAGATTTTCCCATCCGCCATGGCCTCGGTCGCGGCGGCGCTGCCCTGGTTCTTGACGTTGTGCATGGCGCCTCCTGTTCAGGTGGACCGGCTTTATTTGGCACCCCGGCAGGAAATCTCCCCCTTTTCTCCCAGGTTTCCCCGAACCTGAAAGGTTGGTCCCAGGAACTGTTCGATTACCCAGACATTGGTGAGCAGATGAGAGGTGACTGCCTCGGTGGAGATGGTGGATGGGCCGGCGGCCAGGGCCAGGAAAAGAGCGATCTGGTCCGCCAGGTGGCGGTCCACCCCGGCCCGGCGCTCCGTAAAGGTGAGGCAAGCGTCCGCAGCCTCGTCAGCCACCTGTTCCGCCGGTTTGCCCCGGGCTCCCAGGGCGGCAAACCCGGCCCGGGGCTCCCAGACCATAACGAAGCTGCCGGGGTCCAGGCTGCTCACCTGGAGCAATTCCACCGGCAAGGCTTCCCCCAGGCGCTCTTTGAGACGCCCGGCCTGCCGGCGCCCCACGTGCTCGGGCAACCGGGAGGCCGCGGAAATCGCCTTTAATGAAGAAGGCTCGGGCGGGCGGCGCCAGTCCAACCCCTTCAGGGTGGCCGCCGGGGCGATCTCCAGGCGCACTTCGCCGCCGCCCCTGGGGTACCAACCCCAGCGGTCGATGGTCATGGCCACCTTCGCTCCCAGCTCGGCCAGGGCCGGCAGAAAAACATAAAGCAGGTAGTGGGCCGGGGGGCTCCAGAGCACATGGGTGCCGCCCCGGAGGACCAGGGCGGATGGTCCGGTCCCCCGCAGCAGCACGGGGAGAAGCGCCTGGGCGAGAAGGGTGACGGAACCGGCGCTCCCGGTCTTTTCCGCCACGTCGAAGAGATAACTTCCTGAACGGGGCTCCCGGGGCCGAAAGATCAGGTCCCGGCTCCCCAGTTCCGCGCCGGCGACCTCGGCCCGGGTGATCTGGGCCAGGGCCCGTACGGCCGTCAAATGCTGTGCTTTTAGCCCCGGCTGGGGGCGGTGGGCCCGGATATCAGTAATCCGGACCGGCTGCCCCCCCAGGGCGGAAAGAGAAAGGGCGGTGCGAAGAATCTGCCCGCCCCCTTCTCCATAAGAACCGTCCAGGACCAGCATCAATCTTCCAGTAAGAAGATCACCTCAAACCTCACCCGGTACGCGACGATTTTGTTATCCTGGACATGCACCCGTTGGTTCAGGATGCGCAGGCCCGTGATACCCCGCAGGGTCTCGGTGGCCCGTTTAAAGCCTATTTTCAGGGCGTCCTCGAAGCTGACCGGGGATTCGGCGATGGCTTCGGTAACCCTGGCAACGTGACTCAGCCCCTCTTCATGATGTGTCATAGCTTTTCCCCAGAATAGAACGCCGGAAGCGCCGGCAATGCCTCATCAATCCAGGATGAAGATCACTTCCATCTTCACCCGGAAGGTGTTGATCTTGTTGTCCTTTACCGATACCCGCTGCTCCACGATGCGCAGACCCGTGATGCCCCGCAAGGTCTTCACGGCCCGGTTGAAACCCACTTTGACGGCGTCGTCGAAACTGTTGGGAGATTCCGCGATGATTTCGGTTACTCTGGCCACTTGGGTCCCATTCGCCATAACCTAACCCTCCTTTAGCGATGTTCTGGCTCGGGCTGCCAGCCGGGCTCTAGAGACGCGGCCGCACCTCACCCCAGGTTTTCCTAAACATAAGTTTAAGAATGCGGGATGCAAGGGTGGATTTACCAATTATTTTTGGAGAGAAGACGGCGAACCGCCGCGAACCGACTGGGGATGATACGCTAAAAGGGCACGGCACGCCGTGCCCCTACAGGGCCCCATCATAGTTATTAATTTGTAGACGCACAGCTTGCTGTGCCCTTTGCCCCGACGCCTGAAGGCATTTTCGGAGCAGTTGCTCATGGCCCGTTGGCCCACCCATAAACCATGAAAAGTGCGGTAGGGCGGGCCTCCGTGCCCGCCACCAACGCGATAAAATGGTGCGCCGTGCGCCCCCTACGAAAAACTTTTCAGACCAGGAGTTCGGGACCGAGTATGGTGCGGAACAGCCGCCCTCGGCGGCAACTTCCCGGGCGCGGGCGCCTGCTCTATGCCTCCCTCCCCTCAAGGTTCGGCGTACGGAACCGGATCGGCAACGCCGGCCGCGGCAAAGCCCTTGAGGCGTAACCGGCAGGAGGAACAGCGCCCACAGGCCCGGCTGTCATTCTGATAGCAGGACCAGGTGAGCTGGAGCGGCGCCCCCAACTCAAGGCCCAACCGGATGATCCCGGCTTTGTCGAGGCTGATCAGGGGCGTCAAAATGCGGATCTGGGACTCCGGCCGGGTGCCCAACTCGATGAGGCGATTGAAGGCTTCAAAATACCGGGGCCGGCAGTCCGGGTAACCGGGATTGTCCAAAAAATTGGCGCCGATGAACACGGCCCCGGCCGCCAACACCTCCGCCCAGGCCACCGCCCCGGCCAGCAGATTGGTATTGCGGAAAGGCACGTAGGTGGAAGGAATGCCGGGAGGCTCGACCTGCCCGGTGGGCACCGGCTGCTCCAAGTCCGTGAGACTGGAGCCGCCCAGGCGCCCCAAAAAATCGAGGTCCACCTCCAGACGATGGCGGACCTGGTAAAAATCGGCAATGGCCCGAAAGGCCGCGAGCTCGCGCCTCACCGTGCGCTGGCCGTAATTGGCGTGGAACAACGCCAGTTCATATTCCTGCCGGGCCACCGCCGCGGCCACACAACTGTCCAGGCCGCCGCTTAGCAGCACCACCGCCAGGGGTTTGGCGGTATGGGAAGTTTTCATACGCCCCGGGCCTCCGGGCCCCAGATGTATTTATGGATTTGCAGGTTGAGGCGCAGGGGCAGGTGGCTGGCCAGGATCCAGGCCGCGGCCGCCTGGGCCGGGACCTGCCCGAAAACCGGGGAGATCAGCACCCCGGCCCGCTCATGGAGCCGATGTTGGTCGATGACGGCCAGGGCCCAGGCGAAGTCGTCCTGGTCTGAAATCACAAACTTTACCTCATCCTCGGGTTTCAGGAGTTCGAGGTTCTCCCAATGGTTGTGCTCCGCCATGAGGCTACCGGGACACTTGAGATCCAGGATCAGACGGACCCGGGGGTCCACGCCGGCCACGGGGAGGGAGCCGTTGGTCTCCAGGCACACGGTCAGCCCCGCATCGGCGAGCCGGGCCAGCAGAGGCAGGGTGTCTGCTTGCAGCAGCGGTTCACCGCCGGTCACCAGGGCCACGGTGGCCCGGGAAGCCCGGGCGGACTCAAGGAGCGCCGCCGCCGGGAGCTCTTCTCCCCCTGCATAGGCATAGGTGGTGTCGCAATAACGACAGCGGAGGTTGCAGCCCGTCAGCCGGATGAAAAACCCCGGCAGGCCGGCCAGGCTTGATTCTCCCAGGATACTCAAAAAAGTTTCGCAAACCTGCAAAGTCATGGGCACACCGCGGGAGATATCACTCGGAGCGGAAAAGAAGTTCCATCTCCGCCATTAAGAGGGATGGTTCCAAAGCATTAATTCTGTCCGGGAAAAGCCCTGATATAATTATCCTCTGAAGCGGGGATTTTATCAACCTTGTTGGCCTTGGCGAAATTGGCAGCGGTGCCCCCCCGATGGATTCTTCCGGACGTAGGAATTTCTATCCGTGATTGGGCCTATAATTGCCCAAAATTTCACATGATTTTTCCATTGCGTTCCCTCGTCCCCTGCCATAGAATTAAACGCGCTTTCGCGAGGGGGACATGAGCAAACCTGGGCCGCCCTTGCCGGTAAAGCCGGTGGTCAGCCTGCTGCTGGCCCGGGAGGACCTGGGCGCCCCGGTGGTGCGGGCCTTGGCGCAGTACTTCGGCCCCCCTGACCTGGTGGGCCCTGGCTGGCAGTTTGCCGCCACTGATTATTATGCTGCGGAACTGGGTCCCCAGCTCACCCGGCGGTTGGTGGCCTTTCTGCACCTGGCCGACCCGGCGGGGCTGGCCGCCTGGAAGGTGTTCACCAACGGTTTGGAAGCGCGCTTCTCCCTGGGGGGCCGGCGGCTGGTCAACCTGGACCCCGGGTATGTTGCCCGGGAGAAATTGATCCTGGCCACCGGCAAGAATTACACCCACCGTATCTATCTGAGCCAAGGCATCTATGGAGACCTGACCTTGACCTATGGGCGAGGGGATTTTCAGGCCCTGCCCTGGAGTTATCCGGATTATGCCCAGGGTGAACTGCCGGGCCTGCTCGCCCGGGTACGCCAAAAATATCTCTGGCAATTGCGGGCGCTGAGGGGGAGATGATCAAGAGCATGACCGGTTACGGCCGGGGAGAGGCTGAGGGGACGGACCTGAAATGGGTGGTGGAACTCAAAAGCCTCAACCACCGGTTTTTGGAGCTCTCCCTGAATCTCCCCAGGCATCTGTGGGCCCTGGAGGATCCCCTCCGCAAACTCATCAAAAGCCGCATCACCCGGGGCCGGGTGGACATGCAGCTTTCCTGGGAAACCAGAGCCGGCAAATCCATGACGACCTTGAAACTGGACCCCGGCCTGCTGGCCGAGACCCAGTCGATTTTGCAGGAACTGCTGGATTTTAGCGGGTTGCCGGAACCGCTGAGATTGGAGCATTTCCTGCATTTTTCCGAGACCTTCGTCACCAAGGAGCGGGAAGCCCTGGATATGGACGAAACCTGGGAGTTGGTGTCCCGGGCCGTCAACGGGGCCCTGGAGGCCCTGGAGCAAATGCGCCTTAATGAAGGCGAGGCCATGGCCGCGGAGATGGCCGGACACCTGGAGGTGATTCGCCAGGAGCGTAGCCGCATCGCCGCCCAGGCCGGTCTGCTGCCCCAGCTCTACCAGGAAAGGTTGACCGCCCGGCTGGCGGAACTCCTGCAGCCGGGAACCCTGGACGAAAGCCGCATCGCCCAGGAAGTGGCCCTCATGGCTGAACGCCGGGACCTGGCCGAAGAACTGGCGCGGCTCGAGAGCCATCTCGCCCAGTTTCAGCAGAACCTGGAAGCCCAGGGGCCCGCGGGCCGACAGTTCGAGTTTTTGCTGCAGGAAATGCTCCGGGAGGTCAACACCATCGGCGCCAAGGCCGGCGATCTGATGATCTCCCAGGCGGTGCTGACCAGCAAAGGGGCCCTGGAGCGCCTGCGGGAACAGGTTCAGAATATTGAGTAACCAAAGGGGGATATCATGGATGGACGGCTGGTCAACATCGGGTTCGGCAACACGGTGATCGCCACTCGGGTGGTGGCAGTGGTGATGCCGGGGTCGGCTCCCAGCAAACGGCTGCGGGAGGAGGCCAGAAACACCCAGCGCCTCATCGACGCCACGCACGGCCGCAAGACCCGCTCCATTATCGTCACCGACAGCAATCACGTCATTCTCTCGGCCGTCCATGCGGAAACTCTCTCTCTGCGTCTGAGCGGCAATCACGGCCCCAACAACCGGGCAGAGTCCGGCGACAGGGAAGCCTAGTGCCCGGCATCATTCTGGTGGTCACCGCCCCCTCCGGAACGGGCAAGACCACGCTCCTCAAGAAACTGCTGGCCGCCGACCCGAGGCTGAAATTTTCGATTTCCTACACGACCCGCCAGCCGCGGCCGGGGGAAACCCCGGGCCAGGACTACTTTTTCGTCAGCCCGGCGGAATTTCGCCGCCTCAAAGACCAGGGCGTCCTGGTGGAATGGGTGGAGCAGTTCGGGTACTGCTACGGCACCGCCCGGGACTGGGTGGAGCAGATCCTGGCTGAGGGACTGGACCTGGTCTTCGACATTGAAACCCGGGGGGCCCGGTCCCTCAAGGCCGCCTTTCCGGAGGCGGTGCTGATTTTTATCCTGCCCCCCAGCCTGGCCGCCCTGGAGAGCCGCCTCCGGGGGCGGGGCGATCTGGAACCCGCGGAACTGGCCCGCCGCCTGGAGCAGGGCCGGGCTGAACTCCAGGAAGTGCCCTGGTATGACTTTCTGGTGGTCAACGACGACCTGGAGCAAGCCCTGGGCGGGCTTCAGGCCATCGTCGCCGCCGTCCGCTGCCGCACCTCGCACCTGTGGCCGCAGCTGGCAACGAGATTTGCAGAAGAGATTTGAGGGTAGGGCCGGGGGACCCCAGGTCCCCCGCCCTCCCCTCAAACTCCCCTCCCAACCCCCAGTACAAGTTAATCTACAAGTTCACGGATTGCCCTCGATTTGTTAGCATTGCTTCAGTTTGGTATGATGAATTAAATATCCCCATCAGCGGGGTTGGATGAGAGTGAGTAGGGCCGTGGGGGCGACCCGGTGGGTCGCCCGGATAAACCTCCCACACCCACAACACCACCCGGAGACGCACTATGCCAGACCAGGCGGCCCTGGAGCAGGCCCAGGTTCCCAGCGACGAAGAGCTGCGGGAAAGGGAGCATCACCGGGAACTGCGCCTCTTCAACCAGATTGCCACGCTTACGGCCCACACCCTGGATCTCCAGGAAGTCATCAACAAGGTCCTGGTGGCGGCCCTGGAGTTCTTTGAGATCGATGCCGGGATGCTGCTGCTCTGGGAAGCCGACCGGCAGCGCTTGACCTATGCCGCCTCCCGGGGGTTTCCCGCGGAATATCTCAAGAAAATTTCCGGAGGGCAGCTCGAAAACATCATCGGTCCCCACCTGTCGGCCGCCACCTCTCCTTTGCTCATCAAAGATGTGGACCGGGATCCCCGTCTGGCGACCTCCACTTTTTCGGAGCTTCTGAGGCGGGAGACCCAATTCCGGGCCGTGGTGAGCATCCCCCTGAAATACCGGGAAACGGTCATCGGCTTCCTTAACCTGGCGGCGTTGAGCGCCGAGCCCTTTCCCGAGGACCGGCAATATTTCTACGCGGTTTTGGGCAACCAGATCGGCCTGGCCATTGAAAACGCTCGTCTCTACCAGGAACTCAGGCACTCGGAGCAGCGCTACCGGCGCGTCTTTGAAGGTTCCAAGGACATGATCCTGGTCACGGACCGCAAGGGGCGCCTGCTGGATATCAATCCGGCCGGGTTGGAACTCCTGGGGCTGACCTCCAAATCCGAAGCCCTGGCCTCCCCTTACATCCGGGATTTTTTTCAGGACCCCCGGGATTGGGAGCGCTTTCAAATGCGAGCCGAGGTGGACGGCTTCGTCCGGGACATGGAGCTGACCTTGACCCCCCAGGGGGGGGGCACCGTGCCGGCGCTCCTGACCGGCATCGTCCGCCGGGGTCGCCGGGGGCGCATTGCCGGTTTCGAAGCGATTGTCAAGGACATCACCGAGCTCAAGCGGGGAGAATGGGAACTCCTCCGGGAGAAAAAGACCACTGAGGGGATCCTGGAGGGCATGCCGGTGCCCACCTTCGTCATTGACCGCAGCCACCGGATCATTTACTGGAACCGGGCCTGCGAAGAGTTGACGGGATATTCCCGCCAGGAAATGGTGGGGACATACCGCTACTGGCTGCCCTTTTATCCCCAGGAGCGGCCCTCCATGGCTTCCCTGGTGGTGGAGCAGAACATCAAAGCCCTGGAAAAATTTTTCGGGGACAAACACCTCAAGCGGTCTCCCCACCTGCCGGGGGCCTTCGAAGCCTATGAGTATTTCCCGGACTTCCGGGGCCAGGAGCGGTATTTTTACCATACTGTCTCCCCCATTTACGATGAGGACGGCCACATCCAGGGGGCGGTTCAGGCCATTCTGGACGTCACCGAAAGGGAACAGTTGGCCCGCAACCTCACGGATTCCGAAGAAAAGTTCCGGCGCCTGGTGGAAACCTCCCTGGACGGCATCGTGCTGCACAGCGACATGAAGCTCCTCTACGTGAACCGGGCCTGCCTGGAGATGTTCGGTTACCAGACCCCCAAGGAGATGTTGGGGCGCCACCTCCTGCAATTCATCGATTCTCCCTACCATCAGGTGGCTTCCCGGCTGTTGTTCCAAATCCTCCGGGGCTCCAGCCGGCCTCGCATCTTTGAAATGAAAGGCATCAAAAAAAATAAGGCCAAATTCGACCTGGAGGTGGTCTCCTTCCCCACTTCCTTTGAGGGCCAACCCGCCATTCAGACCCATATCCGGGACATCACCCTCAAGAAACACCTGGAAGAACAACTGGCCCGCACGGAAAAGCTGGCCGCCCTGGGGCAGCTAGCGGCCGGGGTGGCCCATGAAATTAACAACCCCCTGGGGGGCATCCTGGTTTACAGCTATTTGCTGCTGGAAGATCTGGCTCCGGACCGGCCGGAGCGCAGCCAGGTGGAGAAGATCGTCCGGGAGGCCACCCGCTGCAAAGAGATCGTCCAGGGGCTGCTGGAGTTCTCCCGGCACATGCCTTCCAAGATGGTGCCGGTCAATGTCAACGCCCTCCTGGGCGAGGTCACCTCCCTATTGGAGGATCACCTGCTTTTTCAGAACATTCGCCTGGTGCAAAGTTTTCACCCCGATTTGCCCCCCGTCCTGGGCGACCGGAGTAAACTGGAGCAGGTTTTCATCAACCTTTTGATGAACTCCGGCGAAGCCATGAAAGGGGAAGGAGAACTGGTGGTGACCACTGCCCGGGGCCAGAGCGCGGAGCAGGTGCTTATCCGCTTTCAGGACGGCGGCCCGGGCATCCCCGAACATTATCTCAGCCGCCTCTTTGACCCCTTTTTCACCACCAAGGATGTGGGAAAGGGTGTCGGCCTCGGGCTGTCCATCAGCTACGGCATCATCCAGAAACACCTGGGCCGGATCTATGTGGAATGCACGGGGCCGCAAGGCACCGTATTTGTCATTGAACTGCCGGCCTATAAAGAAAAACGGGAAAATTAATGGGCCCAAAGGCCTTAAGAAAAAAAGCACAAATCTGGCCCGGTAAAAATATGAAAAGTTCCTCTATTCCCCAGTGTGCGTCAGGCTTTTTCAGCAAAAACCTGAGAAAATCTACACCGAAAAAAATTCCCTGATTCTCCTGGCAAAAATTATTGACTTGCTTCCGGGGGTATGATAGCTAGGCACATGTGAAAAGAATCATTTTCTCCTGCCCGCCAACGGGCAAGGAAAGCGGCTGTTGAGGGAAGATACCAAGAAGTTTTTAAAAGAGCTGTTCCAGGGGGGCTATCGAGCCAGCGCCATCGGCCTTTCCCTGGTACTGGCTATCTTTATTGGTGGATTCATCGGCTGGTGGCTCTCCAATTACTTTAACAACAACATTTTCTTTTATATCGGCCTGATTCTGGGCATCATCGCCGGCTTCCGCAATCTCTATGTCATGAGCAAGCGGATGAAGCTGTGAAGGGCCGATGGATATAATGTCGCCCCGTCACCTGAAGGTGGCCAATTGGGTGATGCTCGGGGTGCTGGTCCTGGCGGGCTGGCTGTGGCAGGGTGGCGAGTTCGCCCTGGGAGTGCTGGTGGGCGGCCTGGTGGTGGTGATCAACTTCCACCTGCTGCACCACACTCTGAAAGGCACCCTGGAGCGGGTCGGCAAGGACGCCGAAGACTATAAAGGTCGGGCCCGGGCCTGGTTCGCCGCCCGGCAAATACTGCGCTTTTTCGCCTTGTTGGCCGTCATTTATCTGCTGGTCACCCGGGGTTGGGTCAATATCCTGGGACTGGTAGTGGGTCTATCCACGGTGGTGCTGACCCTGATCCTGGCCGCGATCCAGGAAATGATCAAGCTTAAGAACAAGAACAAGGAGGCCAATCCGTCTCATGGAACATCCGATCCTCTTTCTTGATGTAATATTGGGATTCTTTAAAGTCCATATCCCGCCGCACGTCACCTATGCCTGGGCGGTGATGGCTCTGCTGGTGGTTTTCGGCGTGATGGCCAGCCGGCGCATCACCTTGGTGCCCGCCGGGGCTCAGAATGTCTTTGAAATGATCATTGGCGGCCTCGAGGAATTCATGGTGGAGGTCACCGGTGAAGAAGGCCGGGCCTTTTTCCCGTTTATTGCCACCCTGTTCCTGTACATCATGTTCTGCAACCTGATCGGCCTGATCCCGGGTTTTCTCTCGCCCACGGCCAACATCAACACCACGCTGTCCATGGCCCTGTGCACCTTCGTCTTTACCCATTACCTGGGGGTCAAGTACCACGGCGTCAAATACATCAAGCATTTTCTGGGACCCATCCCGGCCCTGGCGCCCCTGTTCTTTCCCATTGAAATCATCGGCCATTTCGCCCGGGTGCTCTCCCTGACTTTGCGTCTTTTCGGCAATATCATGGGTGAAGATCTGGTCCTGGCCATCCTGTTATTCCTGGCCGGGAGATTCCTGGCGCCGCTGCCCATGATGTTCCTGGCGGTCTTCACCAGCGTGGTGCAGGCCTTTGTCTTCACGCTTCTGTCCATGATGTACTTTGCCGGGTCCATGGAGCACGCTCACTAAGCTTCGGAAGAAGGCCACTATATATATCTTATTCAGGAGGTTGGTAGAAATGCGGAAATCTTTGGTATTCGGATTGGGCCTGTTGTCAACCCTGCTTTGGGCCTCCCTGGCGCTGGCCGCTGAGCCGGCCGCCGGCGGCGCCGCCGCCGGTTTGGGCAGCTTCTTCAGCTACGCCGTGATCGCCGCGGGCTTCGGTATCGGCATCGCCGCTTTCGGTACCGGCATCGGCCAGGGCCTCGCCGTGAAGAGCTCGGTGGAAGGCATTGCCCGCAACCCCGAGGCTTCCGGGAAGATCACCGTGACCATGCTTATCGGTCTGGCCATGATCGAATCTCTTTGTATTTATGCCCTGGTCGTGGCGTTGATCATCCTTTACGCTTACCCCATGGCGAAACCCATCGCCGCAGCTTTGGGCTTCAAGATCTAATCGAGGTCTTTTTAGTGGGGGGGCAATGCCCCCCCTTTAAAGGCCCGTATTTGTGCAAATTTACACATGGCTTTACAGCCGATAACATTGTCACACAGAGCTTCAGGGAAACTCCTGCCTTTTACTCCCCTTTGAGAGGGGAGTGGTGGGGCGGGTTAACTGTCACTGTGAATCATAGCACGGGTAGCTGAACCATGCGTTCTTCGACGAAATTTTCCAAGATTCCTACGGCCACCATCACGCGCCTGTCCATCTACTCCCGTTATCTCGAGGCCCTGGCCCAGGAAGGCCAGAAGATCATCGCGTCGGACAAGCTGGCCCAGAAGTGCGGCATCAATCCGGCCCAGATCCGCAAGGACCTGGCTTATTTCGGCGAGTTCGGCATTCGGGGCGTGGGCTATTTCGTCAAGGAACTGCTCTTTGAGATCAGGCGCATCCTGGGCCTGAACAAGACCTGGAAGATGGCCCTGGTGGGTATCGGCAATCTCGGCTCGGCCCTCCTGGCCCATCAAAACTTCATCCGCCAGGGCTATGAGTTCGTGGCGGTCTTCGACGTGGACCCGGCCAAGGTGGGTCGCCGTCTCCCCAGCGGCCAGATCATCCATCACATCGACGAACTGGAGCCGGTCATCAAAGAAAAGGGCGTGGAGATCGCCGTCATCGCCACCCCGGCCAGCAAGGCGCAAATGGCGGCCTACCGCCTGATTGCCGGCGGCGTCAAAGCCATCCTCAATTTTGCCCCCATCCAACTCCAGGTGCCGGAAGGCCTGGCGGTGGAGAACGTGGACTTCACCGTCAAGCTGGACAACCTGGCCTACCACCTCACCATGGCGGAAGGGTAAGTCAGCGGTCAGCAGTCAGCTATCAGCCGGTAATTGTCGGTTATCTCTTTCCAGTTGTAGATTGCCAATTTCAGGTTTTCGGTTCTTGGGAAAACTTTTTTTGGGCGGCGGTCCAGCAGGTGATCCCGTCCGGGGTTTTGCACTAACCGTTTTTCTCCTTCTCCCCCGGCATCGCCACTCTCCACTCTTCAGTTACCGGTACCTCAACATAATCCGATAATCTAGCTATTATTTAGACAGCAGTCTTGCCGGACGCACTCCGGCCACTGGTTTTTGTCTTTAAACAAATTTTGTGTTATTAATAATCATTCTACAAATTTATCTTGACCCTCAAGTGGCACATGTAGAACCAGCCGAACACCAAAAGGTGACTCATTGCTGAGTTAAGGGTGCTGAGCCGGCGGCTTAAGGATTGCCAGCCGAAGCAGCGGGCGCTTGAAGAAACCTCACCTCCCGCCGGCAGGCCGAGCAGGCGCTGCGGGGCCAGAGAACCGCGCTTCCGGAGACTGGCTGAGACACATCAATGAACATACCTGGTAGGAAAGCCGAAAAGCTCCCCCCGAAAGGCCAGCTATGATAAATCCAGCTAACGGTGATGAAACAGGGGAGATCCAGAAGAAACGAAGCCCGCCTCTCTTTCTCGGCTTCCTGCCGGTGCTGCTGCTCTTCGCCCTGGTCTTATTCGAATACCTATCTCCGTCATCGGTGAGGGTTTACGAGCCGGCCCTCCTCCTGCCCCTCCTGAATACGTCTCTCTTCCTGGCGGCCTGCGTCGTCTCTTATATCGCCATGCGCATCTACCTGATCAGCGGTTCGCCCGCCATCCTCTGGATCGGCTGCGGGGTGTTGACACTGGGTACCGGTAGTTTGGCGGCGGGATGGCTGATAGTTCCTTATG
>Ga0315268_10002075_pt1 | contig 22868 bp, 24 predicted proteins | sample C1_top_MG_FD_204535 | JGI IMG/M metagenome (GOLD analysis project Ga0315268, IMG submission 204535) | Sediment microbial communities from Yellowstone Lake, YNP, Wyoming, USA - C1_top | ecosystem: Environmental > Aquatic > Freshwater > Lake > Sediment | place: USA: Wyoming | collected 2017-08-01 | reverse complement strand
TTCCCCTCTTCCTAACCCTGCGGCGTATCAATCCTGTATGTCTGCCTGCCTTCTGCTTCGTTTGCACCCCCCGTTGGAGACTACTTTATGTCTATCAACCCCCACCCTGGCCTCATCTCTGCCCCTTCTTATCTGCGTACTCTTCTGCTACGAAAGCCCAAACGTGGAAAGTCAAGCGTGTTGTGTGTTTCGTGTTCCGTTTTACAGCGAGCAACAGGACACGCAACACGGATCACGTTTCATGGGGGGCATGAACAAAGAGCCGAGAGCGGCACAAGTGGCCGGTCTCGGCTCTGCTGTTTCTGCGCTGGTGGAGACGCACGCCTACGGGATGATCAGCGTCTGGCCGATGCTCAGGATGTGTGAACTCTCCAGATTGTTGGCCTTGACGATGGCCTCCACCGTGGTATTGTACTTCAGGGCGATCTCCGAGAGAGTATCGCCGCGGGCGACGATGTGGATGCGCTTGGTGGGTGCCGCCGTGGGCGCCAGGGTCGGCGTGGGCGTGGGCAGGTGGACGATGACCGGCGTGGGCGTGGGTGGGTGCTGCGAGCGCACCAGCGGGCTGCGCTGCGGGCTCACCCGCAGCTCGTTGCCTTCCTCCACGGCCAGCTCACGCCCCTCAGCGTGCACCTGCACTGCCCCCTGGTCGGTGGCCAGGTAGGTCTCCTCGCCGGGCCGCACCTCCGCCCGGAAGATGGCGCTACGCTGGCTAGCCGTCAGCGAGGGCGTGTCCAGCCGGAAGCGGGGGTTGCCCGTCTGCACCTCCACCGCCCCGGCCAGCAAGCGCAGGGTGAGGCGCTGCTCATCGGCAGTATAAGTGGCAATCTCCACCTCTGCCCCCGGGGACAGCCGCACGACGCTGCCCTCCGGGAAGGTCAGAGTGGCCTCGCCAGTGGCTCGTACGGTGTCACCGGCGTGCAGGAACAGCGAGCTATGCACCGCTGACCAAGCGTTGGCGTTGGCCGGGTGCACCTCCGCTGCGCCGCTCACCGTGCCTACCGGCGCTTCCGGTGTGGCTACGGGGTACGTGGCGCCCCAGCGCGCCACCAGCGCCAGGGGCACCAGGAGCAGGGCGATTACCAGAGCCGCCCACAGGATCCTTTTTGCGATAGTCATCATGTCTCTTGCAGTAGGATGAATGACGCATGGCGAGTGACGAGTGATGAGGTACGAGGTACGAGTTACGAGTTGCGAGTTGCGAGGGCGGGTGTTACTCCGTCATCGTATGTCCCCTAGTTCCTCGTCCCTCATCCCTCATCCCTCATCCCTCATACCTCATACCTCATACCTCGTCCCTCATCCCTCGTCATCCGTCAATCGCCAATCTCCAATCTCCAGATAGCGCGCAACACCCGGAAGAACAGCCAGGGCAGGCCAAAGGCCACTATCGCCAAGGCCAGGATGCCCACGAGCTGCGCCACCATCTGGGTGGTATCGGCCTGGAAACCGGCGCCGGGGAACAGGCCCGTGACCCCCTGCCCCAGCACCCCCAGGTACTCGTTGCTGCCCACGCCGTTCCAGCCAGCCCCGTAGCTGCCATCGGCCAGGAGGCCCAGAGCCAGCAGCCCCCACAGCCCGCTGACCCCGTGCGTGGCGATGACGCCGCCCGCATCGTCCAGGGCCAGCCAGCGCTCAACGACGAAGCTCGCCAGGCAGAGGAGCACGCCCGCCACAGCGCCGATGAAGGCCGCTGCCGCCGCGGGCACAAAAGCCGCCGCCGCTGAGATGGCCACCAGTCCCGCCACCAGCCCCCGCGCCGGCATTAGCGCCTCGAGCCGGCCGGTGGTGAAGCCCATGTACAGCAGCGCCGCAGCCGCGCCACAGGCCGCGGCCACCAGGGTGTTGACCAGGATCACGGCCAGGCGGCCATCGCTGGCCCCCAGGGTGCTGCCCCCGGCGATGCCCAGCCACCCCACCAGGACGGCTAGAGCGCCGAGGAGCACCAGCGGCGCTTGCGTTGGCGCAAGACGCAAATCAACGCGGATAGACGCCGATTCTTTGTCTTTTATCCTGAAGACGACTGCCCCCGCCAATGCCGCCAGCCCCCCGACGGCGTTCACCACCCCGGCCCCGGCAAAATCCACGAACCCATGCCCCAGTTGCCGGGTCGAGCCGAGCTGAGAGAGCCAGCCGCCGCCCCAGGCCCAGTTGCCGAACAGGGGATAGACTAAAATCGAGAAGAAGAGTGCATAGCCCGCCAGGACGGCCAGGCGCACCCTTCCGGCCAACGCCCCCATGGGGATGACCACGGCCACGGCCAGGAGCGCCGCCTGGAAGAAGAAGAGGGCGTAGACCCCCGCATCGTAGCTGGCACCGATGAGAAAGAAGCCATCCAGCCCCACCAGGCCCCAGCCCGATCCCAGTCGGCCCAGCAGAGGTGCCCACTCGCGGCCCAGGGGGGCCAGTTCCCCCAGCGTGGGCAGCGCCCCGGCCACCCCGCCGAAGTGCAGGGCAAACCCGGCGGCGAAGTAGCCCACCACCCCCAGGACCACGGCGACGAAAGCCAGCAGGGCGGCGTGGGCGGCCTTCTTGCCCCGTGCCGCCCCCACCATCAGACTCGTCAGGCCGATGGGTACCAGCAGGGCCAGAGCGCCGGCCAGCAGCATCCAGACCAGGGTCAGGGTGGTGGGCGGTGCAGGTGCAGGGACAGGCATACTCTTCTCCTGAGCAGGAAATCCACCACAGAGGCACGGAGAACACAGAGTTGTTGAATTTTCTCTGTGCCCTCTGTGTCTCTGTGGTTTTCAGGGGCGCTTATCACTTCTCCGTCTGGTAAATCTGCACCCGGCGATGCGGGTCGCGGCCCAGGCTCTTGGAGGCCAGGTCGGCCTGGGTGGCCATCTGGTGCTGCAGGCGGCGAATGTAGGCGTTCTGCGGCGCCAGCTCCACCGGTTCCGCCCGGGCCAGCACCTTCTGGATGGCCTCCTCGGTCTCGGCCAGGGCCTGGGACACCGGATCGCCGCCCAGCTCAACCTCCAGGGAGAAGATGTTGGCCAGGCTATGCTCGATCTGAAACGCCGAGTTGCTGCGCAGCACGTAGATTGGCACCCCGGCGCTCTCCGCCTCGCGCAGGGCCGGGGGCTTCTTGCGATAGTAGTTCTTGAGGGTCATCACCAGGTCCGCATCGCTGACCTGGCGGGTGATCACCACTGGCAGCTTCATCTCCTGGGCCACCTGCTCCAGGCGATTCTGGCTCACGCCGTAAGGGTAGATGCGCGTCGGCTTGGGCGCCGCCCCTGGCGCGGCACGCTCGACGGGGGGCTTATCGGCGGGGCGTGGCTCAAAAGGGACGCGCTCGAAGAGCGGCCCCTCACGGCCACCTCGCTCCCGCGCGGGGCGAAACTGCAGTTTCTCCTCCACCCGCTGCACCGCGCCGGTTTCATCGCGATAGCGCAACTCGGCCGGCAGGGGCATGCCGCGCAGGATGGAATCCACGGTCTCGGCCACGTTGGGGTGCACGGCCAGCCGCTGCCAGTCCTGGATCTCCACCACGATGTCGAAGGTGGGTGGGGCCTTGCGCTCCAGCACGGTCTTCTGCGTCCCCCGCCGCTTGGCCTCCTCATCGCCCAGGGTCACCGCCTGGATGCCGCCGATGAGGTCGCACAGCGTGGGGTTCTGCATGATGTTCTCCAGAGTGTTGCCGTGCGCCGTGCCGATGAGCTGCACCCCCCGCTCGGCGATGGTGCGGGCCGCGGCTGCCTCCAGTTCGCGGCCAATCTCGTCAATGATGATGACCTCCGGCATGTGGTTCTCCACCGCCTCGATCATCACCTCGTGCTGCAGGGTGGGCGTGGCTACCTGCATACGCCGCGCCCGACCGATGGCCGGGTGGGGGATGTCGCCGTCGCCGGCGATCTCATTGGACGTGTCTACGATGACCACGCGCTTCGTCTCGGCCAGGACGCGAGCGGCCTCGCGCAGCATCGTGGTCTTGCCCACGCCGGGCCGCCCCAGGAGGAGGATGCTCTTGCCCGATTGCACGATGTCCATGATGATGTCAATGGTGCCATAAACCGCCCGGCCCACTCGGCAGGTGAGCCCCACGATCTTGCCCTTGCGGTTGCGCATGGCCGAGATGCGGTGCAGCGTGCGGGGGATGCCCGCCCGATTGTCATCGCCGAAGTCGCCGATGCGGGCCACCACGTAGGCGATGTCTTCTTCCGCCACCTCATGCTCGTCCAGGACGACTTCTCGCGCCAGAAAGCGAGCCTCGGGCAGGCGTCCCAGGTCCAGCACTACCTCCAACAGGTCGCTGCGCTGGCCGTTCTGCCGCAGTGGCCGGGCCAGACGAGGCGGCAGGGTGTCCAGCAAGGCGTCCAGGTCATCGGTAATGCCCTGGGGGGTGTTGCGTGTTGCGTGTTGCGTTTTGCGTGTTTTGCTTTGTTTGTTAGGTGACATAAGTAGGGATTCTTTCATCCTTTGGCGTTGGCCTGGGTAGCCTGAGCCTTCGTTCGGGCGGCCACTGGCTCCAGACCGCGCTCCCGCACCGGCTGGAGTACGGGTACTCGCTCCTTGACGCTGGCGGGAACCTCCCGGACCAACTGCGTCTGGCTGGCCAGGAAGCGGAAGCCGTTGCTCGTCAGGGCCTCGCTGAGGCTTCCCTGGTAGGCTGGGAGGCAGCAGTAGACGGGGTCGCGCAGCGGGCGCTCCATCAGGCGAGCCAGGCGGCGCGGATCGGTTTCACGACTGTAAGCCAGACCGGCCAGGCCGCCGCGCACCAGCATCCCCGCCAGCGGGTAGGCCTGGGGGTGGAGCAGCAATTCCAGCCGATGCTCCAGGTAGGAGGCCCGCACGTAGCCGGTGATGTCCCCATCTTGCTCCAGCACGTAGCAACGCTCGCCCAGGCGCTGGCGGCACTCCCAATCGGCGGCGGTACGCGCTTCTGCCAGTTGCACCATCTTGGGAGCCACGGTGTGGTAGAGCCGCAGGACAGCCCAGGCGTCCCGCGGTTGCTGTAGCCGCAGCGGCAGGTCGTCGGCGGGCAGCGGGGCCACAGGCGGCTGGCCGGCGCGCAGGAAGACCTCCTCCTGGCCGTAGACGGCAAAGCCAGCCTGGCCGAAGGCGGCAAATCCGGGCGCCTCCGCCGGGGCCTTGGCGTACAGCCGCTGTGCTCCGTGCTCCCCGGTGGCGATGGCCAGGTGCTCCAGGAGGCGAGTGTAGACCGCTGCGCTATCGTCGCCGGCAGCCTGATTCCCGCCGACTGCGGCGAGGCGGGTCACGTCCCAGTTGTTGCTCCCCAGGCGCTGGCGGGCCTGGACCAGCCCCAGGGTCTGGCCTTGATCGTGGTAAACGAAGGTCAAAGCCCCGCGCTCATCAACCTTTAGGAGCGAGGCGGCCATGCCCCACAGGGAGCGGCTGGCCACGCCCTGGCTGCGATCCAGGTTGAGGGGCAGGTCCCGGCACGAGCGGACAGACAGGAGATCGGTCAAGTGTAAGGGTCTGATCATTTGAGATTTCCGATTGCCGATTGGCGCAAGCAAAAATCGGCCTACCAACCTAATTCTACCACATTCAGCCCGTTGGTGCAACTTTTGGCCCACGTACTGTCAGCAGATTCAAGTAGCAGATTAAGCAGATGGGTCAGAGAAATCTGCTTAATCTGCTACCGAAATCTGCTGTCAGCCGGCGCGCAACGAAACGCCACCGGCTTCGTTATTATCATGTGGACACGCCTGAAGCCAAGACTGCCGCCGGACTTCTCGGCAGTCTGGCCAAGAACACAGAACGGAGGTTACAACCCATGAATCGCCGCAAGGTCATTCTCGCCATCCTGGTCGGGCTGCTGCTGGCTACGACCTCGCTGCCGGCGCTGGCCGCCGATCCCACGCCACCGCCACCGCAGGTGACGCCGCAGCCACCATCGCCCGAGCAACTGGGTCAGGCCAAAGACATCCTCAAGGCCATCGGCGAGGCGCTCAGGGAGGCTCAGCAGGCGCTGAAGCAGGCCCGCGAGCGCCTGCGCGACCTGCCCAAGAAGGAGCAGGTCAAGGGGCTGCGCATCCTGCGCCAGGCCCAGGAGGCCCTGCAGCAGACAATGCAGCGGGCCACCGATGCCGTCAAGCACATCGTCCGGCAGTACCGGGCGGGCAAGCTCACGATCGAGGAAGCCCTGGCCAAACTGGGCACGGTGCGCGACAAGTCCATCGAGCGCATTCACCAGATCAAGGAGAGGGCCCTGGCCGCCATTGACAAGCTGGTGCAAGAGAGCCAGAAATAGCGGCCACCAGCACGCCAAAGCCCCTCGCCCATCTTGCGGCGAGGGGCTTGGCGCGCTTACCACACTCTTTGTGGCCTAGATAGTCTCCCTCTTGAGCGTTGTTGAAGGAATAACGACAACTTTTGAACCGCAGAGCACGCAGAGACCGCTGAGAAATAAAAAAACTCTGCGAACTCGGCGTTCTCAGCGGTAAAATGCTCAGCAACACTCTACGGGGAGACCACCGTGGCCTACCGGTGCTGGAAATCAATGAAGTAGCGCCCAGCCTGCTTAGTGTCAGCAAAGGAGATGGGGCCCGCCTCGGGCGAGAGTGGGGACAGGTTTTCCTTGGATTGGGCCACGTAGGCAAACCAGTCGCCCTTTTGGTCGCGTAGGAATTGCGTCAGGTCTAGCTTGACGTTGTAGAGCTTACGTTCAAATTGCGCCGGCACGGCCGCGCAGGGGTACTGGACCCACTGCGTCTCTTTGGTGGACGGCTCGCTGACGTATTGGCCTCCTGCGTGGTTGGTGAGCACCACCACCAGGCCGCTGATCCGCTCGCCGCTGCTATCCACAATATTGGCCACTATCTCGGCCTGATTTTGCTGTGGGCAGGCAGCGAAGAGGGTGATGCGAAAAGTGTTCGCCGGGTTGGGCGTGGCCGTAGGTTGTGGGGGCGGCGGCGGTGGGGCAGGTGTAGCCGGGGGCAACGCGGCCTGCTCCAGGCAGAGATACTGAGCAGGAACGTACCCTACGTAGCCGTCCGGGTCCTGCACCTTGTACCAGTCACCCTCCTGGGCTAGGACCATCATCTCTGTACCATCGGGCCACGCGGTGACACGGGCCTCCAGGTCGGGGCTACTACGGACATAGACCCCATCGCCATCTGCGCATACATATTTGATGCCTATCGGCGGCGCAGGTGTGGCTGTGGGTGGGGTGAGCGGCGTGGGTGTAGCTGACGGGACGAGCGGGGTTGGGGTTCGGGTAGGCTTGGCGACAGTAGGCGTTAAGGTGGGACGAGGCGTTTTGGTCGGCGTAGGCGTGGGTGTGGGCTTGGCGGCGCAGCCAGCACTGGCTAAGAGCACGGCAACCAGCAGGGCCGCCGCTCCCAGACGCTGGATCTTTAAGGCTTGATCTTTCAATGGCCTCTCCTTCCAGGTGAATTCAAGGGTATTATAGCAGGAACCAGCCAGGCGCGCAAGGGCGGTATCCGTAAAGAGTGATACGTGATGCGTGATCTTCACGTTTCACGCATCACGTATCACCCCTCCGCCCCGTTTGACAAAATGGGACAAGCATAGTAGAATATGGCTCGGCCAAGATGTCTTTCGGAGGAGAAAGATGCCGAGCAAGGAGGCTCTGCCCCCGGCCACGCTAGAGGTAGTCTACGGCCAGTTGAAGGCCCTCCTGGGCGAGCGCGCTACCACGGAGCCTTTCCATCGCATGGCCTACAGCCGCGATTGGAGCCCCCGCCCCGCCACCGAGGATCACCTGCCCCAGATCGTGGTCATCCCCCACACCACCGACGAGGTCGCCGCCATCGTCTGCCTGGCCTACGCGCACGGCATCCCCGTGACGCCCTTCGCTGGCGGCACGGGCATGGGCGGCGGCTGCATCCCCCTGCACGGCGGCATCCTGGTGGATACCAAGGGCCTGCAGCAAATCCTGGAGCTGGACAAGGACAACCTGACCGTCACCACCCACACGGGCATCACGATCCACAAGCTCAACGAGGAGTTGGCCAGGCACGGTCTCTGGTTCCCCCATCAGCCGGAGTCCAAGCGCGCCTCCACCGTCGGCGCGGCTATTGGCTGCGATAACGATTCCACCTTCGGCATTCGCTACGGCAAGATCCTGGAGGTGCTCAGCAACCTGGTCGTGGTCACCGGCACGGGCGAGGTGCTGCGCGTGGGCTGGCGCAAGGCCGCGGTCAGTTCTACGGGCTACAAGCTGCTGCCCCTGTTCGTGGGCAGCGAGGGGACGCTGGGCATCGTCACGGAGGCCACGCTGCGCGTCTATGCCCTGCCCGCCAGGCGCGAGGTGCGCGGCTACGTCTGTCGCAGCCTGGCTGACGGCCTGGCGGCCACGGAGCGACTGCTGAACGCTGGCCTGGCGATAGATAGCGCCCACCTGAACTGCCGCGCTCGTCTACATTTCTACACCCACACTTATCGCCAACAGTACGGCCACGAACCGGACGTGCCCGCCTGGGCGGAGGCGGTGCTGTTCGTCTCATTTGCTGGCGATCAGGACGTGGTGCAGTTTAGCCTGGCCAAGGCCCAGGCCATCCTGAGTGGGGAGTATCACGCCGAGGAGATCAAAGAGCGGGAGATCGTGGATTCCTGGTGGGCCAGCAAGCACTTGGTGGAGTTCATCCCCTTCAAGCAGAAGTGGCCGGACAGCCAGCGGCAGAAGAAGTTCGGCGCCGCCGACCTGGGGCTGCCCTTCGGCCGCATCGAGGAGGCGTACCACCGTTTCCTGGACATCGCCGCCCGCTGGGAGCAGGACGTCCTGGGGATGACGGTCTACAATGAATCGCCTAACAAGGTCAGCCCCAGCATCAGCTTCGCCGTCTTCGTGGACGATGCAACGCCGGAATCGGCAGGGAAGTTTCACGGCTATCTGCGGGAGATGAGCACCATGGCCGTGGAGATGGAAGGGACGATGTCCAGCTACATCGGCGACGGCGACCGGCTGGTGGGCCTGAATGCCCTGGAGCACGGCCCCAGCCTGGCGTACATGCGCCGCATCAAGGCCATGTTCGACCCGAAGGGGATCATGAATCCGGGGAAGAAGTTTGTCCACGAGTGATGAGGTATGAGGAACGAGGGATGAGGGACGAAGGAGCAGAGACTTTGCTCTTTGCTCTACTTCTTGGAGGCCACTAATGTCTAACCGGACCAGCGCGACGCCCGCGGAGATGGCGCCCGGCTCTCATTTGCGGGAACTCGCTGCTGATATATATACCTGCAACCGCACGCGCTGCGGCTTCTGCCGGGAGGAGTGCCCGGTCTATCGCCTGCAAGGCTACGAGACCTACAGTTGCCGGGGCAAGATGCTGGTGGCCCGCGGGCTGCTGGAGGGGACGCTGCAACCTTCCCAGGCCCTGGCCGACCTGCTGGCCGCCTGCGCCCTCTGCGGCTACTGCCAGGCTCGCTGCGCCCTGCAGAACGTAGCCGTCATTGAGGCGCTGCGGGCTGAGCTGGCGGCGGCGGGCTACGTCATCCCGGCCACCCAGGCCAGCGTGGAGAGCCTGCGCACCCAGGGCAGCATCTACGGCCAGGTGCCAGAGGTGACTCGCCAGGGCACCACGCCCCTCTACCTGGGCTGCCTCTATCGCACCAAGCCGCAGGAACTGCACACCGCCCTGAGCGTGCTGGAGCGTCTGGGCTTTGACCCCCTCATCGCCCCGGAAGCTTGCTGCGGCTACCTGGCTGAGGCCACTGGCTTCCCGGCCGACTTCGCCCTCGCCCAGGCCCGCTTCCGGGAGGTCTACGAGCCTTACCTGGAGCAGGAATTCCTGACCCTCTGCCCCACCTGCACCATCACGTTGCGTGATCGCTACGGCCTGCGGGTCAAGCATGCCCTGGTCGCCGTCGCCGAACGCCTGGCCGATCCGGCGGTGGCCGCAAAACTGGATCGCAATGTCCTGGCCGGACGACGCGCCACCTACCACGACCCCTGTCACCTGGGGCGTATGCTGGGGGTGATGGAGGAGCCGCGGGCTGTACTGCGGGCGCTGGGCATTGACCTGGTGGAGATGCCGCAGAACCGCTACTTCTCCGCCTGCTGCGGTGGTGGGGGCGGGCTGACGCAGGCGCACCCCAAGCTCTCGGTGGAGATTGGTAAAAACCGGGTGCGGGAGGCCTACGCCACGGGCGCGGAGACGATTATCACCGCCTGCCCCACCTGCCAGCCCACCCTGCTCAAAGCCGCCTCCCGCCTGGCCAACGAGATTGACACCTTTGTGGACGTGTTAGATTTGTGGGAGCTGCTGCGCCAGGCGCTGGAGACGGGGGACGAAAGACCAAAGACGAAGGACGAAGCTAGTCCTCAGTCCTGAGTCTCCAGTCCTCAGTCGTTCGTCCTTCGTCTTTCGTCCTTCCTCGCTCCGGTCAGGCATTTGGCGGCAAATCCGGCATCGGGGATGCCTGGCTCATCCACACAAGGATGTGATACACGGACGCTAGGACCCCTTGACGTTTGACTACAATTTGTATATAATTGGCTACACATTGTAGTCAGTGGAGGTATCTTGTGCTGGAATTGCTCTTCTCCTCGGCAGCGCGGGTTAAAGTGCTGACCCTGCTGCTGACCAACCCGGAAAGCCGGTTCTACCAGCGGGAGATTCAGGCCCTCACCGGATTACCGGTGAGGGCTGTACAGCGGGAACTGGCCCGACTGGAGGCCCTGGGCCTGTTGCAACGAACCATTGAAGGCAATCGGACTTACTACTATGTGGATCGAGGGTTCTTCCTTTTCCCAGAGTTGAAAGGTTTGGTGCTCAAGACTGCCGGCCTAGGCTCATTCCTGCGCGAACATCTAGCCAGTGATAAAGGCATCTCCTTGGCCTTCATCTACGGCTCTTACGCTGCCAATCAGGAGACGACGACCAGCGATATTGACCTGCTGGTGGTGGGTGAGATCAGTAGCAGGGAACTGCATGCGGCCTTACGCCAGGCCCAGGGCGTAGTACACCGGGAGATCAATTATATCCTCTACCACCCGGCCGAGTTTCGCCAGAAGGTGCAGAGGGGCGATGGCTTTCTACAGAACGTGCTGAGCGGCCCGAAGCTATTCCTGAGGGGAGACGATAATGCTCTACGAGCGCTTGCAGCGTGAAAGACGTATCCAGCCACATCGTACCAACCCACAAGAGATCGCTGATCTATTCGCCGTGATTGAGCGCGACCTGGCGGATGCCGCCATCCAGAGTCTTTCCACCGACCGCCGCTTCGCCACGGCTTACAACGCGGCCCTACAAGCAGCCATGGTGGTACTGTACTGCGAAGGCTGCCGTGCGACAGGTCTGGCGCACCATGCCACGGCCTTTGAATTCGCACGAATGGCTCTAGGGCCGTCGGTGGAGGCGCTGATGGACTATTTCGATCACTGCCGTCTCCAGCGTAATCGGGTGGACTACGAGCGGGTGGAACACGTCTCGGAGACAGAGACAGCGCACCTGTTGGCTGAGGCCAGGGCCTTCCGAGACATGGTGCGGACTTGGGTAGAGCAAATGCATCCTGAGCTCTTGTAGGGGTGAGGCCTTCGCCTATGGACTGCGGTTAACACAGGATAGTGAGGCGAATACCTCTCACGTCCGGGTGGATGTTGTGGCTCTGTTTAGCCTTTCCTGCACCTCCTCCGCCGTCAACCCCGCCACAGCCACTACCTTGCGCCGCGAGGTCTGCCCGCTGACGAGGCGCACGTCACGTTTGGGCACACCCAGCACCTCAGCCAGAAAAGCGAGCAGCGCGGCGTTCGCCGCCCCCTCCACCGGCGGCGCGGTCAGGCGCACGCGCAGCGCTTCGCCCTCCACGCCAGCGATCTCATTGCGGCTGGCACGAGGGATTACCTTAACGGCGAAAGTCACTCCAGTGGCACTTTCTTTCAGAAACAGGCGTCCTTCCTTCATAACCCTATGCCTGAAAGTATTCTCGGCAGGTTTAGTCGGTGTGGCAGTTGGGGGGTATTGGAGGCGTTTCGGGACTGCAGGCGGCGCCAAGCTGCAGCCAAGTGAAGAGGAGAAGACTAGCTAAAGGCAGGCGAAGGCGGTTAAGCTTTTCCTTCGTATTCATCGGCGAGCTTCTTTCTGGCATTTATTCTAATCGTATTCGAAGGTCACCACCTTCTCCCGGAGAAGATGGATACTGCACGTATCCAGAATCCCCATCCGCCCCAGCAGGTTGGTGACTTCGCGTAGAGGGATAGCTACAGGTAGAGTCATTGTCAGGTCACCGATGGTGATGGGAATTTGGTGTAGATAGGCAACCATGGTACCGCCAATGCCGCGAAAGATGCGCCGCTCCCCGCCTTTGATCTTCAGACCCAGAATCCGAGCTATCTGAGGCGACAGCACAGATACATCAGCTCCAGAATCCACCAACATGGCGACGGTGATTGGATTGCCATCCTTATCGCGCAATAGAACATCGGCCATTGGCCGCTGTACTGTGCCCAAAGCTGCGGCCTGGCGCTCGGTAAAAGGGAAACTGGTGCTTCTCATAGGATTGCTAATTCCTTTCTAGGCACCTGGGCCAGAAAGATCACCTCCGTAGGGTATCGCTCCCTGGCAATATCATAAGCCCGCTTCCCGTTCTTGTCGTGAGCTACCACCTCTGTGCCTACCAGGATGATATACTCTCCCTCATACTTTTCCATGAGCAGAGAAAGGTTCTCCCGGAAATATTGGGCTTCCACTTGGCTATATACTGTGCTCATTTCGCTCCTCCTCCTGGCTTGTTATACCTCCATCGGCTGTTCCCTGGCGCACCAGGTCAACCAGCAGGTCAGAAAAGATCAAGGCGATAACCGCAATGCCCTGGTCTTCCAAGAGAATGCGACTTTTCTCCTTGGCCTTCTCGGTAGCGGCCAGGATGTCATCGGTCTGCATGTATTGCAGGTAGTCTGCTAGGGTCTGCATCTTGCTCACTCTCCTCTCTGCCATCTATTTTAGCACAAACTATGGAGTTGTCAAGCGGTAGGTGGCGGTTTCAGGTAGCTGGATGGGATCAGTGCACTCGCTCCCCAAAGATGGCCCGGCCCAGGCGCACCATGGTGGCGCCTTCTTCAATGGCCACCTCGAAATCATCGGTCATGCCCATGGAGAGATGGCGCCAGTCTGTCTGCGGAAAGCGCTGCTGCAACTCGTCCCGCAGTTGGCGCAGGGCGCGGAAGCAGGGCCGCGCCTGCTCCGGGTCGCTGACCAGAGGGGCGATGGTCATCAGGCCCTGCACGTCCAGGTGGGGCAAAGCCAGGAGGCGCTCTACGGCGGGAAGCAGCGCCTCCCGCTGCGCCGCCTGCCCTGTGCCCGCGGCAGCAAAGCCGCTCTTGCTCGCCTCGCCGGAGACATTCACCTCCAGCAGCACCGGCAGCCGTCGCCCCGCCGCCTGCGCCCGGCGATCCAGCGCCTCCGCCAGGTGCAGGCTGTCCACGGACTGGATGAAGTCAAATAGCTCCACTGCCGCTTTGGCCTTGTTCGTCTGCAGGTGCCCGACCAGGTGCCAGCGGATGTCTGTCGCCTGCCCTCTGGCGCTGGCGATTTTGGCCTCCGCCTCTTGCACACGGTTCTCCCCAAAGTCGCGCAGGCCCAGTTCGTAGGCGATCAGGAGGCTCGGCAGCGGCACAGTCTTGGTCACCGCCACCAGGGTGATCTCCTCCGGCGAGCGTCCCGCGCGCCGCGCCGCCTCCGCCAGGCGCTGCCGTACTGCAGCCAGATTACTGGCTATTGTCTCCCGCGTCTCCATCTTTCACCCGTCCCTCGTTCCTCGTCCCTCATCACTCATACCTCGCCAATCCGATCACTGCCCCGAACCGGCCGGTGCGCCCCCGCTCTGCCCGGTGGGAGTAAAACTCCTCGGTGTGGCAGGCGGGGCAAAGTGCCGCCACTTCAACGTGCTCCGGGCGCAGGCCGGCTGCCAGCAAGGCCCGGCGGTTGGCCTCCCACAGGTCGAGGTACAAAGAGCCGCCGGGCCGCTCGGACAGCACGGCGGTGGCCCAGGGCAGGGCGGCCTGCACCTGCCTGGCCACGTCGCCGCCGATGGTATAGCAGCAGGGGCCAATGGCCGGGCCGATGCCGGCTCGCAAATCGTCAGGGCGACTGCCAAAGGCCGCAGCCATGGCCTGCACGGTGATGGCAGCGATATTGGCTACGGTGCCGCGCCAGCCGGCATGGGCCAGCCCCACGGCGTGATGGACAGGGTCGAACAGGAAAATCGGCGCGCAGTCGGCCAGGCGCAGGCTGAGGAGCAGGCCCGGCCGGGCGGTGATCAGGGCGTCCGTCTCCGGCAGGGCGCTGCTCTGCTCGTAAGCACCTCGGCCACGCTCGGCCTCGCCCACCAGGGCGACGCGGCTGCCGTGCACCTGGGAGGCGGCCACCCAATCGTCCAGGGCGCAGCCCAGGGCGGCCGAGAGCCGCTGGCGATTCTCCACCACCGCCGCCGGGTCGTCGCCCACGCTGTAGCTCAGGTTGAGCGTGGCCAGGTGGCCCCTGCTCACCCCGCCCAGGCGCGTGGAGACGGCATGCACGAGGCCGTCGCTCTCTGCCAGACTGGCAAAGCGGTAGTAAATCAAATCGCCGGATATTGTGCGGATCATCGTTCCTGTGATAGGTAATCAGGGAATGAGGGAATCAGGGAACGAGGGAGCCCCTGATTTCCTGATTCCCTGATCACTGATTCCCTGACCACGTGTCTCCAGGGCAGCGGCTCGTCGGCGGCGCGCTGGCGCAGGTAGTCTGTGGCCTGCAGGCCCGCGGCCGACATCGCCGCATCCCAGGCCGCCAGCGTATTTTCCGGCATCGCCGCCAGTACGGCGGCCAGCCTTCTATCGCCACGCGCCAGCACGCCCTGCACCGCTGACCAGGCCGGACTCTCGGCGCGCAGGGTGATGCCGTGCCGGCGCAGGGCCTGCCGCAGTCGCGCCAGACGCTCCTCCAGCACCGCCACCGGGGCCATGGCCAGCCGCTGGAAGGGCGTTTGCGCCTTGGGTACAAAGGGGGCGACGCTCACCGTGACCCGGCAGCCCGACCAGCCGGCGATGCGGGCGGCCAGGTCGGCGATGGCCAGCACGTCCTCCGCGCTCTCCGTGGGCAGGCCGAGCATGAAGTACAACTTGAGCTCCTGCACGCCCAAGCGCCCGGCCAGCCTGACCGCCCGCTCCAGGTGCTCCTCCATGATGTTCTTGCCGATCAGCCGTCTTAGACGCTGGGTGCCCGCCTCCGGGGCCAGGGTGACGCCCCGGGCGTCGCTCTCCACCAGGGCCTGCAATAGCGGTGCGGATAGGGCATCAGCCCGCCAGGAGGACACGGCCAGCCGCGCCCCCAGACGGCGTAGCTCGCCCACCAGCTCGTCAATCTGCGGATGATCGGACACGGCTGCCCCCACCAGGCCGATGGTGCGGCGATGGCGCAGCCCGGCGCGTGCCTGTTCCACCAGCCTCGCCACGGAGCGATAGCGTACGGGGCGATAGCACTGCCCGACCAGGCAAAAGCGGCAACCCCGCCCGCAGCCTCGAGCTGCCTCGATGAGGTACAGGTGGCCGAACTCGGTGTCCCGCGTCAGCACCACCGAGGTGGTGGCAAAAGCATCCAGGTCGGCAGCGTATTGACGTTCCAAGTTCCAAGTTTCAAGTTCCACGTTTGGGCTCTGGGAACGTTGAGCCTGGAACATGGAACCTGGAACATGGAACTTAGAACCTGGAACCTGGAACATGACACTTGGAACATACACCCCAGGCAGCCTGGCCAGGGCGGCCAGCAGTGTGCTGCGCTCGCCGGTGATGCCCTCCCGCAGGGCAGCCGTCAGCGGCGGCAGGATGACCTCCCCCTCGCCGATGGCGATGGCATCGCATACGGGGGCCAGGGGCTCCGGGTTGGCGGTGAGCGCCGGCCCGCCGGCGATGACCAGGGGATGGGTTTTGTCGCGCTCGGCGGCCAGGGGCGGCACGCCCGCCGCCTTGAGCAGGGCCACCACGTTCCAGTAGTCCAGCTCGTAGGGCACGGAGAAGGCCAGGACAGGGAAATCGCTCAGGGGCCGCTGTGATTCCAGGGCCAGGGGCTCGCTGCGCAAAGCGTCGGGGTCGGCGAAGGCGCGCTCGCAGACCACGTCGGGCAGGCTGTTCCAGAAGCCGTACAGCGTCTGCAGGCCCAGGCTGGACATGCCGGCGTAGTAGGTGTGGGGATAGATCAGGGCGATGGGCAGCCGCCCGCCCCAGTCCTTGACGATGGTGCCCTGCTCCCGGGCCAGGCGCCGCCGCGCCGCGGCGATGGCAGACCAGTCCAAAATAGACTCCTCTGTAAATATCCAGCAAAGCTATGCCGCAAACCGGCAAGGCTAACCACAGAGGCACTGAGGACACAGAGATTTTCGTGCTCATCTCCGTGCTCTCTGTGTCTCTGTGGTGATAAACCCGGCCTGTCCAGAACACATTATACCATCTTTCGCCACAGAACGCCACAAGTTTTCCCGTAGGGTGGACAGTTGGCGGGCAGTGTGCTATAATCGCTCTAGGATGGTAAGGTGATTGCAGATTGCAGATTTCAGATTGCAGAATAAATCTGCAATCTAAAATCTGAAATCTTCAATCCTCGTATGGTTATTGACTCTCACACGCACATCTTCCCGCCGGAGATCATCGTCCAGCGGGAGGCCTACCGGGCGCGGGACGCCTGGTTCGGGCAGCTCTACGCGCACCCCAAAGCCCGCCTGGCCACCGCCGAGGATTTGCTGGCAGCGATGGATGGCGCCGGCGTGCAGCGGGCCGTGACCTTTGGCTTCGCCTGGGCCGATGCAGGGCTGTGTCGAGCGGCCAACGATTACGTCCTGGACGCCGCCCGCCGCTACCCTGATCGCCTCACCCCCTTCGCCGTCGTGCAGCCGCGGAGCGGGGCCGAGGCGGAGCGGGAGATCGCCCGCGTCGTCGTCCAGGGGGCGCGGGGTATCGGCGAGCTCATGCCCGACGGCCAGGGCTATCGCCTGGACGATTTGGCCCTGCTGCAGCCGCTGGCCGAGGCAGCCAGCGCCTACGGGCTGCCCCTGCTCACGCACACCAGCGAGCCGGTGGGCCACCACTACCCCGGCAAGGGGGCCACCACGCCCGACCAGGTGGTGCGCCTGGCGACGGCCTGCCCCAAGTTGGTCATCGTCTGCGCCCACTGGGGCGGCGGCCTGCCCTTCTACGAGTTGCTGCCGGAGGTGGCGGAGATTCTGCACAACGTTTACTACGACACAGCCGCCTCCTCCTACCTGTATCGTCCGGCCATCTTCCCCCTCGCCGCCCAGGCGGCCGGCGCGGCCAAGATCCTCTGGGGTAGCGATTACCCGCTGCTGAACCAGCGCCGCTTCCTGGCCAAAGTGTGCTCCAGCGGCCTGGATGAGGCGGCGCTGGCGGCTATCCTGGGCGAGAACGCACGGAGGTTGTTGCGACTATGAACCCAGCCGAGCCGGTGCGCACCTTCATCGCCATTGAACTTTCCAACGAACTCAAGACCCAACTCGCCGAAGCCCAGGCCAGGCTCAAGGCCCGCTCACCGGGGCGGGCAGTGAAGTGGGTCAACCCGGAGGGCGTCCACCTCACCCTCAAGTTCCTGGGCAACGTCCCCGCCGGACGCCTCCCGGCCATCGCCAGCGCCATCGAGCGAGCGGTGGCCGGTCACGCGGCCTTCGCCATCCACCTGGCCGGTCTGGGCTGCTTCCCCGACCTCAATCGCCCGCGGGTGGTCTGGGTGGGCGTGGAAGGCGATCTGGAGGCTCTAGAGGCACTGCAGCGAGCCGTGGAGAAAGAGCTTAGCGCCCTGGGCTACCCGCCCGAGGGTCGACGCTTCACCGCCCATCTGACTTTGGGCCGGGTGCGCGACGATGCTTCCCCCGACGAGCGCCGTCGCCTGGGCGAGGCCGTGCGGGCGATTGTGCTGGAGAGCGGGGCTGGTCTGACTGTGCACCAGGTCAGCCTGATGAAGAGCGACCTCCAGCCCACGGGCGCGGTGTACACGCAACTGGCCGCGGCCAATTTGAAAATAACCGGTGGCTTGTAGGACAGGTTGGGCAACCTGTCCTACAGGGCGACAGGTTGGGCAACCTGTCCTACCAGGCTAACTTGGCGGGGGCGTGAAATGGGTCGCCTGTTTATCGCCGTCATCGGCGATGCGCATTGTGATGAGGCCACCTATCGCCTGGCCGAGGCGGTGGGGCGGGAACTGGCCCGGCGCGGGGCGGTGGTGGTTTGCGGCGGGCTCACCGGCGTGATGGAAGCGGCCTGCAAAGGCGCCCAATCGGCCGGGGGGCTGACCGTGGGCATCCTGCCCGGCACAGAGCGGCAGGACGCTAACCCCTATGTGGACGTGCCCATCGTCACGGGGATGGATCAGGCGCGCAACGTCATTGTCGTGCGCTCCGCCCAGGCGGTGGTGGCCGTGGGCGGCTGGTATGGCACACTTTCCGAGATCGGCCATGCACTGAAGCTGGGCATCCCCGTGGTGGGGCTGGAGACCTGGGAGCTGGCCAAAGGCGGCCAGGCAGTCCCGGCGATTGTGGTGGCGCGGACGTCAGCGGAGGCAGCGCAGAAGGCCATCGCCCTGGCCGGGCAGAGGAGATGAGCGACGATGCTGTTTAATGATCGCCAGGAAGCGGGCCAGCGTCTGGCGGAGAAGCTCGGTTTCCTGAAAGGCAAGGACGTCATCGTCTTGGCCGTGCCTCGCGGTGGCGTGGTGGTGGCTGCCGAGGTGGCCCGCGCCCTGGGCGCGCCCCTGGACGTGTACATCGCCCGCAAGATCGGTGCGCCGTACAACGAGGAGCTGGCCATCGGGGCGGTAGCGCCAGACGGGAGCACCGTGCTCGATCAAGGGTTGATCAGCAGCCTGGGCGTGTCGTCCCAGTACATCGAGAAAGAGACGGCCCGGCAGAAGGCAGAAATCGAGCGTCGGCTGAAGAAGTACCGGGGTGACGCCCCGCCGCCCCGGCTGGAGGGCCGCCACGTAGTGCTGGTAGACGATGGGGTGGCCACGGGTGCCACCACCATGGCTGCCCTGCGCGCTTTGCGTAAGCAGAAGCCGCAGAAGCTGATCCTGGCCGTCCCCGTGGGGCCGCCGGATTCCATCCAGATGCTCAGCGCTGAGGCCGATCAGGTGATCTGCCTGGCCACGCCGGAACCTTTCTGGGCCGTGGGGCGTTTCTTTGTTGACTGGTCACAAACCTCAGACGAGGAAGTCATCGCCCTGCTGCGCCAGGGGCAGGCGCAGCACCCTTGACGAATGGGGCAATACCGGTTATAATCCAGGCACTGCGCCGTGAAACGTGAAGCGTGAAACGTGATGTGCGATTCTCACGTTTCACGTATCACGTTTCACTTATGCATTACATGGCTTACTGCGAACTTTCTTCAAATACGCCATGATGGTATCGAGACCCGCAAGGGCACCGTTCTGTTCCCAGAAAGGAGGAATTTCGACCATGAAGGTACGCCACGCGTCCCTCGCTGCCGTAGGACTGTCCCTGGTGCTGCTCCTGGCCTTGGCTGCCCAGGTGACCCTTACCGCCGCCCCGAATGGCCCGGCCGCTCTGGCTGGCCCCCCCACTGTCCTGACTAGCTTCCTGGTAGGGCCGCAGCCCTTCGGTCTAGCCGTAGACCCCGGTCGCCACCGCCTCTTCGTGGGCAACTATGGTGGCGATCCCATCAACACCAATACCCTCTACGTATTCGACACCTCCACCACGCCACCCTCCCTGGTCAAGGCCCGGGGTTACGTCAGCCGTCCCTGGGCCGTGGCTGTGAACCGTAACCTAGGACGTTTCTACGTCTCCAGCTTCGACACGAACTACATCGCCGTTAGCAACTCGGATACCACTGATGTCATCGCCTACCCAGTCACTGGCAATAACCCGGCGGGCATCGCCGTGGATGAGGCCACCAACCGCGTCTTCGTGGCCAACTATGGGGACAACACGGTCACCGTCCTTAATGGCAACACGAACACGGTGATCGCCACCATCGGAGTGGCGCGTGGGCCCATGGGCATCGCCCTGGACCCAGGCTTGCGCCGGGCTTACGTCACCTGCTACGAGGATTCCATGGTGGACGTGATTGATACCGGCGTCTACGGTGTGATTTACCACTTCACCTACACCACCTTCCGCCCCAGCGGGATCGCCGTTGACCCGAACACCCACTACATCTACATTGCCAACAGCGACTCTGCCTCCACGGACCTGACGATCATTGACCAGAACAACAACCGCATCGCTCACCCTTCGCTCACCGTGGGCACCCGGCCGGTGGGCGTGATCTACAACCCGCTGACGCAGCGCATCTTCGTGAACTGCGCCAGTGTTAACAAGGTGTACGTGGTAGAGACCAGCACCAATCAGGTGTCCTACATCCTGGACGCCCAGCAACGCCCAGACATTGGTATCGCCCTGGATCCGGTGGCTAACCGCATCTACGTGGGGAACGTCAACTCCAACTCGGTGACCATTATCCAGGACGGTTCACCAACGCCCACAGCCACGCCCACGGCCACGGCCACGGCCACGCCGCCGCCCAGCCCCACACCGAGTACGGGCCAGATCTGCGTCCTGGTCTTCAATGACGTTGATGCCAATGGGACTCAAGCTCCTGGTGAGGGATTGGTGGCCGGGGCGATGATTACGATCACCAACCCCTTCGGCAGCGTGGTGGCCACCTACACGACGGATGGCGAGCACGAGCCCCGTTGTTTTGGCCCCTTTGATCCAGGCACCTACAGAGTGGCCGAGAAAGAGCCGCCCGGCTATGAATCTACTACGCCCAACCTGGCCTTCGTGCCCGTGACCGCCAACACGATCATCACCGCGGCTTTTGGCGCACGCATCCCGCCGCCTTGCGCTGCTGACCTCTACGAGGTAGACGATAGCCCGGCGCAGGCGCGTGGCATTGACACCTCCGGCACTCGCCCGCAAAATCGCAACTTCTGTCTGGGCATATCGCCCTGGTATCCGGACGATGACTGGGCCTTCTTCTACGTCAACGCCGCGCCGGGTAGCCCGGCAACGCTGACCATGCGCACGACCAGCCTGGCGCCGATGGTGGATACCGTGCTGGAGTTGTTCGGCCCCAATGTGGCCACCACGGATTATCGCCTGGCCAAGGATGACGACAGCGGCGGCGGCTTCGCCTCCCTGATCACCTACACCTTCACGCAAACGGGCAGCTACTACCTGAAGGTGACGAGCCTGGGGTTTGCCAGCGCCGCAGCTAAGCTCAAGGCCCTGGACTTGCCGCTGCCCGCTACCGATGGGGTGAATCGCGATTACACCTTGCTGGTCAGTGGCGGGCCGGCGTTGTCCCCCCGTCTGTACCTGCCTGTGGTCATCAAGAAGATCAAGTATTAGGATCCAGGTGTCCGATGCTTTGTAAGTGCCGGGCACCTGCTCTTAGCGCCAGCTTCCACAACTACCCCATAACGGTCACCAACGCCCTGGGGCAGCGCACCCTGGCCCAGTACGATTATCGCTTCGGTCAGCCCACGGTGGTTATCGAGGTGAGCAACTACGGCGAGATTGCCGCTGGCACGCAGCGCATCACTACCACGCACTACTACGCCAACGGCCAGCGGGTGGCCATGCGCACCGCTGCCGGCGTCACCTACGTCCACAGCGATCACTTGAGGAGCACCAATGTCACCAGCGGGGCGCAAACGGGCAACATCAAGTATTTCCCGTATGGGGCCACGCGCAGTGGCAGCGTATCTACAGCCTACAAGTTCACCGGCCAGCGGCTGGATGACAGCATTGGGTTGTTTGAGCCGGGGTCAACGTTTCCTGCGTTGGCCCCGGCTCTTTGCATTGTGTGGAACCATCGGCCCACGTCCTAAGAATCTTGCCTGTTTATGTGATTTATGATAGAATTGGCGATGTTCAGCAAGGTGCACACTTTTTAAGGGGAAATGACCATGTTGCTCGGTCTGAACGGCGCAACGACGATGCGCGCTGATCTGGCTACGGACATCCGCGTGGCCGGCCAGGCCGGCTACGACGTGGTGGAGCTTTGGGCGGCCAAGCTCGACCGCTTCCTGCAAAAACACACCACAGACGACCTGCTGCGCCTGCTGCTGGCGGCCAAAGTGATGCCGTACAGCATCAACTCCGTCGAGCAGATCACCTTTCGTGAGCCTGGGGAATACCGCGACCAGGTGGCCAGCCGCTGCCGCTACCTGGCGGAGATCGCCGCGCGGCTGAAGTGCCCGTACATCGTGGTGGTACCCAGCGATAAGCCCGCCGGGGCCACCTGGGGCGAGATCCTGGAGGAGTCCGTGCGCGTGCTGCACGACCTGGCCGCCATCGCCAGCGAGTACGAGGTGGGCCTGGCCTTTGAGTTCATCGGCCAGGCCGGGCGCTCGGTGGCTACGCTGGATAAGTGCTGGGAGATCGTGCGGGCGACGAACCGGAAGAACGTGGGTCTGGTGCTGGACACCTTCCACTTCTACGCTGGCGGCTCCTCGCTGGCCTCCATCCGCCAACTTGACCCGCGCCAGCTCTTTGTCCTGCACCTGAACGACGCCGAGGACCGCCCCAAGTGCGACCTCACCGATGCCCATCGCCTCTTCCCTGGCCTGGGAGTCATCCCCCTGCGCCAGATCCTCGCCGCCCTGCGGGCCATCGGCTACGACGGTGTGGCCAGCATTGAGATCTTCCGCCCGGAGTACTGGGCCTGGGACCCGTTGCGTGTGGCGCAGGAGGCCAAGAAGCACGCCGAGGCGGTGCTGAGGGTGACGGGATAGGACGCAGATTAACGCGGATAGACGCTGATAAAATCCTAAAATTCAGCGTTCATTGGCATCCGACGTTACTGACATCCGTGCATAACTCAAGTGGTGGTTGAGTAGCCAATGAGGGCCGCCAGGCGCGGTGGGAGCTGGCCATAGGTAGCGATTTCATCCCTGAGTATGACCTGTGTAGCTTGCATGTCTAGCAGC
>Ga0315268_10002074_pt1 | contig 22874 bp, 24 predicted proteins | sample C1_top_MG_FD_204535 | JGI IMG/M metagenome (GOLD analysis project Ga0315268, IMG submission 204535) | Sediment microbial communities from Yellowstone Lake, YNP, Wyoming, USA - C1_top | ecosystem: Environmental > Aquatic > Freshwater > Lake > Sediment | place: USA: Wyoming | collected 2017-08-01 | reverse complement strand
GTTTTCGGCAAAGAATTCGGGTCTATCTCAATCCGGATTTGCTCTTCGTAGGCGCTGATTTCTTTTTCAAGGGCTTGCTGTTTTGCCAGTTGCTCCGCCAACTGTTTTTTATATAATGATTCCTTGTTTTGTGTTTCTTTCAAAAGGGTGCTTTTTTGGCTGTTTTGCGTTTCGGTTATTTTTTTCTGGTCGGTCAATCTTGAATGCAGATTCTCCAGATTGTTTTTTTCCGCTTCTTTAGCCGCTTCCTGATTTTGAAGGTCATTTTTCAATTCTTTCAATTGTTCGAGATTGGCATTTATGGTGTTTTGAAAATCGTTCATTTGTTCTATATCGCCATAAAAATCGGATAAACTGGCGTTTGCCAAAAGAATTTCAATCAAAGATTTTGATTCCGCTTCATTTATATTTCTGATAGTTTCCGCCAAAACTTTTTTGCTGTCGGCGATTTTTTCCTCCTTTAATTGTATTTCCCCGTTAAGTTCTTCGATATTGAGATTGGCGGCGATAATTTTTTTCTCTGTCAGATTGATATTCGCTTTCAGATTTTTAATCGTTGTTTCGAGTTGGCTGATTTGATTTTTTAAAGTTTTTTTGTCTTGCCCGATTTTATCGAGTTGGTTTTGAAGTTCGTCTATTTCTTTTTGGATTTGAGCAATTTGGGCGTTATTGTCGCTGATTTTTTGCTTCAAATCGTCTATGCGCGAGGCGGAAACGGGTTGAGATGATATTATAATAAACAAAACCACACTAAACAAAATTAATGTTTGCGCAAGAAAATATTTTTTGAAAATTCTTTGCGGCATTTTATTAAGTATTTAGTATTTGTATTGCGCGCCCGAGTCTTTTAAGCGTTTCTTCTTTACCAAGAATTTCTGCTATTTCAAAAGGGCCGGGTGAAGCGGCCTGTCCCGAAAGAGCGACTCTCAATGGCCAAAGCATTGCTCCCCTGTCACCTGTTTTTTCCGCTTCGGCCATAATTAGATTCTGCAATTTCTCCGCTGTAAAAACATCCTCCGGGGCGGGTTCTATAATGTCGCACAATTTTTTAAGGGAATTTTTGATTTTTTCTTCGTCCGTATTCTTCCAAATGAGAAGTTTTTTGTCGTATTCCGGCAGTTCGAAGAAAAATTTGACGCTCTCCCCTATTTCCGAAAGGGTCTTGGCTCTTTCTTTTTCCAAATTTAGCATTTTAATAATTTTTTCGTCCGTGAAATCTTTTTTCGCCGGAAGATACGGTTTGCATTTTTTCAGTAATTCTTTTCCCGGCAATTGCCTGATGTAATATTGGTTAAACCAATTGAGTTTATCGATATTGAAAATGGCGCCGGCTTTATGGACTTTTTCCAGAGAAAAATCCTTGATCAGTTCTTTCATCGAATAAATTTCTTTTTCCGTTCCGGGATTCCAGCCGAGGAACGCCAGAAAATTTATCATCGCTTCCGGAAGATAACCTTTTTTGATGTAATCTTCGACGGCCACGTCGCCTTTTCGTTTGCTCATTTTCGATTTGTCGGGATTCAGAAGAAGCGGCAAATGCACCCACTCGGGAATTTTCCAGCCGAGGTATTCGTAAAGAAGAATGTGTTTTGGCGTTGAAGGCAACCATTCCTCGGTGCGCGTGACATGGCTTATTTCCATCAGATGGTCGTCAACGACCACCGCCAAATGATAGGTGGGGTAACCGTCGGATTTTAAAATTATCTGATCGTCTAATTCGTTTGTATTGTAGGAAATCCTGCCGCGGATAAGGTCGTTAAATTCAATCAAACGGTTATCGGGGATTTTCATTCTTACGGCATAAAGTTCGTGAGCCGATAATTTTTTTTTGATTTCGCCGGGGCTTAATTTCAAACAGCGCCTGTCGTATTTTGGCGCTTGTTTTTTCGCCATTTGTTCATCTCTCATTTTTTCCAGCGTTTTCCCGTCGCAGAAACAACGATAGGCATACCCCCTTTCTATCAATTCCTCGGCATATTTTTTATAGATATCCAATCTTTGCGATTGAATGTACGGCCCGTAGGGGCCGCCGATGTCCGGTCCTTCATCATATTTCAAACCGGCCCATTTCAAACTGCTACAAATCGCTTCTGCGCTGCTTTTAACGTATCTTTCGACATCGGTGTCTTCCAGTCGCAAGATAAATTTGCCGCTGTTTTTTTTGGCGAAAAGATAGGAATATAAGGCGGTGCGCAGGCCGCCGATATGCAAAAATCCGGTCGGACTCGGCGCAAACCTAGTCCTCACTTCGTTCTTTTGACGATATTTTTTCCAGAATTTTAGGTTCATTGATTTAATTTTAACACACAAAAAACCCTAAGAAAAGGAGACTAAAGATGTCAAAAAACACGAAGTTGCCGAATTATTTATATGTTGTTGCTAATTTCTGCTCCAGCATAAAAAAGCAACACTACACTACTATTGTTTTTAATGGTTTGAAATGCCTTTGGAGTTTTATAACTTGAAATGTCTTTGAAGTTTATCTTGATGCAACAATTCTTCGACGGTAAGGATGTCTATAAAATTCTCTATTCCAAAAACATGACAAATGAAAAGAACTTCATCTTCACAGGGATAGGGATATGCCCAAACGCTTTCCTGTAATTTATAGAAATTCCATTCTATTAATTTTCTCCTTAAAGCTTCTCTTGCCTTTTTATATTTATCGGGAATGTCAAAAATAACAATTCGCCATTTTTTATCCCATTTTTTCATTTTGGAGATTTCCATAATATCGGCGGATAATTCTTTGATTTTTGATTCGCCTCTTATGGTTAAACGAATAATTGTTTTATCTCCACTCTCCCTTATAATCTCAACAAGCCCTTTTTTCTTTAAGGAATAAAGACCATTTCTTAAGGTTTTCGGAGAGTACCGGCGCGGCTGTTTATATCTCCCAAAAGCTTGAAAAATATTCGGCGCCATTGCTCCAATAATTAAAATCCCGCCCACTGCCAAAACCGCCAATATCACTTTAGTGACTTTCGCTGATTTCTTTTCTGAATTCAAAAAAGTTTTGATATTTCCTATTATTATTTTTCCAGATTTTTCTATCATATTATGAATGCATTATTTTCTCTTTAATAAATAGATTGTAGCAAATTTATGCTGGAGCATAAAAATACAACAGAACAAAATAAAGGACAAAATGACGAACATTTATGTTGATTTTATTCGAACCACTGATAATTATGAGGCGTGTTCCAGGGCGAGGTTTAAAATTTCGCGGGCGATTTTTCTGGCAGCTTTAGGTTGAGCAAAATTTTTTGCCGCTTCTTTCATTTCTTCCAATCTTTTTTTGTCTTTCAACAGCCGCTGAACTTCCGATAACAAAAGATGGGGCGTTAAATTTGTTTCTTCGATAACCTCCGCTGCTCCCGACCGCGCATAACTATAGGCGTTTTCCCGCTGATGGTTTTGAGCGGAATTATTGAGAGGAATAATGACGGACGGAAGACCCCATGCCGCAATTTCGAAAATAGAACTTGCGCCGGCCCGGGAAATTACAATATCGGCGATACTCGAAGCGTCGCGCAAAAGCATATCGTCAAGATAATCGAAAATATGATAGCGGGATTTAAAAGGCGATTTTTCTAGAACGACAGACAGTCTGTTTTTGACCTCTTCGAAATTATTTTTTCCGCATTGATGAATAATTTGGGCAAAGTTAACGAATTCAGAGGCGATATCAAGAACATTGTCATTGATGTTTTTGGAGCCTTGAGAGCCGCCTAAAATTAATATTGTGGGAATGCCGCTTTCAAGTTGAAAGAACTCTTTTGCTTCTTCGGGCGTCGAGCCTTGAATCCCCCGTCTTATAGGATTTCCCGTAAGAGCAGTCTTATCTTTCGGAAAATATTTGGCGCTTTCGGGAAAAGAAATGGCGATTCTTTTGGCGAATTTGGCGGCCCAGCGATTTACTCGGCCCGGCACGGCGTCGGATTCGTGTATTATAACGGGAATTTTCAAAATGCGGGCGGCAAAAAGCGCCGGGAAACTGGCATAGCCGCCTTTTCCGAAAATCACATCGGGAAATTCGTGGTAAATTTTCCAAAATGCCGACCAAAGACCTCCTGCCGTTTTAAACGCATCCGTTATATTAAAAAGGGAGAAATAGCGGCGCATTTTACCCGCGCTTATTTTTATAAAGCGAATATCCTCTTTCAATAAGAGATTTTCATCGTAGGGAGAATCGGACATAAAAATAAATTCAATGCCGACAAGCCGTTCTTCTTCAACCAAAACGCGCATAGCCTCGATAATGGAAATTATCGGATAAAAATGTCCGCCCGTGCCCCCGCCTGTAAACAAAATTTTCATATTTTTACATTATTTTTTATATTTTGAAATATTCAATAATACCCCCGCTTCCGCCAGAGTCAGCGCCAAGGCGGAGCCCCCCTGACTTATAAAAAGAAGAGGCAGGCCCGCGAGCGGGAAAAATCCGACCATGGCAGCCATATTCATAAAAGATTGGGTTACTATTAGTATAACAATTCCCGAACCCAAAAGTCTACCGAAATTATCCGTTGTCCGGGAAGAAATAAAAAGTCCCCTGTACAACAGGAGTAAAAACAAGCAAATGAGAACAGCTGTTCCCAAAAAACCGAATTCCTCCCCGATAACTGCAAAAATCGAATCCCCTGTCGCCTCCGGCAGATAGTCGAATTTCTGGATGCTCATTCCAAATCCTTTTCCGAAAATTCCCCCCGAACCAAGGGCAATGAGAGACTGGTTTATTTGATAACCCGAACCCTGAGGATCGTAATCCCGGTTTAAGAAATTTATCACGCGTTCCTTCAGATACGGTTTTACTTGAACCACCATAAACAGCAACGCGGCTCCTATCAGAATCATAACGGCAATTTGTTTGAAGCGGCCGCCGGCTATATAAAAAAGGGAAACGGCGGTAAAGGCTATTACCAATAGAGTGCTGATGTTCGGTTCCATAACCAAAAGGCCGGCCACGAAAGCGATAATAATCAGGAACGGAAAAAACCCGAATTTAAAAGAAGACACTTCTTCCTTGCGGGAGGCCAGCCAGGATGAAAGATAAACGAGGAAACCAAATTTTAAAAGTTCCGATGGTTGAAAAAACAGCGGACCGATGCTTATCCAACGCCTTGCGCCGCCGTGGCTAAAACCGATATGCGGCGCAAAAACCAAAACGGTCAAAAAAAAAGTCGCCAAAAAAAGCGGAAGGGATATTTTCCGCCAGAATTGGTATGGAATGCGATTGGTGACAAAAAGCGCCGTGCCCCCGACAACAATGCCGATTAAAATTTGGCGGAATAGAACGTTGTAAAAAGTTCCGGTTTTTTTCGCAGTCGGGCCAAGAAGGGCTGAGGCGAGCATAAAAAATCCGAATAGCACCAAAACGGCTACAATTCCCAAGAGAATTCTGTCGGAGCGATTTTTCATCGTTATTTTAATTTAATCCCGCCCGGCAGGACGAAGAATGCGGCCTTGGTCAACTGCCGTCAAGGCGTTTTCTTTTAAAACAATGCCGCCGTTTATTAAAACGTATTCTATTCCTTTCGGGAACTGATAGGGATTGATGTAATTTGCTTTATCTTCAACCGTTTTGGGATCGAAAACTACTATATCTGCGCAAGTATTTTCCTTGAGGATGCCGCGGTCCGCGATGCCCAATATTTTAGCCGGAAAGCCGGTCATTTTATAAATCGCGTTTGGCCAATCTAGAATCTCTTTTTCTCTGACGAAATGCGACAAAACGCGGCAAAAAGCGCCGAAGGAACGAGGGTGAGGCAAATCTGTTTTTGAACGATAATTTCCTTCGTAGCCCACTCCGTCAGACGCGACCATACTGTAATCTTTCGCGGCCAAAATTTCAATATTTTCCTCCGAGATCGCTTCGCTGAAAATGGAAACCTGAAGTTCGTTGACATTCAATAAGTCCAGTATGGTTTCTTCCGGCGAGATTCCTGATTTTTGACTGAGCTCCAGAAGATTTTTTCCTACAACATCCAAATCATGAAGAGTTGACGCAATAGTGATTTTTTCGTAATGCAGGGTAAGATCCTTCAGAAAATCCAAAAGATATTTCCGTTCCTTGCCGTTGATAAATGAAAGAATTTTTTCTTTCCCCGATTCTATCGCCCACTCGGGCAAAAGCATATAGAGGTTTGATCCCGTCTTGGTGTAAGGAAAAAAATCGCAAGTCAACTGCACTTTTTCTTTGTGGGCTTGTTCTACCATTTCCAGCCCCTGAGGAAACGAAGCCCAAACACTCTTCCCCACCGCTTTAAAGTGATTGATGTGGGAACGGACTCCGGAATTTCTGGCGAGCGAAATCAAATGAGCCAAAGCCGGAAGAAGATTTTTTCCTTCATTTTCCAGGTGATGAACTGTTAGAGCGCCGCGCTTTTCCGCCACTTTAAAAATTTGGAGAATTTCTTCGTTGCTTGCCGAGTTTTGATGAGCCGCTCCCAAATTGGTTGAGATTCCGAAAGCGCCTTCATTGAGAGACCTCTCCGCTAAATACTCCATTTGTTTTATTTCGTCTTTTTTGGCCGGTCTTGATTGTTCATCAAGTATGCCTCTCCGAATTGTGCCGAAGCCGACAAATGTTCCGAAATTTACTCCAATGGGATGACGTTCCAACTCGGAAAGAAATTCGCCCATACTTTGCCAATTTACGTTGATTTTAGAAATGTCCACCCATTTTTGGATAGTTTCTATATTTTCACCCTTTACCAGCGGCGCAAGAGAAGAACCGCCGTGGCCGCCGATAATGGTGGTAACGCCTTGGCGGATAAAACTTTCTTGGCTTGGCTGGGAAAAAAGAGTCCAGTGGGTATCCGAGTGGGTCGTTATGTCGATAAAGCCGGGCGCAACGTATTTATCCGAAGCGTCAATAATAAGCGAGGCCGTCTCGTCTTTAAGATCTCCTATTTCTTTTATTTTTCCGTCATCAATGCCGATATCCGCCTCTTTTGAAGGGCCGCCGCTTCCGTCAAAAATTGTTCCATTTTTGATGATGATTGAATAAGTTGCCATGTTTTTTCATCTTCCTACTAGCGCTATTACCATTCCTATTATAGCAAAAACGATTGAAACGACCCAAAAACGCATGGTTACTTTGTAGGCCGGCCAGCCCTTGGCTTCAAAATGATGGTGAATCGGAGAAACCAGAAAAACCTTACGTTTCAAAAATTTTTTAGAAAGGAGTTGAATTATTATTGAAAGCGAAGTAATGACAAGAGGAAAAGCTATAACAGGAAGAATGATTACGGCATTGGTCAAAAAAGCGATGACGGTAAGAACGGTGGTCAGGCCGAACATCCCGGTTTCTCCCATATAAAATCTCGCCGGGGGTATGTTGAACCAAAGAAAAGCCAAAATCGCTCCCACTAATACCGCGCAAAAAGCGGCGATATCTATTTGATTTTGGAAATATGCTATGCCGCCGTAAGCGCCGAAAATAGAAGCCATTACCCCGCCAGCAAGGCCGTCCAAACCGTCGATGGCGCTGCCGGAAAAAGTCGCGAGCATCACTAAAACGAAAAAAGGCACAAACAGAATGCCGAGGCTAAAATCGCCTACAAATGGAATAAAAATAGCGCTTTTTTCAAGTTTGAAATAAAACCAAAGAGCGCCGATGATTGCGATAATAGTAATGAGTAGAAGGCGGCGGGAAAAACGGAGGCCGCCGGCCACGTATTTTCCTTTGCCGAATACTTGAAGAATATCGTCGGCCAAGCCAACCAAAGCTGCGGCAACTAGGGTGAAAAGAGGAAGCCATGTTTGCGAGCGGCTCAAAAAATTTATTTTTTTAAAAAAAGGCGTTGGGAATAAAACGCTCAAAAACCATATAAAAACAATAAGAAATAAAGGAATAGTCCAAACAAGGATGCCGCCCATGCGCGGCACTTTTGTTTCGCCTTCTTTGTGAAGTTCGGCGTATATCGGCGTCGGGCTGCCGTCCGGGGAAACCGTTCTCACTTCTTTCCGCCAAACTTTGTATTTATACAAAAAATGCGTCAATATAGGCGTCAGAGCAATTCCGATAAAAAAAGTCACCGCCGACAATCCGAAAATTTTCAAAATGTTTAATGCCATATTTTTATGGTATCAGATTATAGAGTGTTTTTACATCATTGAAGCGGCCGTTGTAAGTGGAGCCAAGAACAACAATAATAAACGGACGGCCGTAACCTTTATTTACAACAATTGCCAGATTGCCGCCGGCCAAATCGCTGAAACCGGTTTTTCCGGCAATAAAACCCGGCATATCGTTGATAACTTGATTGGTATTTTTAAATTCCCGTGAATGGGAAATTAGCGAATTAAGGCGGGTGGCTTCAATTAAAGAAAAATCTTTTTTTATGATAAAAAGAAGAAGTTTGGCGATGTCTTTGGCCGAGCCGTAACCGCCGGAAACATTTTGGGATAAATCAAGACCCGTGGCATTTAAAAAATATGTTTGAGTTAAATTAAGCTCTTTTGCCTTTTCATTCATTAAAGAAACAAAATCTCCGCCAAAATCTTTGTTGAATTCCTCTTTTAAAGCAAAGGCGGCATCGTTACTGGATGATATCAGCATGGCGTCTATTAAATCGGAAACCGGCCATTGTTCTTCCGCCAAAAACCCTTCGTCGCCTTCTTGTAAAATCGCTTCTTTTGTTATTGTGACAAGAAGATACGGCGGCAGTTTTTCTTTAGCGACAAGCGCAGTCATAATTTTGGTAAGGCTTGCCAGCGGCAATTGGGCCTCGGCGTTAAACTCAAAAATCGGCTGATTTTTTGAGACATCAAAAACATAAGCCGCTTTGGCTTCCAATTGGATATTATCAAAAGGAGAAAAAACGGGTTCAGCAGAAGGTTGAGAGGAAACAAAAAGAGAAGAAAACAAATTTTGAAAATCATACCGCGCTCGCAGCGCTTCGCGTAGCGAGGCGGGCGGGGGTGCGAGCGAAGATGAACTAAGAAAATCAGAATCCGGTTTTAATACAACCAAATAAACAAGAAATCCGACAACCAAAAGAAAAACAACGCTATTCCGCCATTTGTTCGGATTGCTCCAAAAATTGTTCAATAGATTTTTTAAAGTCTTCATATCCCGGCAATTTTTCGGTATTATCGACGCCTAAAAATTGCAAAAATTGGAATGAAGGGCTGTATAAATAACTGCGGCTGTCTTTCGGATTTATTTTTCTTTCCACCAGCCCTCTTACCAAAAGATTACGGAGAGTGAAACTCGAGTCCACTCCGCGGATGTAATCTATTTCACTCCGGCTCACCGGCTCCCTATAAACAATTATTGCCAAAACTTCCAATCCCGCTTTACCTATTTCTTTGTTGAATTCTTCTTTGGAAATTTTTTCGCATATTTTTGACGCTTCGGGAGCGGTGGAAAGCATAACTTCGCTGCCCTTTTTGAGCAATCTGATTCCGCGGTTTTCCAGTTTTTCCTCCAAAATTTCAAGGCCGGCCTCTATTTCTTTTTCTTTCCTGCTTAAAATCTCCGCCAATTTTTTAATCTTCATCGGTTCGCCTTCCAAAAAAAGTATTGCCTCAATGTAAGAATCTAAATCCATATATTTATGCCAAATTTATTTATGAACTAAGCGAATAATTATAAATTTGAGCACCCCGCCGAAGGCGGGGTTAGAAAAATATATTCCCCCGCCCCGGGCGGGGTCATTATTTTTCATAATTTTTCTTTATCCTGATATTATCAAAAACCCGGTTTTGCTCAACTATTATAAAACCCCGCCTTATGAGTTCCAATACGGCCAAAAAACTTACAATAATTTCAACTTTTTCGGTTTTTTCAGCGGTAAAGACTTCGGAGAAGGAAAGTTCCATTTGCTGATGAATTCTTGAAATAATTTCCGTGATTTTTTTCTCCAGACTAACGGTTTTCTTAACTACGGCTTTGTGTAAAATTTCCTTCACCGGCAAATTTGCGATTATTTGTTTTAAAGTGCCGTGCAGCCCTTTTTTTGTCACGCCTTTCGGTTCCAGAAATCCGAAGCTAAATCCCAAAAACGCTTCCCGGTTAAACATAATATTTTTACCGAAGGATTGGCCAAGATTAAGAGCAAAATTTCTTATCTGGGCATAAATTTGGAGCCGGCGTTCCAGGTCTTTGATATCCCCCGCTTCTTCTTCGGTCAATTGGAAGGAAGGAATAAGAGATGCCGACTTGATTAGCATTAAAGTGGAAGCAATGGCAACAAAATTGGCAACTTCCGGCAACGGAAATCCTTCAATGTCCTTGAGGTAATTGATATATTGATCCGTAACATCCGCAAGCGAAACCTCGTTAATGGAAAGTTTCCGCTTTTCGATAAGCTCCAATAGCATCGCCAACGGCCCCTCAAATTTTTGAAGTTTCACTTGATAGGTCATTTTGTTCTCTTCGGTTTTTCCAATGAAAGGCCTAATTCTTTCAGTTGGGCTGGGCTGATATCGGAGGGAGCATCCATCATTAGGTCTCTGCCATCGCCGGTTTTGGGAAATGCGATTGTTTCGCGGATGTTCGGTTCGTTCAGAAGTATCGCCATCAGACGGTCAATTCCTAAAGCAATTCCACCGTGCGGCGGCGCGCCAAAACTAAACGCCTGAAGCAAGTGGCCGAATTTTTCTTCAATTTCCTCTTTACTATGGCCTAAAATTTCAAAAATTTTTTTTTGAATTTTTGAATTCGTTATCCTAATGCTTCCTCCCCCCAATTCAAAACCGTTGCAAACCAAATCGTGCTGCCAAGAGCGCGCTTTTAACGGCTCTTTATCAAGAAGCGGAATATCTTCATCTTTCGGTGCGGTAAAAGGATGGTGCATTGAAGCGATTTCTCTGGTGGCAATTTTTTCAAAAAGCGGAAAATCAATTACCCAAGCAAAAGCCAAGACATTCGGGTTCTTTTCTCTTTCCGGCCTTAAATCAAATTTATCATCTTTGAATTTTTCTATTGCTTCTTTGTAAGTGAATTTCGGAAAAGGTTTTTGAAAAATTTTTTTGCCGGCAATTTCTTCGGCAAGTTTAATCATCAATTCCTCAATTAAATTCAAAATATCGTCTTGTTTTACAAAACTCATCTCAATGTCCAATTGGGTGAATTCCGGCTGCCTGTCGCCTCTTGTATCTTCATCTCTAAAGCATCTGGCAATCTGGAAATATCTTTCCAGGCCCGCCACCATTAAAAGTTGCTTATATTGCTGGGGCGACTGGGGCAGGGCGTAAAATTGTCCGGGATGAAGCCGAGATGGCACAACATAATCGCGCGCGCCTTCCGGAGTTGATTTGGTTAAAATCGGCGTTTCAATTTCTGAAAATCCTTTTGAATCCAAAAAATCTCTTATTTCTTTTATGATTTTGTGCCGAAGACGAAGATTTTTTGCCAATCTTGGCCGCCGCAAATCAATGTAGCGGTATTTCAGTCGAGTTTCTTCGTTAATTTCATAACCATCGGTATCGGGCAAAAACGGCGGGGTTTCGCTGGGATTTAAAATTTCCAATTTTTCCGCGGCCATTTCTACGGACCCGGTTTTAATATTCGGGTTTTCCGAACCTTTTGGCCGGAAATTTATTTTCCCCTCAATCGAAACCACCCATTCAGAACGCAAAGAACCGGCTTTTTCATATGCTTCGCCCAATTGAGGGGCGAAAACAACCTGTAAAAGACCGGTTCGATCCCGTAAATCGATAAAAATAATTTTCCCGTGGTCTCTTCGGGAATGAACCCATCCGCAAACCTTGACGTTTTTCCCTGTATAATCGGGAATTTTTTCTATAAAAATCCGTTCCATTACCCTTTATTTTAATATATTAGCCTTAAAATGACAACAAAAACTGGCTGCTTTTAGGCAACCAGTTATTTTTAAATTTTATTTTGGTTCAAGATGGTTCAGGATGAATCATAATATCTTTTATTTCCGGTATCTCTTTTTCGACCTCATCTTCTATTTGATGACATATCGCGTGAACTTTTTTGAGAAAAAGATTCGGATCCACGATAATATGAATGTCCAAAAAAATATGATCTTCATCACCCCTCGTCCTTATCTGATGGCAGGAATTGACTCCGTTTACCGATTCAACGATTTTTTTTATTTTTCGGATATCCACAAGCGCCTTATCCGATAAAACCGATGATGTTTCTTTGAATATATTGAATGCCAATTTCCCGATAAATACAACCACAAAAGAAGCGATAATAGGATCAATAATCGTCGGCAGGCCGATTTTTATCAATAACGCCCCCAAAATCACGGCGCCGGTGGTTATATAGTGGGATTTGGTGTGTAAGGCGTCCGCTTTCAGGATTGTGCTTTTCAATTCAATTCCCTTTTTGTATTCGTAACGCGCCACAAAAATATCAATCAATAAACAGCAAGTCAAAATTGCAAAAGCAATCGGAACAATATTGGGATGAATCGTTACCGATTCGGAAATTTTTTCAAAAATGTTTTTGACAATTTCCCAACCCGCAATTATGAGAAAAAACAAAATTATTTGCGAAGCAATTGCCTCATATTTTCTGTGACCGTAAGGATGGTCGGTGTCGGCCGGTTTCTCGGCGAATTTTATGCCGATAATTCCCACGATATTAGTGGTTCCGTCAAAAAAAGAGTGGATACCGTCGCTTAAAATGCTTATTGTGCCGGTCAAAACCCCCAGTAAAATTTTTGAAGCGGCGACAATCCAATTCAGAATTAAAATCAGCCAAAGGACACTTTTAATTTCCCGGAAATTCACCTTAAATTCCTCCTCGAATTCGCTAAGCGGCGAATATTTTCAACGTCCATTATTTGGTATCAAAATAGCATTTTTACAAAAGAAAACAAGCCTGCAAAAAATCAAGCCGTGCAGCTAATTAGTTAACCAGTATTTTATAAATTGCCTTGTTTCTATGCGAAGTTTTAAAGTGTCCGCCCGGGAGGACTCGAACCTCCAACTTTCTCCTTAAAAGGGAGCTACTCTACCAAATTGAGTTACGGGCGGGTTTTAATGTTTATTTGATACAAAGAATAACGCGACGAGCGGCAATGTCAACCACCAGAAAAATGCCCGGGAAGAGGCGAAAAGATTTTTTACAATCGGCGAAAAATTAAAAAGTTCTTTGGCCGGCAGAAGCTGAAAGACAAAACTCATCAAAAGTCCCACTTCCAAAAAACTCAATAAAAATATTTTCCACCACTCCCGCGTTCCCGAAACATTGTCTCGCAATAAAAATCTATTGAAAAGAATGGTCAGAAGAATAATAAGAATCACGAAAACCAAAGCGCGGAACAAAAAAACATTTAGAAGCGTTTGGCCTTTGATAAAATAATCAAGATAGGAAAAATTTTCAAACACCAAAGCGGAAATATAGAGAGAAAGAAGCGCGGCAACAAGTTTCATTTTTCCCAAGGTGATCCCGTAAAAAAATCCGGCGGCGACAAAAAATAAAACAGCCATTAAATCCCAAGTGGGATTAGCCAATATTTTCGAAATTATTTCTAAATTGGTGAGAGCCATTAATGATAATTATACCAAATTTATTTAGAAATTAGAAATTTGAAATTAGAAATTTTATTATATTCCCTCTTCCCGCAAATCCTCAATAATTTTTTTGATACGGCTGGATAATCTTTTCGGGGTTTTAATTATTATTTTAATCAGCAAGCTTCCCCTCTCGCCGCGTTCGTTGGGAATTCCTTTGTCTCTTATGCGCAAAATTTCTCCGGAATCGATACCGGCGGGAATTTTCAGCCTAATGACGCCGTCGAGCGTTTTTATTTCTTTTTCCGCTCCCAAGAGGGCGTCGGATAAACGAATATTTAAATTCATTAAAAGATTATTTCCCGAGCGCTGAAACACCGGATGCGGCCGAACATGGACTTTCACGTACAAGTCGCCCGCTATACCGTGACTTATCGCTTCTCCTTGGCCGGCCAATTTTATCATTTGCATATCTTCTATGCCGGCCGGAATTTTTATGTTGACCTCTTCGTTTTTGATCATTACTCCTTCACCTTTGCAAACGGGGCATTTCTTTTCCGGAACTTTTCCGCGGCCATAGCAATTTCCGCATTCGCTTTGAGAAGTTATTGTGCCGAAAAAAGAACGCTTGGTTTCGTGTATCCTGCCGGAACCTTGGCATGCGGGACAGGTTTTGAAACCAACTCCTTCCTCCGCGCCTTTACCGTGACATTTTTCGCAAATACCCGGTTTTGTCAGAACAATTTTGCGTTCTGCGCCGAAAACCGATTCCTCGAAACTTATTTCCAAATCAATAGAAATATCGCGTCCCCTTTTAACGCGAGCTCTTCTTCTTGTTTCAAAACCAAAAACATTTCCAAAAATGTCTCCCAAATCCCAGTCAAAGGTTCTTCCTCCTTCGGCGGAAAAATCACCAAAATCCCCGAAGTCAAATCCGCCAAAATCGAATCCCCCGCTTCCGCTAGTACCGGCTGTTCCGCTGAAAACTCTGCCGTATCTGTCGTATTCGGCCCGTTTCGCGTCGTCAATCAGAACATGATATGCTTCGTTTATTTCTTTGAATTTTTCTTCGTTTCCGCCCGCTTTGTCGGGATGAAATTTATGCGCCAAACGGCGATATGCTTTTTTGATATCTTCTTTGGTGGCGTTCCTTGGAATATCCAATATTTGATAGTAGTCTTTGGCCATATTTTTTTAAAATTCGAAATTCGAAAATCGTCCTTCGACTCTCGCTCAGGACGCCCTGAGTTTGTCGAACGGGCGAAATTCGAAACAAAATTATAAAAATTTCAAAATCCAAAGCTCAAATGTCAAATCAAATCTAAAATCCGAATGCCCAAAGATCAGTTTTGGATTTTGAGCTTTAGGATTGATTTGAAATTTGGATTTTGACATTTGGATTTTATTTAGGATTTAGGATTTTCGTCATTTTTCTCTTCAAAATCTGCGTCTTTCACTCCACTTCCATTCTCACCACCTCCCCTTTCCTGTTTATAAAGTATTTCTCCTATTTTTTGAATTTCCCGCGATAAATCTTCACTGGCGCTTCTGATGGCATTAATGTCATCGCTTTCTTTTACTTTTTTAAGCGCTTCAATTTTTTCTTCGATGGATTTTTTGATATCAGAGGGAACTTTTTCTCCGGCATCCCGCAATGCTTTTTCCGAAGTATAAACGAGGGCATCGGCCGCATTTTTTATTTCGGCGTTTTCCCTTTTTTTACGGTCTTCTTCGGCGTGAATTTGGGCATCTTGTTTCATTTTTTCAATTTCTTCTTTGGAAAGACCCGAAGAAGCTTCAATGCGAATTTTCTGCTCTTTCCCTGTGGCTTTATCTTTTGCTTTGACGTTTAAAATACCGTTTGCGTCGATGTCGAAAGTCACTTCAATCTGCGGCATGCCCCTCGGAGCCGGGGGGATGCCATCGAGCATAAATCGGCCCAATGTTTTATTATCCCGCGCCATTTCGCGCTCGCCTTGCAGGATATGAATTTCAACCGAGGTTTGATTGTCGCCGGCCGTGGAAAAAATTTGCGTTCGGGAAACGGGAACGGTGGTGTTTTTTTCGATCAGTCTTGTCATCACGCCGCCGAGAGTTTCAATTCCCAAAGAAAGCGGGGTGACATCAAGCAAAAGTACGTCTTTTACTTCTCCGCCAAGAATGCCTCCCTGAACCGCCGCTCCCACCGCCACGACTTCGTCCGGGTTTATTGTTTTATTCGGTTCTCTGCCGAATAAATTTTTGACCGCCTGTTGAATGGCCGGCATTCTGGTTTGGCCTCCCACCAAAATAACTTCCTCGATATCGGAAGGAGAAAAATTCGCCGCTTTCAACGCCCTTTTTGTAATTTCAATGGAGCGATCAATATATTCAGCGACCAATTCTTCCAATTTGGCGCGGGTCAATTTCAGCAAAAGATGCTTCGGTCCGGATGCGTCGGATGTAATAAAAGGAATGTTTATTTCCGTCTCAAAAGTGGACGAAAGTTCATGTTTCGCTTTTTCGGCTGCATCTTTTAATCTCTGTAAAGCCAAAAAATCTTTTGAAATGTCTATTCCGCTTTCTTTCTTAAATTCTGAGACAATCCATTGAATAATTTTTTGATCAAAATCATCGCCTCCCAGATGAGTATCGCCATCTGTTGATTTAACTTCGATAACATCGTCCCCCACTTCGAGTATTGAAATATCGAAAGTGCCGCCGCCAAAATCGTAAACCGCGATTTGTTCGTTTTTCTTTTTATTGAACCCGTAAGCGAGAGCCGCGGCAGTCGGTTCGTTTATGATTCTTCGCACCTTAAAGCCGGCAATTTCTCCCGCGTCCTTGGTGGCTTTCCGCTGACTGTCGTTGAAATAGGCGGGAACCGTAATTATCGCTTCCTCGATTTTTTGACCGAGTTTCGCCTCGGCATCTGTTTTCAGTTTTTGCAGGATCATTGCCGAAATTTCTTCGGGCCGATACCATCCGCCAGATGGCGGATCGCCCATTTTTACTTCCACTCCCCCGCTCGAAGAAGCCTGCATTTTATAAGGCAGCCACTCCCTGTCTTTAATTACCGTCGGGTCGGAAAACGAACGGCCGATCAGCCGCTTTATGGAAAAAATTGTGTTTTTGGCGTTGGTAATTGCCTGCCGTTTTGCCAAAAGGCCCACAAGCCGTTCGCCCGCCTTGGAAATGGAAACGATGGATGGCGTTGTGCGTCCTCCTTCTTCGTTTTCCAAAACTCTCGGCTCGCCGGCTTCTATAATTGCCATCGCCGAATTAGTTGTTCCTAAATCAATACCTAATATTTTGCCCATAATTTTTATTTTATTTATTTTTTACTCTTTTTTAGACACTTTAACTCTGGCTGGCCTCAAGACTTTTCCGTAAAGCATATATCCTTTTTGCATTTCCTCTACTATAATTCCTTCTTCTTTTTCCGAATTCGTTTCTCCGACTATCTCGTGGAGCTGGAGATTAAATTTTTCACCGATGCTTTTAATCGGCTCGAGCCCGTATTTTCTTAAAATATCTTCCAGTTGCATTTTAATCAAAATAATTCCTTTTGAAAATTTTGATTCTTTCTCGTTTTCAAATGCCAAGTCGAAACTGTCCAAAACGGCCAAAATATCAGAAATCAGAGCCGCATTCGCGAATTTTACAAATTCCTGATTGCGGCGTTCGTCGTCTTTGCGGGCGTTAATCAAATCCGCTTTCGCCCTCTGCCATCCGTTAAGATATTCCTCCTTCAATTCCTGGCATTTTTTCAATTTTTCCTGCAGTTGCTTGATTTTTTCCTGAAAATCCAAATTTCCGGCCTCACCATCGGTTTCCTCTACAATAATTTCCTCTTCTATTTTATTGTCTTTTTCTTCAGCCATAGTTAAAAATATAACATCTATTTATTCAATGTCAAGTCCTGTGAGTTCCTTTTATCTCTTGCTCCATTGCGGCGCCTTCCTTGCTTTTTTTAGGCCGAATTTGCGGCGTTCTTTCATCCTGGAATCGCGTCTTAAAAAGCCGGATTTTTTCAAGGATTTACGCAAATCAGGCCGAAATTTTATTAACGCTCTGGCAATGCCGTGAGACAAAGCGTCGGCCTGGGAACTGATACCTCCTCCGACTATTTTCGCTTCTATGCGGATTTTTGAAAAAAGATTCGTTTCTTTCAACGGCGCCTCCGCTATCTTTTGCAAATTCGGAACGAAAAAATATGAGAGATATTCTTTGCCGTTGACAATAATTCCGGGCTTGCCATTGGTAAAAAGCCGCACCCTCGCAATCGATGTTTTTCGGCGTCCGACCGACTCGAAATAAGCGGCTTCTCTTTCTTCGGTTTTTTGTGTCTTTATCATATTTGCCAATTATAATTCTACGGAAAGGTTTTTTAAAATTTTTTTTAGAAGTTTGTTTTTCGGGAGCATCCCTTTTACAATCCTTTTAAAAGCCATTTTGGGATTTTTTTCCATTATTTTTTTTAGAGACGTGTATTTTAAATTGCCCGGATATCCGGAATGACTTTTGTAAATTTTTTGTTCAAGTTTTTTTTCATTTATCTTCGCGCCGGAAAGATTCACGACTTTAACGCGCGTTTTCGGAGTCACGTTCGGCAAATAGGAGGCGCTTGTTTTCTCCGTCAGATTTTTTGCCGTTTCCGCCGCCACTCTGCCCAAAGATTTATTTTTTGCGTCAATGATATACATAATACTAATCTACAAATATATGAATTTCGTGTATTCGCAGCATTCGTGTCAATTCGCATATTCGTATATATGAATTTCGTGTATTCGCAGCATTCGTGTCAATTCGCATATTCGTATCATATATTTATACTAATTCTATAATCGCCATCGGACTTGTATCGCCCGATTTGCGTCTTCCTAATTTTACGATGCGGGTATATCCGCCCTTTCTTTCTGTATAGCGCGGCGCGATGTCGCTGAATATTTTTTTGACCTGTTTGGGCAAAAGCGTTTTTGCAATCCGCCGCCGGTTTGAAACGTTGTCTTTTTTTGCCGTTGTTATCATCTTTTCGATTAAGGGCCTAATTTCCTTGGCTCTGGCCTCGGTAGTGGTAATTTTTCCCGCTCTCACAAGATTATTTAAAAGAGAACGAATGAAACTTCGCCTTAATTTTCTTTCTCTTCCAAATTTTCTTCCTTTTTTAAGATGTTTCATTTGAGTGTTAGTCCTAAACCGGCAAGAGCTTCTTTAATTTGATCCACCGCTTTTTTGCCGATACCTTCTATTTCCAGAAGATCGTTTTCTTTTTTTCTGACCAAGCCTCCGATCGTCCTGACGCCGGCGGCCGAAAGCGCTGATGAGATGCGGGAAGGAAGATTTAAATCCTCGATACGGGTTTTCAGAATTTCCGTCTCGCTGGCGCTCCCTTCTTCTTTTTTGGACTCGACGCTTAACGGCTCTTTGGCCGGTGAAGGAATTTTTTCCGTCTCTTTTTCGGAGGGCGGAATCTTCTCAATTTTTTCCTCGACGCCCGCAATCGCCTCAAGCTGGTTTATGATAATTTTAACGGCTTGCTCCAAAGCTTCTCTCGGACTTATGCTTCCATCGGTTTCAATAACAAAACGAAGGCGGTTGTAGTCCGTGCGTTCGCCGACTCGCATATTTTCCACTTCGTAATTCACCCGTCTTACCGGCGTAAAAATGGCGTCTAAAACTAAATTGCCGATTTCCACTTTTTCTTTTTGCAAAACTTCTCGGGGAACGTATCCCAATCCTTTTTCTATCCTCAATTCAAGATTTAACTTTGCGTCTTTGGATGTAAGCGTCGCTATCGGCGCGTCTTTATTCAAAATTTCCACTTGGCTGGGCGCCACCAAATCTTTGGCGGTAATTTTTTTAGGGCCTTTTGCGGATAACGTGACAGTTTGCGGTTCGTCGGTATGCATTTTAAATCTGATTTGCTTAAGATTCAACAAAATAAGTATGACATCTTCTTTCACGCCAGGAATAGTCGAAAATTCGTGATTGACTCCTTCGATTTTGACGCTCGTGGCGGCGGCGCCGGCTAAAGACGACAAAAGCACCCTTCTTAAGGCGTTGCCTATGGTGTAACCGTAGCCCGCGTAGAGGCCGTCAATTTCATATACGCCTTTATTGTCTTCTTCCGAGACAACTCTTGGCTTTGATGGCAAAATAATATCGTATTGCATATCTTTAAAATAAAATTTTTAATTTTTAATTTTTAAAAAATTACCTTGAATAAAATTCGATAATGGCGTTTAAGTTGGTTTTCACTTCAATGTCCTGCGCCTGGGGTTTGCCGATAACTTTGCCTTCTTTTTTCTCCTTGTTCAATTCCAGCCAAACCGGCGGCTGATATTTTTTAAAATAGATATCGATATCCTGAAAAATTTTTTTTGAAGCGCTCTGGGGCCGAATTGCAATTATATCGCCGACTTTTAACCTACGGGAAGGAATATTAGTCTTTTTGCCGTTTACCATAATATGGCCATGGCTTACCAATTGTCTTGCTATACTTCTTGATTTGGCGAAACCTAGCCTGTAAACGACATTATCAAGACGCAATTCCAGGATTTCCGCAAGACGCGAAATAATATCGCTGCCTTTTCCTTTCAGCGCTTCCTTAACATAATTTTTAAATTGTCGTTCGCGGAGCAGATAAAAAAATTTTAATTTCTGTTTTTCGGCCAACTGAGAGCCGTATTCCGATAATGCCCTCCTCGGCTTTTTTTCCGCGCCTCTTTTTTGAACTCCCGGCGGATAAGATTTACGCGTCAGGGGACATTTAGGAGTATAGCATTTTTCCTCCTTTAAAAACAATTTTTCTCCTGCCCTTCTACAAATTTTGCATTTTGTGTTAATCATACTCTTCTTGGTTTTGGCGGGCGGGGACCATTGTGAGGCAAAGGCGTGATATCGCGAATAAAATTGAAATCCATGCCTTTGGCGGCAAAAGAACGGATTGCCGCCTCCCTGCCGGCGCCCACGCCCTTTACCATAACGCCCACCTCTTTAACGCCTATCATTTTTGCTTTATCGGCCATCAATTCCGCGACTTTTGAAGCCGCAAAAGGAGTGCCCTTTTTAGCGCCTTTGAATCCCAAGGCGCCGGCCGAAGAAGAAATTACGACATTTCCCTTTTCATCGGTTAAAGACAATATGGTGTTATTGTAGGTGGACTGAATATATAAAATGCCGCTTGTCAGTTTCTTTTTTGGCAAGCGTCCCAGCGAACGCGAGGTAAGGCTTTGGTCAATGCCGCCTCCTCCTTTTTGAATGATGCGTTTCTTCCCCATAAGAATTAAGAATTATGTTTTCTCTAATTTTCTTTTGCCGCTTGTGGTAGTTCTCCTGACATTTCCGCGCCTTGTCCGGGAATTCGTTTTTGTGCGCTGCCCTCTTACCGGCAAGCCTCTCATATGACGGATACCCCGGTAACTTTTAATGTCTTTTAATCGTTTGATGTTCATCATAACCTCCCGACGGAGTTCTCCTTCAATTCGATATTTTTCAACTTCTTCCCTGAGGCGATTTGCATCCTGGGGCGTCAGATCCTTGACTTTTTTATTTCTGGGAATATTTAATTTATCCAAAATTTTCTGCGCCAAAGGAACGCCAATGCCGTAGAGATAGCTTAACGCTATTTCGAGTTGCTTGTTATCCGGAATATTTGCTCCTGCTATTCTCATATTCTTATCCCTGCCTTTGTTTGTGCCGCGGGTTTTTTCTGCAAATAATATAAAGTCGACCTTTCCGTCGAATCATTTTGCAATTTTTACATCTTTTTTTGACCGATGGACGTACTTTCATATATTTTTATAATCTTTGCACAATCCGTCCCTTCCCTTCCTCATAGGGGTTCAATTCAACTTTTACTTTGTTGCCTACAAAAACCCTGATGCGATAGAGACGCATTTTCCCGGCCAAATTGGCCAAAATTTCCCTTCCGTCATTACCGAGCACGCGAAATGTCGCATTCGGCAATGCTTCGATAACGGTTCCAAAGACAAATTTTTCCTTATCTTTGCTTTTCGGCATTATTTAGATTACAGCTGACATAATAACAGATTTAACGGATGGAAGTCAAGGTCATCTGGCATGCTCAAGGATTTTCCTTTAATACCCGCTGAATGGCGATTTTGGAGGGATCTTTGGGAATATGGTGCCACCAGCCGGGCTTAAAAACAATTTTTGCCTTTTCTATCGCCGAATATTTTGGAAAAATGCCGTTAGGGTTTTTACTTTCCTTTATCAAATCGGCCTTAAGGCCGGCTTCGTCGACTTTCCAGATAAAATGGGCTTTTCCCTTCAGGTTGAAAACGATGCTTGTTGCGGTGAACTTTTTTAATTCAAAATCAAGGTCGGCTGCATTAATGACTTCAATTTGTTGAGCAGTTTCCCGATCAAAATATTTTTCAGCAAGCGCCTGGTTTATGCTGTTTTTTCCCAAAAGAAACCCTAAAAGAGCGGCGCTTTCCTTAATATAAACTTGGCTCGTTTCTTCGCCCGCTTTTGGCATAGTCGCTTCTTTGTCAAAAATAATTTGTTTGGCATTGTTATAAAATAAGAGCTCTTCGGGCCTCGGATTAACGGCGTTTTTTAAAAGATAGTCCTGAATTTTTGATTTTAGGGATGAATCAAGATTGTTAATGTCGTTTTCGGTGACAACCGGGACATCTCCCACAAATCCTCCAGTCATTTCGGTTTTGGAGCGGCCGTAAATCCGTTCGCGTTTTGTCGGGTCTTTAAAACCCGGGATAATGAAATCCGTAAGCCCGATGTTGTATTCCGCCCCCGGCTTATCGGCGTACACCGTTACTTCAATTTCGCTGGGTGTGATTTTCCCTTCTTCAATCTTCGCGCCAGGTATGATAATCGATTTGTCGAGGCGGTAGATTTTCCCGTCGGGCGTTTCTAGCCGGGTGCCGGCAACCAAACTTTGAGGTTGAGACGTGTAAGCATTATAAATCATCACCCGGCCGCTGGCTTTTCTGGAGACCTGTTTTATGCCCGTGGAGACCGCGGTTCCTTCTTCCTGCTGCTTCAATTGCATTACTTCAAGAGGCAATTCGTCTTTTTGAGGTTCGACCGAAGCGCTGAAAACCGCGTCAACGTCAATAAATTCCTGACGCGGCGTTATTTCCACGACAATTGACGAAAATTTATTTAAAATGATAATGCCTCCGAATATCAAAATGGCTAATAAAACAAAACTTAAAATAATCTTAAATTTTAATTTAAGGCGCGGGAATTTCAAATTCAAACGAGGGAATTTCAACCCTTGCGTGCCGCTAGACAAGTCTTTTTTCTTTTTTTCTTCTTTTGCTGCGTCATTAATCGACTTGTCCCATTCGTCTTCCGCGCCTCCCGATTTTTTTTTGGAAGGCTCCTTTGCTTCAGGCTCTTTTTTAACGGGTTCCCGAAGAGTCTGTTTCTTTTTTAAAACAATGTCTTGGATT
>Ga0315268_10002073_pt1 | contig 22882 bp, 18 predicted proteins | sample C1_top_MG_FD_204535 | JGI IMG/M metagenome (GOLD analysis project Ga0315268, IMG submission 204535) | Sediment microbial communities from Yellowstone Lake, YNP, Wyoming, USA - C1_top | ecosystem: Environmental > Aquatic > Freshwater > Lake > Sediment | place: USA: Wyoming | collected 2017-08-01 | reverse complement strand
CCGGTGACGGTGTTGCCGGACAGGTTGGCTTACGGGAGCGATTTGCTTTTCACGAATGCGCAGGCGGGCGGGGAAATGAAGTTTTACCGGTTCAACGTGCCTTCGGGGATAGCGAGCATTGAGGTGCGGCTGGAGGAGGGGGTGGGCAACCCGGTGATGTATTTGAACGCGGGGACGCTTGCGGTTGGAACGGCGGGCTATAACTACTCCGATGGCTACGGTAATTACGGGGGCACGAATTGGCTGTGGCGCGATGGCAGCTTGATCACTGTGCCCAACCCGAGCGGCACGTACAGTCTCTCGGTTTATGGTTCCACCGACGGCTCTGGCCACTACCCCGATGCCAGCTACCTGTTGCGGGTGGGGGCGCCCGCTCTGCCGCAGTTGAGCTTTAGTCCTGAATTTGACACTGTCACCCTGACTAACGTCGCCTCGGGCCTGCTGGCCGATCAGCAACACGCATATTACCAGGTAACCGTTCCAGCGACCGTCGCCGGCGCGCCGGTCCTGGGCTGGAAGCTGGATTTGACGGCACTTAACGGCTCGCCGTCGCTGCGGGTGCGGCAGAACCTGCTGCCCGATAACTCTTGCGACACCACGGCGTATGCCTCTGTCGGCAGCATCATCATCGCCCCACCGTATCTGACACCTGGGGTGTGGTATGTGGATGTGAAAGGGAGCGGCTCGACGACGTTTTCGCTGACCAGCAGCGCGATCACAACCAACCGGCTCGCGCACCCGCTTTGGACGATGCCGCAAGTGGGACATACGGACACGGCGCCCGGCTTGGTCTTTCCCGCCATCGGCGACAGCGGCGTTGACACCAACGGCAGCCCCATTCTGGACCCCCAAACGGGCACGGTCACCGATCAAGGAATTGATCTCAAACAAGGCCATTTCGATCTTTACGCGGTGGTCGTGCCGACCAACAACGCGGGCCTGCTGCGCACCGAGTTGCAGGCCATCAGCGGCAATCCCAATCTTTACTTGCGTGTTGGCGCGGCGCCGACCTTGAACCACTATGCGCAAGGCTCTTGCGACTGGTGGGACAGCTTGGTTGACCGCCAGTTGACCGGTGGCACGACCGAATATGGCAATTGGGTGCCAATCCATGGCCGGTACGAAACCGAATTAACCAATGGTTTGTGGGTGCTGGCCGTTCAGGCGGGCGGCAATGCCAACGCCCGCTATCGGCTGCAACTTTCCTGCGGCAACCCCGTCCTGAATGGCTTGGTGCAGGACTTGGCTTTGAACGGCGGCAGTTGCTCCGACCAGAACCTGCTTGGCGGCGATTGGCGTTATTACCGGGTGGAAATCCCCGACCCGGCGCCGGCCAACTGGGTGGTTACTTGGTCGCGCAGCTTGGGCAGCGCCCGCATGTTTGTCCGCGACACCGTGCCGCCGGGTGACGGGATTAGCCCGGCGGACTTTTCCAATCCAAATTACACTGGGTCGTGGCAGTCTTGGGAAAGCCAGTACCTGGAGAGCTGGGCTGGCGATGCCAAAAACCAAGGCCCCTATCCGCGGTTCGATGATCCGGGCATCGTTACCTTAACCACGCCGCCACTTCGCCCGGGCAGCGTCTATTACCTCGGCTTTTGGTCTCCGGTTGACACGACCTTTTCGGTCAGCTCGGCTACGAGCGGGGGCACGGTGGCCGTGACCAATTCGATTCCCTTCTATGGTGGCTCGATCACCGGCGTGCTCCCCGGCTACGGCAGCCTGCGCTACCGGATGGACGTGCCGCCGGAAGCCACCCGCATCCTCTTCGGCGCGAACAACTCGGCGAACGTGGTCCTTTCTTTGGAGCAGGGCACGATTGCGCTGCCTGGCGGCCCGGCGCACTGGACCAGCTACCAATGGAACAACAGCCAGTACCCGAACCAGGCCAACGCCAGCCTTAACCAACCGCTGCTCACCCCGAACAATTGGCCTTGGCTGCCGGGATACACGTATTACCTCACGGTTACCAACCTCAGCGCCAGCCAGGAAACCATCGGCATCAACCTGTTCGCGCCGGCGGACTTGGCGCCGGTGGCGGTGTCCGCGCCGACGAGCGTGACTTCAACGCGGCCAAATCCCACTATTCAAGTGATTTGGGGCGTGATCAATCAGGGAGTGGCCGCAGCGTCAGGCAGTTGGTATGACACCGTGTGGTTCTCGACCAATGGGGTGCTGGACGCAAAGTCAATCAACGTGGGTAATTTCTGGGTCACCCAAACCGTGGCGCCGGGAGGCAGTTATGGGCAGACCAACAATGTGACGCTGCCGATGACTGGCAGCGGCAGCTTTACCTTGTTCGTGCAGGTTGATGCCGGTAACTCGATCTACGAGGCGAGCTTGAGCGACAAGGTTTCAACCCCGATCAACGGCACCTTCACACTGAGGCTACCGGACTTGATGCCCGTGTCGTTGACAGCACCAGCGACGGTGATTTCAACCCAGCCCAATCCAACTATCCAGGTCGTGTGCGGCGTGACCAATCAGGGGATTGGCGCAGCCTCAGGCGGCTGGTATGACCGAATCTGGTTCTCGGCGAATGGCGTCCTGGACGCACAGTCGAAGAATCTGGGCGACTTCTACGTTAGCCAGGCGGTGGCGCCGGGCGACAGCTACTGGCAGACCAATTCGGTGACTTTGCCGATGGCCCAAAGCGGTACTTACACACTCTTCGTGCAGGTGGACATCTACAACTCGATCTTTGAGTCCGACGAACAAAACAATGTTGCCGGCACGTTGCCTGGGTCCCTGACTCTGGTTGGCCCTGACCTGACTGCAAGCCTTACGGTGGACAACGCCTTTGAGCTGTACGTCAGCACGAACGACACTGTGTCGGGAACACTTGTAACCTCAGGCGCAGACTGGAGCACGACTTATACAGGTGGCGCGATATTGACGACGGGCGTGGTTAACTACATCCACGTGCGCGCCATGGGCTGGGGCTCTACTGAGGCCTTTATCGGAGAGTTCAATTTACTCAACACGAATTTCGTGTTTGCCGATGGAGCCAGCAAGCTTTTGACCTCGCCGACAAACTGGCAGGTGAGTTTGGCGGGATTCGGGAGCGACTACCAGACGCCGTCTAGTGATGGTTTCAATGGGGTGGGGCCGTGGGGCTATCGAAGCAGCATCAGCTCGGATGCACAGTGGCTCGGTTTTCCGAGCGGGAGTGTGGCCTATTTTTCTGCGTCCATTGCGCCGGCAGGTGGCTTCTCCCCGCCATTGTTCGCCGCGGTCGGTTTCACAGCGGACGGTGCATTCCGATTTGCCGTCTATGGCCGGGTCGGCCAGACCTATACCCTGCGAGCCTCGACTGATTTGGTGAACTGGGTCTCTGCGGCGACCTTTACGTGCACAAATCTGCCGACGTACGTGGTGGATCCGGCGGCGAAGGACCATAGCTACCGATTCTACGTGGTCCAATAAAGCCTTGGACGCCAGTTCTGGCGCTTATAGGGACGGTTTCTGGGAAGGGCAGGGGAGTGCTCCGGCGGCGCGGCTCACGCTGCCTTCGCTCAAGCCCGCCTCAGCGGCGCGGCCTGGGCGAACGCCGGAAGCCGTTTTGGGCCCACAGCCGCCAGACCATCCAGAACGCTTCCCGCACGATCTTGCTGCTCATCTTGGAAGTGCCTTGGAAACGGTCGGTAAACACGATCGGCACCTCGACGATCTTGAGGCCTTGCCGCCAGAGCTTGTGGGTGAGTTCGATTTGGAAGCTGTAGCCGTTGGAATGGACGCTTTCCAGGTCAATGGCCTGCAAGGCCCGCCGCCGGAAACATTTGAAGCCGCCGGTCGGATCGCTGAAGGGCATGCCGGTGATGACCCGCACATACTTGGCGGCGGTGAGGCTCAGCAACAGGCGCCGCAACGGCCAATTGATGACCCGAATACCGCTGGCGTAACGTGACCCCAGCACCAGGTCCGCCTCCTGGGCGGCTTTAAGGAAGGTGGGGATGTCGTTGGGGTCGTGCGAGTGGTCGCCGTCCATTTCAAAGATGAACTCGTACTGCCGCTCCAGCGCCCACGCGAAACCGGCGCAATAGGCGGGCCCCAAACCCTCTTTGCCCGGCCGGTGCAACACCTGCACTTGCGGGAACCGCCCCGCCAGCTCGTCGGCCACTTGCCCGGTCCCGTCGGGCGAATTGTCATCCACCACCAGCAGGTCAACTGGCGTGGGCAGCGCCAACAGCCGTTGAGCGAGCGGCAGGAGATTCTCCCGCTCGTTGTACGTCGGTACAATGGCTACTGTGTCCCGGCTCATCTGACCCGAAAAGGCTGACTTCTACGCCTAATCCCACTCTTAATCCTGATCCTAACGCCGCTCAATTCTCCTTGCCAGCGGCACCGCGCCGTGGCATGTGATCTAATTGGCTCTATCGGGAAGCCATCTTATCATTTCGTTCGCCATCGGCAACAGAAAATTCGCCGGGATTAGGATGGATTAGGGTTAGAATTAGGACTACGACTGTGGCAGGAGCGGGGCCAGCGGACAGGCTTGGCACTTGGGGCTGCGCTTCGCGCAGTAGTCTTTGCCGACCATGACCAGTTGCGCATGGTAGTCCTGCCAATAGTCAAGCCGTTCGGACACGGGGCGCTGGCTTAGACTGGAGCCGCACAAGGCCTGCAATTGCTCGTAGGTGGCATCCGGCCCACACCAGCCGTGCCGCTGGCAGATGCGCTTGGTGTACGCGTCAATCACGAAGCTCTGGTGGCCTCCGGCGTAAAGCAACATGCTGTCGGCGGTTTCCGGACCGATGCCGCTGATCGCCAGCAACCGGGCTCGCACTCGCTGGGTATCGCCGGCAAAGAGCCGCTCCAGGCTGCCGCCGAATTCGTTCAACAGCACTTCCAGAAAAGACCGCAACCGGCGGGTTTTCACGTTGAAGTAGCCGGCCGGCCGGAGCAGCCCGGCAAGTTCTGCCTCCGGCAGCGCCAGCAGCTTTCGCGGGTCCAGTCTGCCGACGTTTTTAAGGTTCGCGATGGCTCGCTCAACGTTCTGCCAACTGGTGTTCTGGGTCAGGATGGCTCCCACGCAAACCTCGAAAGGCGTTTCGCCTGGCCACCAGTGCAAGTGCCCGTAATAGCCGCGCATCAGTTCGTAAGCCCGGCGGAGGGCCTTGGCCGTGTTCCGAGACTTGGCGCCGCCCAACATTGACGTCCTCTTTTCGAGCACAGTGGGGCAAGAGCAGGCTTTTGTGAAGCTGGTTTCGAGTACTTACGGGACACCAGGGGGCAAGGAAGCCAGGAGGCCTCCAGCCGGAGGGCGGACGCACCGCCTCACGCTCTCCTGGATTCCTCGCTTTCTGGCCTCCTTAGAGAGCGTCACCGCTAAGGGGTGACAAGCCTCGCCGGCCCGGGGTGCGGCCTCGCTGACATCTGGAGGCCGCGGCGGGGCAGGGGAGCTTTGGGCGAGCAAGTTGGGCCAAACGGGGGGTCAGCAGCACTTTTGGCTGGTGTGGTGGCGTGGGGGCGAAATTGGGCGGACGCGCATTGAATATAACATATATTGTGCGCAATATCCCAATGGCCCGCCCAGCCGCTTCAAAGCCCCTTGGCGAAAATTAGACCCCCGCCGCCCTCAGTCCATTACCAGCCCGAAGCGGGTCGTGATGGGCCAGAAAATGAAGCAAGCCCGGCCAATCACTTTCTCGCGCGGGAAATCGCCCCAGTTCCGGCCATCGTTGCTATTCATGGTGTTGTCGCCGAAGCAAATGTAGTGGTTGGGGCGCACCACGAATTCGGTGTCTTGATCGGGAAACAGCGAGGCCAGGCCTCTTCTGCCGAATTTTTCGGCGACCTTTTGGTTCACGTGGCCGGAATAGACGCTGTCTCGCGGTGGGCCGTTGAAGGAATAGACGTTCTCGAAATGAGGCGTGGAGGCGTCCAAACGTTCGCCGTTGATGATCAGGTGCCGGTCGTCGCCGATGCGGATGTGGTCGCCGCCCAAGCCAATCAACCGCTTGATGTAATGGGTGTTGGGGATGATGCTCGGGTGCGGCAAGCCAGTGGACACGAAGACGATGATCTCACCGCGCTGAGGGCGCCGGAAGTTGTAGGTCAAGCGGTCCACGAACAGCCGGTCGCCGTTGGCGACTCGCAGCTTGAGAATCGTGTCCCCCTTCTGGAAGTGCTGGCCAGCATAGACCCCCGAACCTTCCACCAAATGCTCGGCTGGAAACCAAAAGGTGTAGGAATCATTCCCGAGGAAGAACCGCTGGCGCTTGATGACCTTGGCGATGGTCGTGACGGGTTCAATCTCCAGCTCGCCGTCTTCCTTGGCTATCCAGAGGTGATAGTCAACGCCCTTGAACCAATCAATGAACCTGCCCCACAACGGCGGCAGCTCGCTGTGAGGGTCGGTTTTCAAGTTGACCACCACGTTCCCGTAAAGCGTCGGCTGGGCCGAGCCGGAAGGTATCTTCATCGGTTGCAGGAAGAAATTGAAGATCGCCAGCACCAGCACGCCGCTGACCAGGAACTCCTTGAAATTCTCCCGCGCGCTTGGATGCGGACAGGGCTTGAGCCATTGCGCAGCGGTTTTTTCCAGTTTCTCCATCTCGGCCTGGAGGGCCTGGGCGTCCGGCGCGGCCTTAAGGCTGGCCCGGAAAGCCGCCAGCGCCCGCGAGACCTCATTGATCGCTTTAGGCGAAAGGATGTCGCGCTGCGCGTTGAGCGCGTCCCGCACCAGCTTGCGCAGCTCGGTGCCTTGCCGGACCGTGCGGGAAAACAACCAGCGGCCCGCGCCACGCAAGCCGTCAGTCACAAACCCGAGCGTCTCCGTCGGGAATTCCGAAAGGAACGAACTGATGTTCATGTCAACTAGGACTGATTCTGCGGCGGCGTGTTCATGCTTGCCGGTCGCTGAAGGGAGCGCGCCTCCTGCGTGCGCCTCACTTCTGCCGGAGCGCGGAATTCATTCCGCTGCCGCCTTAACCACCAAGACGAGTGCGGAATGAATTCCGCGCTCCGAGTGCTCCCGACTCCGAGGCTACGAAAAACGCCAGTTCCGCCCATAGCTCCCCTGCCCTATTTTCAGGCCTTGAGGACTTCGATAAAGGCCTCCTGCGGGATGTTGACGGCGCCAATCGCCTTCATGCGTTTCTTGCCTGCCTTTTGGCGCTCCAGCAGTTTGCGCTTGCGCGTGATGTCTCCACCGTAGCACTTGGCCGTCACGTCTTTCCGGAAGGCCTTCACCGTTTCGCGGGCCACGACCTTGCCCCCAATCGCCGCCTGGATGGCGACCTGGAACTGCTGCCTGGGGATGACCTCTTTGAGTTTCGCCGCCAAGGCCCGCCCGCGGCCTTCGGCCTTGCTCCGGTGCACGATGCACGAGAAAGCGTCCACCGGTTCCCCATTGACAAGCATGTCGAGTTTCAGCATGTCCGAAGCCTGGTAATCGCCGTGGGCGTAGTCCATCGAACCGTAGCCCCGCGTGAGGCTTTTGATGCGGTCGTGAAAATCAATCAGGATTTCGTTCAGGGGCAACAGGCAGCTAAGCATCACCCGGCGGGTGTCAAGGGTTTCGGTTTGTTCGAGCGTGCCCCGCTTCTCGGTCACCAGCGCGATCATGTCCCCGATGTGCTCGTTTGGGCAAATGATGAATGCCTTCACCGTCGGCTCATGGATTTCCTCGATGTGGTTCGGCTCCGGCAAAAAGGCCGGGTTGTCAATCTCCTTGGTTTCACCGCTGCGGAGCTTGACCCGATAAACCACGCTCGGATAGGTGGCGATGATGTCCATGCCGTATTCGCGGCGCAGGCGTTCCTGCACGATTTCCATGTGCAGCAAACCCAGAAACCCGCAGCGGAAGCCGAAGCCCAGCGCGACCGAGCTTTCCGGTTGATAGACAAACGCCGAGTCGTTGAGCTGGAGCTTGGCCAGGCTGGCCTTGAGGTGCTCGTAGTCGGCGTTGTTGATCGGGTAAAGGCCGCTAAAAACCATGGGGTGGACTTCCTGGAAGCCCGGCAGGGGCGCGGACGGAACCCGCGCGTCGGTAAGGGTGTCGCCCAGCTTCACGTCGCTGGGGCTTTTGATGTTGGCGGTGAAGTAGCCCGTTTCGCCGGCCTCAAGCCTGTCCCGAACGTAAGGCCGGGGATTGAAACTGCCCACCTCCTTGACCTCCACGTTCTTGCCCGAGTGCAGCATCTTGACCTGCAAGCCCGGCCTCAGTTCGGCGTTGAAGACCCGCACGTGCGTGACGACGCCTTTGTAAGTGTCGAAAAACGAGTCGAACAGAAGGGCCTGAAGCGAGCGCGCGCCCGTCGGCTTGGGCGGCGGAATGCGGGCCACGATGGCCTCCAGGATTTCATCAATGCCCAGCCCTTCCTTCGCGCTGGCAAGCACGGCCGTCTCCGCCGGAATGGCCAGGATGTCCTCCAACTGAGCCTTGGTCTGGGGCACGTCGGCGTGGGGCAAGTCAATCTTGTTGATGACCGGGATGATGGTGAGGTTCTGGCGCATCGCCAGGTGGACATTGGCGACGGTCTGCGCTTCCACGCCCTGGGCGGCGTCCACCACCAGCAGTGCGCCCTCGCAGGCGCTCAGGCTGCGGGAGACTTCGTAGGCGAAATCCACGTGCCCGGGCGTGTCAATCAGGTTCAATTCGTAGGTGCCGCCGTTCTTCGCCCGGTAAAGCATGGTCACCGGGTGGGCCTTGATCGTAATGCCCCGTTCCCGCTCCAGGTCCATCGAATCCAGCAACTGGTCCTGCATCTCCCGGTCGGCGATGGTCCCGGTGCGGTGCAAAAGCCGGTCTGAAAGCGTCGTCTTCCCATGGTCAATATGGGCGATGATGCAAAAGTTGCGTATGTGCGCGGCGTCCATCAGGACTCTTTCGTGGTCAGAGCATAGCCCGAAGGCCGTTGCTGAAAAGCGGAAACTCACTCCCCTGCCCTGCCCTCACTCCCCTGCCCTGCTCCCACTCCCCTGCCCTGCCCTCGCGCACGATGGGCTGCTTCTCGTACGAGCGCCATTCTCATTCACAGCCCGCTTCAGCGGGTGATCCGCGCCGCATTGGTAGGGCGCGCACTCCCGTGCGCGCCGCCGATCCCGTTCTCCAGAGTGCTTGCGGCGCGCTGAGGACAGCGCGCCCTACCAGGCTGCGCCGATCCTACCGATCCGTTTGCGGGGCTACTGCCGCTGGGCGCGGACGTGGTCGGAGACCTGGGCCACCAGATTGAGCAGCGCCCCCAAGCTCAGCGAAAAAACCAGACCCGCCAGGCCGCACACAATGCCCAGCCCGCCGGGCAGCAACGTCTGGCGGTAGCGGAACAGCCACCACAGCGAGGCCAGGGTGCCAAAGACCAGCCAGGCGCACCCAGCCACCTTGAGCGCGCGCGACCAGCCGGTTTCCCCAGCGGGCCTGCCCTCCCCAAGCCGGGAGGCATACAGACCGTAACCGAAATAGACAACCAGTCCCAAGGCAAACCAGAAGATGAGCCGTTCCCAGGTGGTCAAGGGCAGCGAGATCATCAGGTAAGCCGCCGACAGCGCGCCCATCGGTGCGACAAACCACACCCACGGCGTGCGAAAAGCGCGTTTAAGGCCCGGCTCCCGCACCCGCAGAACCAGCACCCCAATGGACACAATGACGAACGCAAGCAAAGTGCCAATCGAAACCAAGTCCGCCGCCTCACGCACCGTGAGCAACGCCGCAAAGACCGCTACGATCACCCCGGTCACGATCGAGGTTATCCACGGCGTCCGGAACCGGCGGTGGACGTGGCTGACCCACCTGGGCAACAGCCCGTCTTCGGACATGGTCCAGAAAATGCGCGACTGGCCCAGCAGCAGCACCAGGATGACCGAGGACAAGCCGGCAACGGCGCCGAGTTTGATGAGCTTGGCCATCCAACCCAACTGGGCGCGGTCCGCCGCGTAAGCAATCGGGTCCGGCCGGTTCAGTTCCTGGTAGGGAACGACGCCGGTCGCAATGCCGCTGACCAGGAGGTATAGCACCGTGCAAACCAACAGCGACCCGATGATGCCGATGGGCATGTCGCGCTGCGGGTTCTTGGCCTCTTGGGCGGCAGTGCTGACCGCGTCGAAGCCGATATAGGCGAAAAACACCGTGCCGGCCCCGGCCATGACGCCCGTCCAGCCGAAGCTCCCCGTCTCGCCCGTGTTCTTGGGGATAAACGGGTGCCAATTGGCGGCGTTGATCATCCGGGCGGCGCCGACGATGAACACCAGGATGACGGCGATCTTGATGAATACGATGACGTTGTTGAAGTTGGCAGACTCCTTGACGCCGATCACCAGCAAGGTTGTCACCACCGCGATCACGAACACGGCTGGCAGATTGAACACCGCGACAACCTGCGGCAGCTTGCCAACGTCCATGCCCGTGGCCGCGAGATGCTCTTTGAGTTGCTTGGTAAGTTCCTGCCAGCCCTGATCGGGCACCTGGACCAAGAGCGTGCCATGGGCCGCCGAAAGCACCGCCGGGACGTGAATGCCCAGGTCATTGAGGAAAGAAACCACGTAGCCTGACCAACCAATCGCCACGGTCACCCCGCCAAGGGCGTACTCCAGGATCAGGTCCCAGCCGATCACCCAGGCAATGAACTCGCCCAACGTGGCGTAGCCGTAAGTGTAGGCGCTGCCGGCCATTGGGACCAGGGAGGCAAACTCGCTGTAGCAGAGCGCGGCGAAGATCGAGGCCACGCCCGCCAGCACGAACGAAAGCACCACCGCCGGGCCCGCATTCAGCGCGGCGACTTTGCCCGTGAGCACGAAGATGCCCGTGCCAATGATGGCCCCGATGCCGAGGGTGGTCAGGTTGAGCGGGCCCAGCGCCCGACGCAGCCGCTGATCGGTCTCCGCCTCGGCCTGCAACGCCGTCACACTTTTTCGTCGGAAGAGGTTCATGGAGGAACTGCCCTTTTTGCGTCGCGTTAATCGGGCAATTGGCCGCGCCTGTCAAGAGAATGCGCGCGGAAAAGCGAGGGCGCCAAAGCGGGAGAACCTACGCGCGAAAGGGTTGCTACCGCGCGAGGTTCGGCCCTCTCTCCCATCGAGGGAGAGGCGATTCCGCCACGCAGCCGCACGTGCTTGCCCCTCTCCCCCATCGGGGGAGAGGGCTGGGATGAGGGGGCGCGCTCCCGCACCTGGCGAGACATCCAATCACTGGTTTCATCACCCCCTCACCTTCATCCTTGTTGTCTGTCCATGGTTATTCGCCGGCGGCCAGGAGAGCCCCCCAGGCCAGGCCCCTCACGGGGGAGGAGGCGCGGTCCGTCCACGCCTGGGCCCGTCAAGTGACCAGCCAGGCCAAGATGGCCTTTTGGACGTGAAGGCGGTTTTCGGCCTGGTCGAAGATGGTCTGAGCATTGGCCTCGAAAGTCTCCTCGTCTATCTCTTTGCCGCGATAAGCGGGTAGGCAATGCATGACGAGCGCGTCGGGCTTGGCCAAACGCAACAACGCGGCGTTGACCTGATAGCCGGCCAGGTCCTTGAGCCGCTGGGCTGATTCAGCCTCCTTGCCCATCGAGACCCACACGTCAGTGTAAAGCAGATCAGCGCCCCGGGCGGCGGCCTTGAGGTCGTCGGTGCACGTCACGTTGCCTTTGGCACGCGCCAATAGTGCGGGCGCGGGCTGATAGGCCTTGGGCGCCGCGATGCGCAAAGCGAAGCCCAGCTTGGCGGCGGCGAACACCCATGAAACCGCCACGTTGCAGGCGCCATCGCCCACGAAGGTTACCACCTTGCCCGCAATCGGCCCGCGCTTTTCCTGGCAAGTGAAGACGTCGGTGAGAATCTGGCAGGGGTGTTCCTCATCGGTGAGGGCGTTGATGGTGGGGATGTTGGCGTAGTGCGCGAATTCTTCGAGGTCCTGCTGGGCGAAGGTGCGGATGACCGCCCCATGAATCATCCGGCCCAAGACCCGCGCCGTGTCTTTGATCGGCTCGCCACGCCCCAGTTGGATGTCATTGGGGTTAAGGAACATCACGCTGCCGCCCAACTCCCGAATGCCCACCTCGAAAGAAACGCGCGTCCGGGTGGAGGACTTGCTGAAGATCAGCGCCCAGGTTTGGCCCGCCAGAGGCACCTGGGCGTGGCGGCTCCGTTCACGCTTGAAGCCCGTTGCGGCCTGCAGAATTGCCTCCATCTCCGCGCGGGAGAGCTTCTCCAATGACAGTAAGTGTTTCATAAGCCGGGTTCAGCAGGCCGCCGCCTTGACAACTTTCTCAATGGCCTCCAGCCCTTCTTCGGCCTGCTCGCGCGTGAGGTTCAGCGCCGGCAGCAACCGCACCACTTGCGCGCCAGAGGGAATGGTCAGCACGCCGAGGTCATGGAGCCGATTGACGAATTGGAGCGAGGCCGCCTTGGCATTCCCTGCGAAGGCCGGGATTTTTTCCGCCAGCTCCACGCCCAGCATCAAGCCAAGCCCGCGCACGTTGCTGATGACGCGCGGGTGGGCCGCGGCCAAGCGCGCCAGTTCGCCCTTGAGCCACGCGCCCAGGTGGCGGGCGTTGTCGGCCAGGTGGTCGCGCTCGATTATCGCCAGCACCTTCAGGGCCACCGCGCAGGCCAGCGGGGTGCCCCCGAACGTCGAGGCGTGCGTGCCGGGGCCAAGCAAGTCGGCATAAGGCGCGCGCACCCAGAAGGCGCCGATGGGAAAACCGCCGCCCAACGACTTCGCCATCGCAACCCCGTCGGGCAAAAACCTCTCTCCGCCAGGTACCCCCTCCAGGATGCGCTGGAAGCTCTGGAACCGCCCGGTGCGGAAATGCCCGCACTGGACGCCGTCCATGAAGAAAAGCAGTTTCTTCTCGTCGCAAAGCGCGCGCAGCCCCAACAAGTAGTCCGGCGTGGCCGGGGTGATGCCGCCCTCGCCCTGGATGCCTTCAATGAGGATCGCCACCGTGGCGGGCGAGACCGCCGCGCGCGCCGCCTCCAGGTCGTTAAACGCCACGTGCCGGAAACCCGCCACCATCGGCTCGAAGCCCTTCTTCACCTTCTCCTGTCCCGTGGCCGAGATGCCGGCCAGCGTGCGGCCATGAAAGGAGTTGGTGGCTGTGAGGATTTCGAAGCGGCCTTCGTCGTGGCCGAACTTGCGGCCGAGTTTGAACAAGCCCTCATTGGCCTCGGCGCCGCTGTTGCAACAGAAGACCTTGCCGGGGCCGAGCAGGCCGGCCAACGCCTGGGCCAAGCGCCCCTGCGGCTCGGTATAGTAGAAGTTCGACACGTGCACGAGCCGCTGCGATTGCTGGGCCAGCGTCTCCGCGATCTCCGGGTGAGCATGGCCCAAGGCGCAGGTGGCGATGCCGCTGCCCAGGTCCAAGTATCGCCGCCCGTCCACCCCATAGAGATAGGAGCCTGAGCCGTGGCTGAACGCCAAGTCAAACCGTCCGTAGGTGGGGATGACGTAGTTGTCGAACAACTCTCTGACAGCCGCAAATGAGCCGGCCGTGCTTGGAGTTGGTTTATTATCCGTCTGATTCATAGGTGTTGGGTTCGGTTTGGCACGCTGTGGAGCAGGAAGGGGCGACTCAGTGCATCGGCCGCTCTAACAAAACAAGCTGCTCAGCCTCCACGCAGCCCTGTTCCACATCTACTGGCTTTGTCCCGTTGAAGTTTGTCACCAAGGCTTCCAGCATTGGATTGCGATTCTCCTCCTTAGCGCCGACGTGGTAGAAATGCTGGCGGGTCAAAAGCCTGAAGCCGCGCCAATAGCGATCTAGCGAGTCGTTTTGTCTGAACTCGTTGCTATGCCAGGTCGAGAGCAAGAATCTGGCCTTGGTCGAGCTGAGCAGTACAGCCAGGTCCCGTTCATCAGCTTCTGACCAGGAATCGTAGTAGTCAACGTGGCGTCCCAAGTAAGGAGGATCACAGTATATCACGTCCGTCTCTAGCGCCAAAGGGATTATATCCCGGAAGTCGGCACAAACGAACTCCCACGCGCAGGTTTGCATCGCTTTACTCACGTAATCTATCTGGTTGGCAATCTTGGTAACATAACTGGCGGCAAAACGCTCCGGCTTGTGTCCATAGGGGGTGTTAAACCCGCCTTGTCTGTTGAACCGAATCATCCCATTAAAGCAGGCGCGATTGAGGAACAGGAAATCGTACGGACTTCCTGTGTGATTGAACCTGTTTCTCACTGCCTTGTAGTAAGCGTCTCCGTCCCTGCGAAGTCTCTCGCCTTCGGCTTGAAGGAACGCTCTTGCCTTGGCCGGGGTGACATCACCAGCCTGGATGCCACGGTAGAAATTGATGAGGTGGGGATTCTTGTCCGAAAATACCGCCCGCCTTGGCCTGCGGTTGAAGCCAACGACACCGGAACCCATAAACGGTTCGATCCACCGTTCGCCATCGGTCACAGGGACTTGTCCCAGGATCCAAGCAACCAGCTTGGTCTTGATTCCTTGGCACTTGATGGGCGGAACGAATACTCTACTCATTGTTTCCTCCGCCTTGGGCTAGCCCGCGGGTTCACGAGGGTGGGGTCCTGACCACGATAGACAAGGTAGTCGGCCAGCCGCGTGATGCTCTTGCCGGTTTCCGGCAACGCGATCTTGCCATAATTCATCCAGTACTCGTCAAACCACCTCTCGCCAAGATGCTTGAACATCCCGTTTCCCTTCAGGATATCCTCAATTCTAGTGATGCTGCCGATGTTAGCCGTATTGCCACTTCCTCTCCGATCAGAGGCAATCTCCCACTTCTCGCACACAAAGAACTGGAAATCACGAACCACTGAGACAATCGAGCGAAGTTCGTCTAGTGTCCTGATGCGCGTCTGGTCGGATTGGTCAACAGGCGTGCGGGTGTAGATTGCGCCCAGGCAAAAATGGCCGGCATACTCGGCGTACGGAAACTGAATGTTTTTCCGGCTTTGCCGGTTGATGAAGTACTCCCCATGCGAGCCGAGGGTGAAGCCGTTGCAGAATTCAGGGTTTTCATCCAGCCGGTAGGTAGTTTTCAAATCCAAAGCGAACTTCAAGTCCGGCTGCGTTTCACTGACGAACGAGATGTCCGGATAGTAGTTCTGGTACTCGGTAAGCACCAATCGGAAGCTGTTCGTCTCAGCAAACTCCAAGATTTTGGGGAAGAGGTGAATCTCCAGTATCTTCGAGACAATCTTGGTGTCGGCAGAAATGGTATAGACGTTTCTGTAAACATCTATGAACCCTTTGATCGTCCACTGGTTGTCCTCGGCCGAGACGTGTCGAGACAAGCCGGCCACCCAATCCTCAAGGCGGTTCCTGAGTTCTGCCTTGGCTTCTTCCCGGTTCATATCTGTACGTTCTTCTCGGTGCCGCTCACAAAACCACTTCTGTCCCCACGCCGGCGTCGGTGAAAATCTCCAGCAGGACGGCGTGCGGAATCCGGCCATCCACAAAAGACACCTTGTCCACACCTGCCCGGATGGCAGCGACGGCGCTGTCCACCTTCGGGATCATGCCTTGATTAATGACGCCGGCCTGTTTCAAGCCCTCCACCTCGGCTACGCGCAAGTGCGGGATGACCGTGGCCGGGTCTTTGGGGTCCCGCAGCAAGCCCGGCACGTCGCTCATGAACACCAGGCGTTTGGCCTTGAGCGCGATGGCGGTCTGGGCGGCCGCCAGGTCCGCGTTACAGTTATAGACCTGCCCGTCTGGGCCGCGCGCCACGGGGCTGATGACTGGCGTGACACCTTCGGCGATGCATTCCAACAGCGGCGCCGTGTCCACGCCCGTCACTTCACCCACAAAACCCAGCTCCAAGATTTCCCCAGCCGGGCCGCGCGGGCGGAATTTGCAGCAGGTGAACAGGTCCGTCCCGGCAAAGCCTTTCGCCGTGCCCCCCAAGTCATTGATCGCCTGGACGATCTCCGGGTTGATCTGCCGCGAAAGCACGGCGTCCACCACCTTCACCATGGCCTCATCTGTCGCCCGGTGGCCCTGGACGAAATTGGATTTCAGCCCGGCGGCCTCGAGCGCCCGCGTAATGGCCCTGCCGCCGCCGTGGACCACAACGGGGTTGATTTCGACTGCTTCCAGAAACACCACGTCGCGCGCGACGCTGGTGCGGACAGCGGGATCGGGCGAGTCCATGAAGCTGCCGCCGTATTTGATGACGAAGGTCGCGCCGCTGAACCGGTGGATGTAGGGCAGCGCTTCCAGCAGGGTGTCGGCTTTGGCAATGAGGTGGTTCACGGATTTGCGATTCTGGATTTGCGACTTGCGATTGCGCGATCCACCGCGTGGTTAGCGCTTGGCGATGGGCTTTCTCATTCTTGCCGCCTGGCGACTTCTCCGGGCTGACGCGGCGGGAGATGGGCTTAGAATTGCCTCGGCCCAAGCCACTACCTTCTTTGCTGTCTCAATCGCCGCTCTCGCATCCCCGCGGGTCACCTTCTGGAGGTAACCCGGGTAACGTGTCTCCAGGGCGTATGGACTAAGCGTCTTGGCATCCTCCAGTTCCGCGGGCCAAACCTGACCCGCTCCGGTCCAGATTGTGGCGAGTTCCTTCAAGTCATGTGTCTTGGGGAAGGGTATCCGCCGTTGAAGCATCGCTCCTTTGATTGCCTTTTCCGCCGCCTGCTGCGCGTGGAACACGACCTGGTTGGGCAATACCTTAGGATCGGTCTGAAGGCCTTGGGCGGCCGCTAAATCGCTGCGCGCATAACGCAGCCACTCTGCGGGGGAGCCCGAAGCACGGGGAAGGCTATTGCTCATAGACCACCTTTCCGTGCGCCCAAGCCTCGTGGTAGATCAAGCCTGGGACATCGCGCAACTGGCTGAACGCTGTCTCGGGCGCCACCAAGATGTCCATCGGCATGTTAATGTCGCCGACGCTGTCGCGCAGGCGAACACTTTCTCGACGTGGGTTATCCACTTCATCGCCAGTGACCACTAACACATCTAGGTCGCTGTCGCGATGTGTGCCGCCCTGGACGTAGGAGCCAAAGAGGATAATCTTTCGAGGATGGGCCGCGGCGATCAGCCGCTGCACCACCGCTTCCACTTTCTCGGGCGTCACTGCCCAAGGCACGTCAACTGGCGCATTCATGCTGCCCCTCCCAGCGACGCCGGGTCGCTCAGGTCGCCCTTGTTGAAGTTCACATAGTCTTCGGTGAGGTCGGCGGCGTAAATCACCGCGCTGGCCTGGCCGAGGTTCAGATTGATGTGCAGGTCAAAATCATGCGGCGCGACCGCCGCGCAGAGCCGCTTGAACGGCACCCTGGCCGGTTGCCCCCGCTTGAGGGCGTAAAGGATGCGCCGGCTGCCTGGGGCGCTGTAGCCGATGTCCACCTTCTCCTCCGCGACCTCGGCAGCCGAGTAACCGAGGGCGTCAATGATCCGGCCCCAGTTGGGGTCGCCGCCATGCCAACTGGCCTTGACCAGCGCGCTGTTGGCGACCGCCCGCGCGGCCGCATCGGCATCGCTGAAGGACTTGGCGCCGTTGACCCGCACGGTGACAAACCGCGACGCCCCTTCGCCGTCCCGCACAATCATTTTCGCCAACTCCAGGCACACTTGGGTAAGCGCCGCTTGGAAGGTGGCAAAGTCCTGCAACTGTCGGCGCAGGCCGGCGCGGCATTCCCTTCGCGACAGACGCCCCCTGCCCGGCGAATCCGCGCCAGTCACAGTGATCTTCGGGTTCTCCGCCAATCCGTTCGCCAGCACCAACACGGTGTCGTTGGTGCTCATGTCGCCATCCACCGTAATGCGGTTGAAGCTCCGGGCAACAGCTTCCTGGAGAGCCGCGCGGAGCGGGCCGGGCGCGATGGCGGCATCAGTGGTGATAAAACACAGCAGGGTCGCGTGCAGGCCCGGCTGGCTCCATCCGACCGGCGTTGCGCCTGGCCGCTCGCCCGTCGCACTCATGCCGGGTTGGATCATGCCGGCGCCCTTGCAGATGCCGCCGATCCGCACCGCGCGTCCGCTCAAAGCGAACTCAACCGCCACTTCTTTCCGCCGGGTGTCGCTGGTCATGATTGCCTCGGCGACTTCGGCGGCATGCTCCGGTTGGTCGTCCAACAGCTCCGCCGCCAGGCGGATGCCGCGTTTGACGTTGGCCATCGGCATCCGCACGCCGATTCGCCCCGTGGAGCCCACCAACACCAATTGCGCCGGCAAGCGCAATTCCCTGGCCACCGCCGCGGCCATCGCCCGCGCGTCTTGCAGTCCCGCCTTGCCAGTGCAGGCGTTGGCGTTCCCGGAGTTCGCCACAATCGCCTGCGCCGTGCCGCGTTTTACCCGTTCGATGCAAAGCCGCACGGGCGCCGCGCACACCTGATTGGTCGTGAACATCCCGGCGGCGGTGGCGGGCACTTCCGACAGCAGCAGGCCCAGGTCGCGTTTCTGGCCCTTGTTGGAGCCTTTGCCCGTGCCCAGGCGCTTGATGTCGCAAAAGACGCCCGCCGCCAGAAAGCCCTTTGGCGCCGTAACTGAGCCTGGAACAGACTTGAATCTCATCAGCAAATGAAAACAGGTTTCCCCCGGGGAGCTTGCCGCCGCAAAAAGAAGGAGGAGCGGCGATTCCTCAGAATCGCCGGCGCAGGAACAGTCTGCCAGCAATGGCCAGCTTCATTGCGCTAAAGGAAGCCCGCTGGCAAACGAATGTCAATCTTTTAGGTGAAAAAAACGTGATCCGTGAAGCGTGAAACGTGAAAACGCGAAACGTGAAAAGGCTTCCGGACTGTCCTGACAGGTTCACGGATCACGAATCACGTTTCACGAATGACGCTTCACCTTTTTGCGCGTGCCCGGTCGCCCCTTCCGTGGTACGATCTGCCCCGTGTCCGACACGCTGATTGTCAACGAGGTTTTCCTCAGCTTGCAGGGCGAAAGCAGCTTTGCCGGGCTGCCGTGCGTCTTTGTGCGGCTGACCGGCTGCAATCTGCGCTGCTCGTATTGCGACACCGCCTACGCCTTCGCCGAAGGGCGGCCGTGGACGCTGGCCGAGGTCCGCGCGGAGGTTGATCGGTTGGCTGGACCTTACCGCGCGGCTCAAAGCCCCTGGCGGTTGCCGCTGGTGGAGTTGACGGGTGGCGAGCCGCTCCTCCAGCCAAACTCCCTGGCGCTGATGAAGGCCCTCTGTGACGCCGGGTTCACGGTGCTGTTGGAGACCAACGGGGCGCTTGACATCTCCCCAGCGGACCCGCGCGTCCATCGCATCATGGACCTCAAATGCCCCAGCAGCGGCGAGGTCAGCCGGAACCGCTGGGAGAACCTGCAGCACTTGCGGAGCACAGACCAGCTCAAGTTCGTCATCGCCTCGGTCGAAGATTATGAGTGGGCGAGGGAGGCCGTCACTCAACGGCGGCTCGCCGCGCTCTGCCCCGTGCTTTTCTCCTGGGCCAGCCCGCTCGAAGCACACCAACGCGCCGCTTCACTCAAGCCCGTTCCTCCCGGCCACACTCCCCTGAGCCGCCAGCAATTAGCTGAGCGGATCATTGCCGACGCCCTGCCCGTCCGTTTCCATCTCCAGGCGCACAAGTTCATCTGGCCCGCCGACAAGCGCGGGGTATGACCGGCCGGCCGGCCCCGGCACAAGTCGCCGCAAAGGAATGTTGCAGGATCAGCCAGTTGGGGTATCGTGTGGCCGTGAAGATTCCGAAGGAAATACGAGAGTGGTACGAGAAGCTGCCGACGGTCAGTTGGGCTGAGCTGCAGCGGCAAAAGGAGGAAGCCCGGGTGCACGACTGGGAGCGCATCGGCCGCGGCGAGGCCACCCCGAAGCAGATTCAGCGCGAGAACAGCATTTTCACGCACGAGGAAATGAAGTCCTTCAGAATTGTGAACTTTGAAGAGATGCTGTTGAGAATGAAATGACGGAAGAACGGGCGCAAACTACTCTGGCTGACTATCGCCGAGTCTTAGCCCTGCAGAATTCCCAGGGACAAGCGTTTGTTGTTGTTGGGGGCCAGGCGGCCAATGTCTGGGGCGACTTTTACCTGGAGGCAGAGCCGGGCATCGCCGAGTTCATGCCACTGACCAGCAAGGACCTGGACGTGCTTGGCGACACCGCTGACCTCTACAACATCGCGCGCGAGCTCAACACTTCCCCGATCCGGTCAGAACCCGGCGGGCCGAGCCCGGTCGTCGGAGTGGTCGAGTTTGTCACGCCGAGCGGGACGCGCACCAGGATTGAAGTGCTTTACGCCACTTATGGCCTGAACAATAAGGATCTCTTGGACGATGTGGCCGAGGTCTGGAACCCGGAGCTCGGCCTCAGGGTCCGCCTGCCCCATCCACTGGCCTGTCTCAAGGCAAAGACACACAACGTGGCGCGCCTTAGTCAGGAGAAGCGGCAAGACTTGAAACACCTTAAAGTGCTGCTGCTCTGCAACCGCGCTTTTCTGAGAGACGTTCTGGATCAGGCCGAAAGGAGCCAAGTTTCTGAACGCGCCGCGGTCAATCCGCTCGAAGCCCTCTTCCGATTCACCCAGACCAGGATCGCCCGCGAAGCCGCCGCCAAATACAACCTCAACTGGGCCGAGGCCTTTCCACTGAAGGAATTGCTGGCGACGAAGTTGCCGCGGGTCCGGAGCTTCATGCAGAAGCGGTTCGCCAAGGTCTTCCCCACGTGCGTCCAGACGACACCCTAAGCCTGCTGCGCGCCTACGAATCGCCCAACGTCACCTTCATCGAGGCCGACGGTTCGTGGCCTATCGTCTGGGCGCGCGCCAGAGGCGTTCACGTGTGGGACGCCGCCGGCAAGAGCTACCTTGACCTGACGGCGGCGTTCGGCGTGGCGGCGGCGGGGCACGCTAATACGCGGGTGGTCAAGGCCGGCCAGCGGCAGATGTCAAGGCTCCTGCACGCGATGGGAGATGTCCACCCCCATCGCCTCAAAGCGGAGCTGGCGCGGGAACTGAGCCGGCTGACCTTTGAACGCTGGTCTGGGGCGAGTCAAAAATCAAAAACAAAAAACAAAAGGTCCGCCAAGACCATCTTCTGCAATTCGGGCTTTGAGGCGGTCGAAGCCGCGCTAAAGACCGCCCTGCTGGCGACCGGCAAGCCGGGCGTGATTGCCTTTGAGGGGGCCTACCACGGCTTGGGCTACGGCGCGCTCAACGCCACTCATCGTGATTACTTCCGCTCTCCCTTCCGGCGGCAACTTGGCGAGTTTGGCCGTTTCGTGCCGTTTCCCACCACCGCCGCCAAGCTCGAAGAAACTGCCGCTGCCATCCAGCGCCGCTTCGAGGAAACGCCAGTCGGGGCAATTCTGGTGGAGCCGATTCAAGGCCGCGGCGGCATCCGGGTGCCGCCGCTGGACTTTTTGCCCTTGCTGCGCCGTGTCTGTGACGAGCACGGTGCCTTGCTCATTGCGGACGAAATCTATACTGCGTTGGGGCGCACGGGGGCTTGGTTGGCCTGCGAACACTCGCGCACCGTGCCCGACCTCCTCTGCCTGGGCAAGGCCCTTACTGGCGGTTTCCCGCTCTCGGCTTGTGTTGGCCGCGCAGACATCATGGATGCTGCCTGGCCCAAATCTGCCGGCGAGGCGCTCCACACCAGCACCTTCCTCGGCCACCCGGTCGGCTGCGCGATGGCCCTGGCGCAGATCGGAGAACTCCGCCGGCGCCGTCTGCTCGCCGCCAGCGCCCGGCTCGGCAAGTTCCTGCTGGCGCGCCTCTCCGAACTCCACCCGCCAAGGACGCTGATGTTCAGCCGGCGTGGCTGCGGCCTGATGGCCGGCTTGGAATTGCGCCAACTCGATGGTTCGCCCGCCACTGACGCGGCCCGGCGCGCGGTCAAGTTCATGCTCCAGCGCGGCTTCATCTTGCTGCCCGAGGGCGAACACGCCAACGTCCTGAGCTTCACGCCCCCGCTGATTATCACCGAGCGCCAGTTGGCGCGCGCGGTGGACGCCCTCCAGGCAGCCTTGCAGCAATGCGCCCGCTGATGACCCGAAAGTGTCCGCCGAGCGGTAGGGCGTGCAGTCCTCTGCGCGCCGTCGGCGGCATGCCCCAATGACCCTCTCGGAAATCCGCCGCACACTCGCCGAACATGGCCTGAGACTGACCAAGTCCCTCGGCCAGAGTTTTCTGCACGACGGCAACCAACTTCGGCGCATCGTGAAGGCGGCCCAGTTGAGCCGGGCCGACCGGGTGCTGGAAATCGGGCCCGGGCTGGGGCCGCTGACCGAATTGCTGCTGGCGTCGGCCGGGGAGGTGCTCGCCATCGAAAAGGACCGGCGGCTGGCGGACTTTCTGCACCGCCGGTTTGCGGGCCATGCCAGCTTGACAATCATGCACGCCGATGCTCTGCGCCACCTTCGGGAATCAACGCGCGATTGGACTGACTGGAAACTGGTGGCCAACCTCCCCTACTCGGTCGGCTCGGCCGTTCTCGTGCAAATGGCCCAGGGCCCAACCTGCCCCAAGTTGGCGGTCGTCACGCTCCAACGCGAAGTCGCCCAACGCCTCCTGGCGCGGCCCGGAACCAAGGATTACGGCGTGCTCACGCTGCTGGTCCAATCGCGGTATGAACCGCGCGGCTGGTTCGAGATTCCGGCTGCCTGTTTCTTCCCCGTGCCGGCGGTGCGCTCCGCTTGCGTCTCGCTCGCCCGGCGCCCAGAGCCGTTGCTGGGCCGCGAACTTGAGCCAACTTTCCGCCAAATCGTCAAACAGAGCTTCGCCCAGCGCCGCAAGATGATGCTCAAGTTGCTAAAGGCGCACTGGCGCCGGGAGGACCTGAGCGACAGCTTCGCCGTCCTCGGCCTCTCACCCCAAGCGCGCGGCGAGACCACCTGCCTGAGCGACTTCGTCGCGCTAACCAAATTCCTGCACGCCCAAAGCCGAGACTGACTTGGTAGGGCGCGCACTCCGTTGCGCGCCGCGCGTCGTGGCATGGCGGCGCTGCCGCATTGGTAGGGCGGCGCTGCCGCACTGGTAGGGCGACGCTGCCGCATTGGTAGGGCGGCGCTGCCGCACTGGTAGGGC
>Ga0315268_10002072_pt1 | contig 22886 bp, 8 predicted proteins | sample C1_top_MG_FD_204535 | JGI IMG/M metagenome (GOLD analysis project Ga0315268, IMG submission 204535) | Sediment microbial communities from Yellowstone Lake, YNP, Wyoming, USA - C1_top | ecosystem: Environmental > Aquatic > Freshwater > Lake > Sediment | place: USA: Wyoming | collected 2017-08-01 | reverse complement strand
CGCCTGACCTTGAGCGGCGCTCCGCCCTCACTGTCATTCGCCGCAACTGGCACCTGCTGCCCTACGAGCAACTGCTGGCGTTGCTGGGCTGGACGCCGGAGCAGATGGCCTTCAGCCTGCGCGAAGATGACTTCCTCTACATCAAGCTGGGCAGCCTCAAGCCGCAGTGCGAGCCGCTCCGCTATGCGCCCTCGGACGAGCGAACCCGCGAGCGCGAGCGCGCAATCGCCCGGCTCGTGCGCGAGGCCTTTCCTGGAGGCGCAGGCCGGATGCGCGAGCCGCTGTTCGGTTTCGTTGCGCGCCTTTCTTCACCGCCAACGCTCTCACGGGTCACGGATCACGCCGCACGCCTTTCCCTGCGCTTCTGTTACTCCTATTTCGCCCTCTACGGCGACCCGTTGCTGGAACCGGCGGCCAATCCTTATCCGGACGGCTACTTGGCGCGCCTGGCAGGTGTGGGCGTGGACGGCGTGTGGCTCCAGGCGGTGCTCTACAAGCTGGCGCGGTTCCCGTGGGAGCCGGACTTGAGCGCCCGCTGCGAGGAGCGTCTGGCCAACTTGCGCGCCTTGGTCGCGCGGGCGCGCAAGCACGGCCTGGGCGTCTATCTCTACCTCAACGAGCCGCGCGCCATGCCCCTGAGCTTTTACGAGGCGCGTCCGCAACTCAAAGGCGCCGTCGAAGGCGACCATGCCGCGTTGTGCACAAGCGTTCCCGAGGTGCAGCAATACCTCCGCGAGGCCGTCGCTTCGATCTGCCGGGCCGCGCCCGACTTGGCCGGCTTCTTCACCATCACCGCCTCGGAGAATCTGACCAATTGCTGGTCGCACGGCGGCGGGGCAGGGTGCCCGCGTTGCGGCAAACGGGGCGCGGCAGAGGTCATTGCCGAAGTCAATAGCCTCTTCGACGAGGGCATCCGCAAGGCCGGCACGGCGGCGCGCCTGATCGCCTGGGACTGGGGCTGGCACGATGGGTGGGCGGAGGGCATCATCAGCCATTTGCCCACCGACGTAGCCTTGATGAGCGTGAGCGAATGGAGCATTCCCATCAAACGCGGCGGCGTGGAGACGACCGTTGGGGAGTATTCGATCTCCGTCATTGGGCCAGGCCCGCGCGCCAAACGGCACTGGGAACTGGCCCGGCGGCGCGGCCTTAAAACCATCGCCAAAATCCAGGCCGGCAACACCTGGGAACTCTCAGCCGTGCCTTACATCCCGGCGGTGGAGAACGTTGCCCGCCACGCCGCCAACCTGCGCGAGGCCAACTTGGACGGCCTGATGCTCGGCTGGACGCTCGGCGGCTACCCCTCGCCCAACTTGGAAGTAGTGGCGGAGATGGCCGGCACGCTCACGCCCGAACAAGCAATGCGCGGCGTGGCCGAGCGCCGCTACGGACCGGCGGCGGCTCCGGCCGTGGTGCAGGCTTGGCGCCAGTGCAGCCTGGCCTTCGGCGAGTTCCCCTACCACGGCGGGCTGCTCTACAACGCGCCCATGCAGTACGGGCCGAGCAATTTGCTCTGGGGCGAGCCGACCGGCTACCCCGCCACCATGGTCGGCTTTCCCTACGATGACCTGGACGGCTGGCGGCAGGTCTATCCGGCAGAAACCTTCATCGCGCAGTTCAGCCTGGTGGCGGAGGGCTTTCGGCCTGCGCTGAACACACTCGCCCGCGCCCTCCAGGAGCACGAAAGCCGCAGCCGCCCGCCCGAACGCCTCGCCTTGCTGGAGGAACACCAAGTGATGGAAGCCGCCTTCATTCATTTTCTGACGACCGCCAACCAGGCCCGCTTCGTCCAGACCCGGCGCGCGTTGGCGAACGCCAACAACTCCGCCGAAGCCCGCCCGCTGCTGGCGACTCTGGAAAGCGTGCTGCAAAGCGAAATCAGGCTGGCGCAACGGCTCCACGAACTCCAAACGCGCGATTCGCGCCTCGGCTTCGAGGCCTCCAACCAATACTACTATGTGCCGCTGGACTTGGTGGAGAAAGTGCTCAACTGCCGCGATTTGCTGGACCGGTGGCTGCCGGCCCAGCGCGCCAAATGGGGCATTCAGGGCGCGCAGAGGTGGCCGGGGATTGACACGGATGAACACCGATCGAAAGGAGTCACTGGAGTGCCTTTGAATTAGGAACTCGAGAACTCAGGAAATCTCGTTTTCCTGACTTCCTGGCTTCCTAACTCATTGTTTCTTGACCGAATCTGCGTGCAGAGGCGCCGAGGCTCTGGCATTATTGGCCGAGATGAAGTGGGCTACAAGCCACGACCGCAGCGAGGAGTCGCCGGAAGCCAAACCGCGCTGGTTCCAGTCCCTGCCGCTCCAAGAGCGCATGGAACTGCTGTGCGCTTTCACGAATCTGGCGCTCGAACTCAATCCCCGCTTGGCGGAATTGAAGAGTGTCGGGAGTACTTGGCCGTCGGCAAAAAGTGTCTGCGTGCTTGGGGAAGGACGAACGACGCCGGTAGGGACTGGCGTTGAAGGGGGGTGAATTCCGCGCTCCGTCCTGGCGCGCCGTCTCGCCCAGGAGCCCGCGCACTACGGCCCGGATTTGATCGGCCATTCGGGGGATTCGGTGCGGGCGGTGCGCAAGTAGCTTTCGATCCGGGCGATGACCTTGGGTTGCTGCGCGGCGAGGTTGTTGGTTTCGCCCAGGTCGCGCTTCAAGTCATAAAGCTCCAGCGGTTTGCCCGGCGCCAGCCTGATGGCCTTCCAGTCGCCCGTGCGGACGGCCTGCTTGAAGGCGCCCTCGTGAAACTCCCAGTAGAGGAATTCGTGGCCTTTCTGCCGGCGACCGAGAATCGCCGGCAACATTGAAACCCCATCCAGGTGTTCCGGCGGTTTGGCCCCAGCAATGGCTGCGGCGGTGGGCAGGAAGTCCCAGAAGGCCCACACCTGGTCGCTCACGGCGCCGCGCGGAGTCTTGCCCGGCCAGCGGACGAGCATCGGCACGCGGATGCCGCCTTCGTAGAGGTCGCGTTTGATGCCGCGCAACGGGCCGGAGCTGCGGAAGAAGTCCGGCGTGATCCCGCCCTCTTTGTGCGGGCCGTTGTCGCTGGAAAAGAAAACCACCGTGCGGCCATCGAGACCGAGTTCCTTGAGTCTGGCCATGAAGCGGCCGACATCGGCGTCCATGCGGGTGATCATCGCCGCCTTGTGCCTCTGCATCTGGGGCCAATCCTCGGCGGAGTAAGGCGCGTCGCTGGGCACTTCCATGCCTTGGTCTTTGGCCTCGTTATTGGCGTGGGGGATGGTCAGAGCCAGGTAGAGGAAGAAGGGCTGGCGCTGGTTGCGTTCGAGAAACGCCAGCGCCTCTTGCATGAACAAGTCGTGGCTATAGACGGCGCGGTTGGTGCTCACGCCGCTCCCTTCGGCGTCCTCGTTCGGGACCACGTTGGGCAAGGGAACCTTCTGCTCGTTGCGCCAAAGGAACGTCGGGTAGTAATTGTGGGCGTGGCGCTGGTTCAGGTAGCCGAAGAACTCGTCGAAGCCTTGGCGGGTCGCGATGCCGGTGCTGTCGGCTTCGCCCAGCCCCCACTTGCCGATCAGGGCGGTGCGGTAGCCGGCACTCTTGAGCACCTTGGCCACGGTGACGTCTTCGGGCCGCAACGGGAACCGGGCGTTGCCGCGGATGCGGGTGTGGCCGGTGTGCTGGCCGGTCATCAGCGCCGAGCGGGAAGGGGCGCAGACTGTGCTGCCGGCGTAGCATTGCGTGAACCGCACCCCCTCGGCAGCCAACCGATCGAGGTTGGGTGTCCGGATCCGGGCTTGGCCGTAGCAACCCAAATCGCCGTAGCCCAGGTCATCGGCCAGGATGAACACGATGTTGGGCTGGCGCGGGCTTTCGGTCGCCGGAGCCGCGGCGACTCCAATGCCAAAGACGGCGAGGGCCAAAGCGACAGACCCGAAAATTCTCACTGGCCCTGAGAGCGCGAAGCGTTTGGAGTGCGGCGGCTTGCCGGCGCTTTTGGAAGGTCCGCAGTCTAAGAAAGCGGGAGCAAGCTCCCGCACTCCAAACGCTTCGCGCCAAGCAGCACCCATCCCATTTTCACGGCTTGTGGCGCCACGCCGTGGCATGTGGTCTGGTCCGAAAATGAGCCGCGAACCGGGTCCAAAGACGCCGAGCACACGGCGTAGCGCGAACCACAAAGCGTTGGGAATTGCAAATTGCAAATTGTAAATTGTAAATTTCAAATTGGGCCCTTCCCAGCCCTGGCCGGGTTGGGATTCGTGGAGGGGCCGATCTACAATTTGCATTCTACAATTTACAATCTACAATTCTCAATTCCCACGCCGTCTCCCTTCAAGCCACGTAAGGGATGGTGAGCGGCCCCTGTGGAAGGGCCGCCACGCGCGCCGACGGGCCGAGCTCGGCCAGCTTGGCCTCGACGGTCGCGCCGACATCGTGGCAAGGCGTCAGGTGGGCCGCCCGCACCACGTCGTCCGGCAAAGAGCTGTAGAGGAGCACCTTGGCCTTGCGCTGGACGAGCGCCTGAACTTGGGCCTGCCATTGCTCGGGGCGCACAAAGCCAGGCGTGGCGAGCAACGTGAGGATTTCCTCCGGGTTGGCCGCGCTGCGCAGCAGCTTGTCCAGCGGGCTGTTTGGCGGCACGCCTTCGCGGCACTCGCAGGCCAGGATCAGCGTGCCGCCCGCTTTGACGATGCGCGCCCCGGCGCTCATGCCCTTGACGCCCTGGTAGAGGTTCAGGTCCAGCGGGTAGCCGCTGTTGGTGGTGATGACAATGTCAAAAGGCGCGGTCACCGGCTGCATGGCCGACTGGCGGACAAACTCAATGCCAACCTTGTGCGCCGCCAGCAGGTCGCCGGCAAACACGCCGGTAATCTGCCGCTGCTCGTTGAGCGCCACGTTCAGCAGGAAGCTCGGCCCCACCCGCAGGGCGACGTCGCGCAACTCTTCCCACAGCGGGTTGCCTTCGGTCACGCCGAAGGTGGCGCGCGGGTCGCCGATGTTCGCCGCCCGGTGGTTGCTCATCACCGTGCGCAGGCCTGCCACGCCCGGCAGGATGCCCTTGGGGCCGCCGCTGAAGCCCGCGAAAAAATGCGGCTCGATGAAACCGGTGATGACGCGAACATTGGCCTCCACCAAGCGCCGGTTGATGAGCGCCGGAGCGCCGTCGCGCAACGTGCCCAATTGCACCAGCGCGGCTTCGTCCTCGCACTCGTGGTTGACCACGCGATAATCCCGAACAACCGCTGGGGTAAGCATCCGCTCCAACTCAGCGCGGGTGTTGGGGCGGTGGGTGCCGGTGCCGTTGAGCAGGGTCACGTTTTGCCGCGGCACGCCTTCAAGGTGTTCCAGCAACCAGGGGATCAGCCGTTCATTGGGCGTCGCGCGGGTGAGGTCAGTGAACACAATGCAGACCCGGTCGCCGGGCCGGATGCAGGCGCGCAACGGCGAAGCGCCGATGGGCTGGCTCAGCGCCGCCAGCATGGCGGCCTTTTCGTCGGGCAGGCCGGGCTGGTGGGTGGGTTCGATGACCGTGGTGCGATCATCAGGAAGCTCCACGGGCAGATGCCCCTGGCCGTAGGCAAGGTTGACTTTCATGCGCCACACACCTGCCCCTATTGGAACCCAAACCGCCTTGGCGGCCAAGCGCAATCGAATCGGTTCACTTGGCAACAGTCATCGAAGTCAGCATAGGCACCGACGCTGAGCAAGAAGCTGAGCGGCTCCAGGAGCGCGCAGCATTTGGAGTGTTCTCGCGCCCCGGACCGTCCGAATGGGCAAAAGCGCCGGCAAGCCGGGCGCACTCCACACGCTTCGCGCCGTTTCCAGCGGCTTGCGGCCTCCCGCGCCCGCGACTCCCGCAGCGTTTGGAGTGCAACCGCTTGCTCCCGCTCTCTCGCGCCCCGGACCGTCCGAATGGGCAAAAGCGCCGGCAAGCCGGTGCTCACGCGTCTTTAGAACCGTCTCCGCGCTCAAGTTCTTCACTCTCAGAACGGCCCCCGTCCCGCAGGGACGTCCGAAAACAGCCCACCGTTTCAACGGTGGGTCGCGCCAACGAGAGGGTTGACCAGCCCCGCCAGGGGCGAAAGAAGACCACCGGCCCGGTCGTCGGCCGCCCCACTCGCCGATCAGGCTTGTCGCCAGAGAGCTTCTTTCGTCCCTGACGGGACTTGCCTGAGCTTCCATGGCCTGTTCCCCACCGATGAATCGGTGGGCTATTGTCAATCGTCCCTGACGGGACTGATCTTGGCCTGATGTTCGCGAGCGCCGCAAACGGCTCACGGCTTTGGTGCGGGGAGGTCGGTATCCCTGACGTGGACTTCGGCCACGTTGGTCAACAGCAGCGGGTCGGCGGCCCCAGGCAGGCGCGGGAACTTGAAGCCGTCCAGGGTAAGGCGCTCCACCCGTTCGCCAATCAGCACGGGCCGGAGGTCGCCATTCGCAAGACTCAGCCGGACGTTCTCAAAGGCCAGATGCTTGACGTTGCGGGCGTAGAAGCCCCAGGCGGGCAACGGGCGGGCGTCCGCCGGCGGCGGTTTGATGGGCAGCCGGGCGTCTGCGAGCGTACCGCCGCCGTCGAATTCGATGCTCACGTCTCGGAAGACCACGTTCGTGAAGGGCGCATCAGCCCAGCTTTCCACTGAGGACGCCGCCCGGTACACCCCAGTCGCCCCAACCCGGTTGATGGTGAGGCGTCCGGCGGTGTTGCCCGGCTTCAGGGTGAAGTGGAAAGGGGTCGTGACGTTGCGCATGGTGACGTCGGCGATGAGCACGTCGTCGAGGACGCCTTCGGTCTTGTCCCAAGCGCCGGGCTGGAGGTTGATGGCCGCCAGCATGTTGTAGCGGTTGGAGGTGCGGTGCGGGTGGACGCCAGGGCCGTAGAAGAGGCAGCCGTGGATGACCAGGTGCGTCGCCGGACCGATCAGGCGAATCCCGTTGCATGACGAATTCACGATGCAATCCGAGATGAGCACGTTTTCCCAATACCGCCCGGCAATGGAGTCATCGCCGGTGTAGAACTGGCACCCCACGATGGTTACGTCCCGGCAAGCGCGGCCGGGCCAGCCGCGAAAATGCACGCCGTCCCAGCCGCCGGTAATCTTCACGTTGCGCACCTCCACTTGCTGGCAGTTCTCGAGCAGGACGGCGTAGTTGGCGGAGTCTATGATGGTGATGTCGCGGAGCGTGAGGTGGCGGCCGTTGCCCAGCAAGATGGTGTGGGGGCCGCGCATCCTTTCTTCGCCCTGCGGGTCGAAGACCTTGTTGCCATTGATGATGCCGGGGCCGATGACGGCCGTATCCTGGAGTCCATCGCCCAGGATCAGAGCCCGATGCCACGCGGGCCGGAATCTGCCCTCAGGTGTGTCCGCCGGCGGCGCAAAGCGCTCGTAGTCGGCCAGGTTCGTGCTGCCAACCAGGGTTGCGCCCGCCTCCAACAGAAGCGTCACCCCGTTCCGCAAATGGAGGCTGCCAGACAGGTAGGTCCCGGGCGGGAATAAGACTTGGCCACCGCCCGCAGCGGCGCAGGCCTGAATGGCTTGGTTGAGCGCGAGGGAATCAAGCGTCCGGCCATCGCCAGCCGCGCCGTAGTCGCGCACGTCAAAACGGCCTTTTGCTCGTGGCTGTGCCGCGGCGCTGCCCGATTCGGAGTCTGCGCCCATGAGCGCCAGGCTGAGGGCAAAAGAAACGGCGGCGCGCACAAGAAGCGAATGATTATGGAGATTCATGTTCGGTGCCATGTAAACGCCGGAAACCTCGTAACACGCCAGTCAACATGCCACGGCCTCTCGCCACAAGCGATAAGAATCGAGGAGGAGGACGAGAAGGTCTTACACCCACGAGAGCGAGGACGTGGATGATTCTCTGGTCAGTCGCCGTGCCGCAGGCGGCGCCGCAAAAGATGAAAATGGGAGGGGCGGCGGCTGGCGCGAAGCGTCTTGGACTGCGCCAGTCCCCTGGCGCTTTCGCTAGCGTGGAGGACATTGGCGGCGGGGGGCACGACGGACAATGAAGCGGCATGAATGCCGCGCTCCGAAAAACCTCCGATGGGCACATCGAACTGCGCGCTCCGCCCTTAGCCGGCGTCGCGCTGCCCGCACAGCCGCAGGAACTCCGGCTCGTCAATTATCTTCACGCCCAGCTTCTGGGCTTTGTCAAGCTTGGAGCCGGCGGCCTCGCCGGCGAGGACGAAGTCGGTCTGCTTGCTCACGCTGCCGCTGACCTTGCCGCCAAGCGCCTCGATTCTCGCGGTCGCCTCCTGGCGCGTGAGCGTGGGCAACGTCCCAGTCAAGACGAAAACCTTCCCCGCGAAGGTGCCCGCCGCGGCGGCCGGTTGGTAAAGCGCGGAGCGGAGATTCAGCCCCGCGGCCCGCAACCGCTCCATGAGCGCCTGGTTGCGGGGCTCGCTGAACCATTGAACCAGGCTGGCGCCAATGACCGCGCCGATATCTTCCACCCCGGTAAGCCGCTCCAGCGTGGCGGCGCGCAGCTCCTCCAGCGTGGCAAAAGCCCGCCCCAGCGACTTGGCCACGCCGGCGCCCACGTGCAGAATGCCCAGGCCGAAAAGCAGCCGCCACAGATCGCGGCCCTTGCTGGCCTCGACGCCGGCAAGAAAATTCTGGGCCGATTTCTCCGCCATGCGTTCGAGGGCGGCGACCTGCTCCAGCCGCAGCGCGTACAAATCGGCCACGTCCCGCACCAAACCGGTGTTGACCAACTGGGCCACCAGCACCTCGCCGGCGCCCTCAATGTCCATCGCCCCGCGCGAGCACCAGTGTTCGAGGCGCCCGCGAATCTGGGCTGGGCAATCGTAGTTGACGCACCGCCACACGACGCCGGCCCCGCCGACGATGGCCTCGCGCGAAACGGCTGAGCCGCACTCCGGGCAAGCCTTGGGGAACTCAAACACGGCTTCCCGACCCGTCCGTTTGCCCGCGACTACGCCCACAACCGCCGGGATGACTTCGCCCGCCTTCTCAATGACGACCGTGTCACCCACGCGGATGTCTTTGCGGCGGAGCTCTTCTTCATTGTGCAAGGTGGCGCGGCTGATGGTGCTGCCAGCCAGGAACACTGGTTCGAGGTCGGCCACGGGGGTCAACGCGCCGGTCCGGCCCACCTGAATGATGATCGCCTTGAGCTTGGTTTCGGCTTGTTCGGGGGCGTATTTGTAAGCAATGGCCCAGCGGGGGGCTTTCGCGGTGGCGCCACACAAGTCGCGCAACCGGACGGGGTTCAGCTTGATCACCGCGCCGTCGGTCTCGTAGCCAAAGTTGTGCCGCACCTTGTCCAGTTCAGCGATGGCCTCGAAGAGCTCTTCGACTGAGCGGCAGCGCCAGGTTCGTTCAGGCGTCTTGAGGCCGAGGGCCTTGAGCCAGGCCAGCAACTCGAGCTGCGTGGCGGGCGGCGGCACGCCTTCGATGACGCCCGCCCCGTAGAGCACGATGTCGAGCGGGCGCGCGGCCACCATGCGCGGGTCAAGTTGCTTCAGCGAGCCGGCGGTCGCGTTGCGCGGGTTGGCGAAGGTTTCCTCGCCAGCGGCCTCGCGCTCCGCGTTGAGCTTGGCGAAGCCCGCCCGGGTCATATAAACCTCGCCGCGCACCTCCAGCGCCGAGGGGACAGCTTCCACGCCGCCCCTCGACTCCCCCTGGGAGGGCAGCGCAGGCGCTTGGCCCGCGCCGCGGCCGGCCTTGTGCGAGGCGGCGCCGGGACTGGTTCCCACCGATTGCAGGCGCAAGGGCACGCTCCGGATGGTCTTGAGATTGGCCGTGATGTCGTCGCCGGTCGTGCCGTCGCCGCGCGTCGCGCCCACGGCCAGCAGGCCGCGCTCGTAGCGCAGACTCACCGCCACGCCGTCCACCTTGGGCTCCACGGCCCATTCGAGCGGTTCACCGGGAAGGAGTCGCTGCACGCGGTTGACGAACTCGCGCACCTCGCCCTCCGAGTAAGTGTTGTCCAGGCTCATCATCGGCACGGCGTGGTGCACCGGCTTGAACTCGGTCAGCGGGGCGCCGCCGACTCGCTGGGTGGGCGAGTCGGGCGTGACGAACTCCGGGAATTGCGCCTCCAACGCGCGGAGTTCCGCGTAGAGGCGGTCGTAGGCAAGGTCGCTGATCGTGGGCCGGGCCAAGACGTAGTAAGCGTAGTCATGGGTCCGGACTTGCTCGACCAGTTCGGCGTGACGCGCCTGCGCATCGGCCTTATTCATGCGCCCATTGTAACAGCCGACAGACTTCGGGAAACACAAAACTGTGTCTCCAACTTGGTCGCAGACGGGAACAAATATCGGTTGCGGTTCGGGAGCTACCCGGTGCAGCCAAGCCAGCGGGCTGGAAACCTTTGCAAACGGTTAAGGCGCGGCCCCGGCATCATTGCGCCCCACTGAAGTGGGCCTCAATGAGAAGCCGCGCTCCGAACGACCAGAGGCCCCCTCAACTCTCAACCACCGCCGCCTCAGCGCAGCACGGCGCGATAGAACCTGAGCGGTCGGTCGGGCGCTGGCGGATCAACCCACACAAACGAGCCGCGGTCGGGCGTGTCACGATACACCTCGGTCCAGTCCCGCAAGTTGGGCGAGGCCTCAATCGCGTAGGTGCGCTGGGGCGCGCCTTGGACCTGAATCTGGAAGCTGCCGTCCAACAAGCTGCTGATGGAGACCGAGGCCGCCAGCGAACTGTCCGGCAACGGCAGATAGAGGTTGTCCAGGAAAGCCGCATCGAGGCCGGCGCTGAAATTGGCGTCCTTGACGTACCGCCACTCCAGGTGGTTGCGGCCGACTTGGACAGCAAACTGGTAGTTTTGCCAGTCCGTCTCCCCGCTCCAGCGTTGTTGGCAGAAGCCGTTCAGGTAGAATTCCAACCAGTCCCACCCCGTTTCGGAGCTCACTTTCACGTCAAACGAGCCGGTGCCGCCGGCCAGGTCCACATCCAGGAGGAGCGAGGTTTGCTGGTTATCCCCGATGGCGCCAGAGCGGGCCGCAAAGCGCCCGCTGGCCACAACGTCGGATTGGACGAACCAGGCAGCCGGACCGGCGGTGGACCAGGCCAGTTTGCCCCCAAGCGCGCCGGACTCGAAGCCGTCGGTGTAAGCGATGGCCCGGAAGTAAGCCGTCAGCGTGTAATTCTGGGTCATCACCAGGGTGAGCGGGTTGACCGTCGAACTGATGCTCCCGTCCCAGCGGACAAAGCGGAAGTCGCGGGCCGGCAGGGCGGTGACGTATTGCGTCGAGCCCAACACGTAGAGACCAGACGGCAGCGCGACGGTCCCGCCCAAGGTCGGCAACAGGTTCAAGGTGACGTAGTTCAACGTGGTGGTGAAGGTGTAAGCCAGGCGCGCCGCGCCGCTCGCGCCGCCAAAGCCGTCCACGGCGATGTAATAAACCTGGCCAGCCGCCAGCGTGGCGGTCAGTTCGCTGTAACCACTGCCGGGCTGGGCGTCGTCGTTGGCCGCGACCAGGGTGAGGTTGGCCACCGAATCACCGGTATAGACCGCCAGCAGAGTGTCGAAATCAGAACCTTGTGTGCTCAGATGCAACGAGCCGGGAGTGGGCGCGCGGAAGTAATACCACAAAGAACGCCCGCCTTCGTTGCCGGCGTGGGCAGGCTCGCCGGGCTCTTTGGTGGCGCGCGCGTTGGTGGCGCTGGCTGTTCCCGCCACGTCCGTCAGCTCCGTTGCCGCGGCGAAGTCGTCGTTGGTCGGATTGATGTAGCGGACCACGACGACAAATGGCCGGCTGAGATTGCCCGCCAAGTCTTGGGCGACGGCGCTGATGACGTTGGTGCCGAAGGGCAAGTCGAACACCGCCTGCCAGTTGGTGGTGCCAGCGGCCAGTAGTGGCGGCTGGTCGTTGAGCTGCACTTGGACTTGGGCAATGCCGGTCGCGTTGGGCTCCAAGTCCTTGGCCGTGCCCGTCACGACGAGGAAGTTGGTCGCGACCAACGATTCGCTGCCGGGCGAAATGATGTTGACCAGGGGCGGTTGGTTGTCGGGCAAGCCGCCCGGCGCGACGCGCAGGTGGATGTTGCCCATGCCGCTCTGGTCATAGCCCGCCACGGCGATCCGATAGGTCAGGCCCGGTTTGGCGTCAAAAACGACGTTGGCTTTCAGGCCGTTCTGCACGTCGTTGGTGGACCAGGCCACCAGGCTAAGGGTCGCCAGACTGGCCCCGGTATAAACGCCCAGCACCGGCTCGAATGAGCTGCCCGCCGTGTCGATCAACACCCGCGCCGCGTCCGTCGGCGACCAACTCCACCACACCGACGCGGCCGCGTCAGGGTCGTTGCCGTGAAACGGCTCGGCGGGTTCAACCGTCGCGTACATGTTGCTGGCAAGGATGATCCCGCCCGCCGCGGGGATTTTGAAGGCGGCGGCAAAGCTGTCATTCGCCGGGCGCACCACGGCAATATAGGTCACCAGGTCAGTAGCGGTCACGAGTGAGCCGGGGAGCAAGTCGCCCATGTCGTTGGTGACCGACAAGTCATTGCCCGCGGTGATAAACCGAGCGACGAAGTTCGTTGAAATTGGCAACGCCGGCACCGAAAAACTGCCGCTAAAAATGCCGTCGCCAGCAGCGATGTCCGGCGGATTGCCGTCGTCCAACAACGGCGAGGTTGCACCGCCGACCTGGAGCTTCACCGTGAGGTTCGTGAATAAAACGGCGTTGCTCACGGTGACAAACGCTGATTGCACCGTCTGCGTCACCATCACCGTGTTGGCGGGCGGCAGGATGCTCAACTCAAACTTGTTCGATGAGACCTGCGCCTGGAGGCGCCCAGCGTCCAGGAACACCACCAGCGCCAATATGCTCGAATGGAGACGGTTCATGGAAAGGCGTGGGGAAACCGATTGGGATGAGGAAGGGGATGGGTCGTCAGCGCTGGAGAACTGGGAATAGGATTAGGGTCAAGATTAGGAATGAAGAGCGTGTCTCTACCAGGGCAGATAGGCGGCGCGGTAGAATCGCCACGGGAACAGCGGCGCTTGGGGGTCCAGCAACGCATTCGTGCCGCCACTGATCGAGTTGGTGGCAATCGCCAGCCAGTCGGTCAAGTTGGTCGAGGCTTGGATGACGACCGCGCCGCCAGCTTCGCCGCTGAACTGGAAGCCGAACTGCCCATCCCCAGCGAGCGCCGCGCCGCTTAGCTGGAGCGGCCCGGGCGCATTGACCGCAAGGCTGACCGGCGCCGATTGGCGCGAGCCGCCGCGCTCATCGGTCGCCACGGCACTCAAAAGGTAATTGCCGGGCGGGACGTTGCTCCAGACCGCCCCAAACGGGGCATTGGTGGCGGTGGCGATCAGGTTCGTGCCGGCGAAATACTCCACCTTCGTCACCGTTCCGTCGCTGTCGAAGGCGTCCACTTCGAGGTTCAGGAACAGGGCCGCGAAGACAACCGCGTTGTTAGTGGGAGCGGTGAGGCTCACTAACGGGGGCTGGTTGGTCTTGACGACCACGACCACTTCGCTGGAAATGGTGATCGCGCCGTCGTTGTCAATCGCCCGCGCAGTCAGACTGTAGGTGCCGGGCGGCACATCAGTCCACGTGAATAGGTAGGGGCTGTCGTTGACCGAGCTCAGCACGTTGGTGCCGGAGCAGAAAGTCACCGAAGTCACGGCCCCGTCGCTGTCGGAAGCCTCGGCTTGCAGGTCAAGCTGCGCCGGGGCCACAAAGGTCGCGCCGACGGTCGGCTTGGCCAAGCTTACGTCCGGGGGCACGTTCACGTAAGTCCAGAGCCCGAAATGCGCCGACGGTTTCTTGCCGGCGGTGGCGAAATCACCGCCGACGAACACCTCGCGGCCGCGCACTGCCAGCGCCGAAACTGCCCCATCCAGGCCACTGCCGAGGATGCTCCAGCGAATGCCGTCCCAGGCCGCGATGTGGTTGGCTGGCAGGCCGCCGGCCAAAAGGAACTCGCCGCCGGCGAAAACCATGCCGCTGGGATTTACGGCGACCGCGTTGACGTACGGGTTGACGCCGCCCAGCCCGCCCCCCAAGGCCCTCCACCGCGTGCCGTCCCAGCGGGCGAAGTAACTGATGTCGCGGCTGCCACCCGCCATGGTGAACTGCCCGCCCGCATACAAATCGTTGCCGTAGGCCGCCAGCGCCGCCACGGGGCCGTCCAAACCGCTGCCCAGCGGCGCCCAGGACGTGCCATCCCAACTGGCGACCCGGTTGGCGTTGACGTCGCCCGCGCTGGTGAACTCCCCGCCCACATACACGCGGCCATCGGCCGCCACGGTCACCGCCAGGACCTTGCCGTTGACGCCGCTGCCCAAGCGCGACCAAGCATTGCCATCCCACTTGGCCACGCCATTGGCGCTGAAGCCGCCGGCGCGCGTGAACGCGCCGCCGGCGTAAAGATCGCCGGCCTTGACCGCCAAGGCGTTGACCGGGCCATCCAAACCCAAGCCCAAAGGCGACCACTGGCTTCCATCCCACTGGGCGATCCGCCAAGCGGTGACACCCCCGGCGGCGGTGAATTCGCCCCCGGCAAAAACCTCGCCCTCGGCGTTGACGGCAATGGCCGCCACCCGTCCGTTGACCCCGCCATCCAGCGACCACCAGGAATCGCCGTCCCATTTGGCGATGTTGGACACGTTCAAACCGCCCGCCAAGTCGAGGCTGCCGCCGACATAGACCGCATTGTCCGTCGCCGCCACCGCCGCGATTGAGCCGCTGACGGTTCTGCTCGACACGCCCCGGCCCATGGCCTCCCATCGGCTGGGGAGGAAGCTGCCCAAGTTGCGCACCAGGTTGGTGCCACTGGGCGCGGTGAAGATGCCGCCCGCATAGAGGTTGCTGCCGCCCTCCGCCAGGGCCAGGATGTTGCCTTGGACGCCGTTGTTGGTTCCCAGGCCAAACGACACCCACGCCCCCAAGTCCTGGTGCCAACGGGCAAGGTTCATCACCTCGATTCCCCCGGCGGTGGTGAAGGAACCGCCGGCGTACACCTCCGCTCCCCGGAGCAGCAGTGCCCGGACGGTGCCATTGACGCCGCTGCCCAACACCTGCCAACTGGTCCCATTCCACCGCGCGATGTTGTTGGCCCCATCAATCACCCCGGCTTCGGAAGACTCGCCGCCGGCAAACAGGGCTCCGTCTTCAGCCAGGCCAAGCGCATAAACCGGCCGGCCTACGCCGCCGGCCAGGGGCCGCCAGCGCCCTGATTCCCAGCGCGCGATGTTTAGCGCCGCCCCGCCCCCGGCGTTGGTGAACGCTCCGCCGGCGAACAGCCGGCCGCCGGTGACTGCCAGTGCATAGACCGGGCCGTCGGTCCCCAATCCCAACGGCAACCAGGCGCTGCCGTTCCACCTGGCTACGTTTTGGGCCGTCACTCCGCCGGCGGTGCTGAATGCGCCGCCCGCGTACAGGTCGGCGCCAGCTACCGCCAAGGCGTACACCGGCCCATCCAGGCCGCTGCCCAGTGGAAACCAATTGGTGCCGTTCCACCCGGCGATGTACTTGGCGCTCAGTCCGCCGGCGTGCGCAAAGTCGCCGCCGATAAACGCCCCGTCGGCTCTCACCGCCACTGCCAACACCGGCCCATCCACACCATTGCTCAGCGACGACCAGTTGCGCCCATCCCACTTGGCGATGTTCCCGGCCGCTACCTGCCCGACTTGGCTGAAGCTTCCTCCGACGTACAACTCGCCGCGCAAGTTCACCGCCAGCGCGTTGGCATAGCCGACCACCCCGCCACCCACCGGCCACCACTGATTGCCCACGTTCCACTGGGCGATATTCCGCACGCTGAGGTTGCCCGCCGACTCGAACTGGCCGCCGACGTAGAGGCGGGCTTGCCCGGCAGCCAGGGCGTTGACGACGGCGTCGGAGCCGCCAACACCGGTGCTGAGCACCAGCCAGTTGGTGCCGTCCCAGCGGGCCACGTTTTGGGCCGGCACGTCGCCAATGGCCGCAAACTGGCCGCCCGCGTAGAGGGTGTTGTTGATGACCGCGAGGGCGTTGATGAGCGGCAGTTGGTCGCTCACAGAGGCGGCCAGGGGCAGCCAGTTGAGGCCGTTCCAGAGCGCCACACTCTTGGCTTGTGTGCCGCTGGCGGTCAGGAACGAGCCGCCCGCCACTAGGTTTGTGCCCAAGGCCGCCAGCGCGTTCACGGGGCCGTCCACCCCATCGCCCAGGTTTGACCAGGCTGCGCCATCGTATTTGGCCACGTTCTTTGCGTCCTTGCCGCCAGCTTGGCTGAATTGGCCGCCGGCAAACAAGGTGTTAGTGCCGACAATGGCCAAGGCCTGGACCCTGGCGTTGACGCCATCTCCCAGAGGCCCCCAAGTCCCCCCTGTCCATTCCGCGACATTGGCGGTGTTGGTGCCACTGGCCGAACTGAACTCGCCGCCGGCGTACACCTTCTGGCCCTGGGCGGCAATGGCGTACACCGGCCCGTCGAAGCCGGTATCCAGCGCGGCCCACCGGCTCCCGTTCCAGCAAGCGATATTGGTCGCGTCAATGGCGCCGGCCTTCAGAAACTGCCCGCCGAAATACGCGTTTGTGCCCGCCACCGCAATCGCGTACACCGGCCCGTCCAGCCCTCCGCCTACGGCCGACCACGTGGTGCCGTCCCACTTGGCCGCGTTGTCTGCGCTCACGCCGCCAATGGCCGTAAACTCACCGCCGACATATACCTGATTGCTGCTTATGGCAACGGCGTTGATCACCCCTTCGACCACGAACCCGCCAAATCGCGAGTCCCAGTCACCGACCAGCGTCCTGGCCATCGGCGCGCGCGGGAGCGGGGCTGGAGTGGGCGACCAATGCGCCAGCGATAGCAGGCTGGCTGGCTGGGCGGGCGCCAGCGGCGGCGGCGCACCCCATGCTGCCGCGGCCAACAGACTGCAAGCGCCCCACCATCCAGGCAAGGCCACGGCAATTTCCCGCACCCAGTTCAACCTGCCCATAGAGCAATTCTCCCCGTCGAACAGTTACGCCGACAGTCGCATTGTGTCAACCGATTGCCTCCAGTAAAAGCACAATCTGTACCATGAGACGAAGGGAAGTATTGTCCAGGGGTGGGAATTGAGGGCTGGGAGTTGAGGCTGCCCTTTTGCACTGAGCTTGCGTCGGCGCCACGCTTGCACGCCGCGCCCGAGTGCGAGCGAGGCCCGAAGCCGATGCCCGTACACGGTGCCTGCGGCAGGCACCCGAGTTCAGCACCGGGCAGGCGGGTTAGGCGAACCCGAACATGCACCCGGGGGCTACTGCGCCACCGCCCGGTAGAAGCGGATCGGCTGGCTGGCCATGTCCGGGTCAGTGAACCAGATTTCGCCCTCGCGCGCCAGGCCGCTGAAAACCGTGACCCACCGGCCGGGCAAGCCAGCGGCAGCCTGGATAGTGTAGAACTGGTTGGTCTGGCCCTTGAGATTCACCTGCAAGCTGCCGTCAAAGAGCCGCACCATGCTCAAGTGGGCCGCCGTACTGCTGTCCACCGGCACTTGCAGCGGCAGGTCAACGTTGTCAATGAAGGCCGCGTCCAAGCCGGCGCTATTGGCGGGATCCTTGGCGTAGCGCCACTCCAGTGTGTGTTGGCCGGCAGTCAGGCTGAACTGGCAGGTCGTCCAGTCCCATTCCCCCGACCATTGCTGCTGCAACTGGCTGTCAACGTAGAATTGGAGCCAGTCCCAGTTCGTCTCGGAACTGACCCGGAAGTCAAAGCTCGCCGTGCCGCTGCGGAACTGATTGGTCAGGATGAGCGAGCTGCTCTGGCTGTTGCCCATCGGGCCGGACCGGGCGACCAGGTTGGTGAGGACCACGTTGGTCTCCTTGCCGTTGACAACCACCGTGTTCGTCATCGGCCAGGGGACAACCACCCACGGGGCGTCCCCGCCGCCAGCCCAGGGCAGCTTCGACAGGTTTCCGGTCTCGAAGTCATCGGCGAACGCTTTCGGCAGGAAGACCGCATTTATAGTGAGGTTCGTCGTCACCGCGACGGACAACGGGTTGAGTGGCGATTTGATGTCGCCCTGCCAGCCGCCAAAGTCGTAGTTGTGGTCCGGGGTCGCGGCCACGGTGAGGGTCGAGTTGGCTTCCACATCAAACACGCCCGCGCGGGGCGTCAATTGGCCGCCCGGCGTCTGCGTCAGGTTCACTGAATAGATGTTGGTGGCGACAAACGAATAGGCCAGTTGCACGATGCCCGTGGCGCCGTCGAAGCCGTCCAGGGCAACATGATACACAATGTTGCTGCGAACGGCGTGGTGCAACTTGCTGAACGTGACGCCTCCATAGGCGTCGTCATTGAACGCAACGGTTGTCAACGCGTCCACGCGGCTGCCGGTGTAGAGACCCATCACCGTGTCGAAGGCGCTGCCCTCGGTGCTCACCAACAACGAACCGTTGTCCGGGGCTTTCCACTGCCACCAGACCGAGTGGCCGCCTGGGTTGTTGGCGTGCTGCGGCTCGCCGGGTTCGAGCGTGGCCAGCGCGTTGTTGCCGATCACAGACCCGCTCGTGCCGGTCAGCGTCGTGGCATATACAAAGTGGTCGTTGGGCGGGTCCATGGGCCGGTAGATCACCGTGATGCTGACCGGCGTCGAACTGTTGCCGGCCACGTCGGTGGCATAGACCGTGATTGTGTTCCGGCCCTTGGTCAAGGCGACTCTGGCGGTGTTGGTGGAAGGGCTGCCAAAAGCCGCCACCTCGGCGCTCGATCCGAACGGAATCGGGCCGCTCCAGAAGGTGATTTTGTCAACCCCGGATGCCTGCGGCTCGGGGTCAACGGCGACGGCCTGCACGTCCACGATGTTGTTGGTGAACACCCGGCCGCTGGGGAGCGGCTTGGTGATATTGACTACCGGCGGCGTGATGTCGGGCTGGCCGCCCGGCGCGATGCGGAGCCGGACCGCCCCCGCGTTGTTGGTGCCCGGACTGGCGACCACGATGTGGTAGGGGACGCCTTTCTGAGCGTCGAAAAACAGGTAGGCCTGCTTCCGCGTGGGCACACTGCTCACGGACTTGACCTCCTTGAGCGTCCGGAGGGTGCTGCCGGTATAGACGGCGACGATGCTCCTAAAGGCGCTGCCAGCGGTGTCAACCAGCACGGGCCCGCTGTTGGTCGGCGTCCAATCCCACCAGAGGCTGGCGGCCACGTTGGTCACTCCGGCGTGGTCCGGTTCGCCGCCCTCAAGGGTGGCAAACTTGTTGTTAGAGGCAAAAAAATCGCCAGCCGCTTTGACTTTCGTCGCCTTGGAGAAGTAATCGTTGGCCGGCACCGTGGCGATGAAGTAGTTGACGACGAGCGACGCGCTGGTCTTGCCCGGGGCCGTGGCATCAATGGCCAGGGTGATACTGGTGTCGCTGGGCGGCACGCTCAGCAACGCGCTGTAGATGGAGTCTCCGGCGCGCGCGTCCGGGGGCCTGCCGCCGTTATTGAACGGCAAATCGGTTATGCCGTTTATCTTGCACCGCACGGTGGCGTTGGTCACGCCGATGCCATCGCGCACGCGCACAAAGATGGGCGTGCCTGAGCCCCCAAAGAGGGTCGAGTCAGCGACCGGGTTGACGCTCAATTGGAGCACGCCGGTCGGGGGGTGAATGGCGACATCGTCAGGCACGTCGAAGGCTTCCACTACCCCAACCGTGTCGTACCACGGCGGCACCGACGCGCTCAAGCCCAGGCCCCGCTTGGCAAAGCCGAGCCAGATGTCACTGCGATTGGCGCCGCCGTTGTCAACCACGTCCGCCTGCAGAATCGCGTCACGCGCCTCAACATAAGTCGGATTGGGCGGACAGAGTCTCATGCCGTCCACCGCGAGTTGCATGGCCAGCCAATTGCCTTCGTCGTTGCCATAGGAGTCAATCAGATTGGCCCGCACTTCCCAGAGTGTCATGCACCAGATCTCACCCTGGTTGTGAACCTCCGACGGGTCCAGGGGGTAGAAGAACGGAAGGGGACTCATAGGGATGCCAACGTGGGGGTCCGCCTGGGTCGGGTCAACGTCCTTCAACGTCAGCGGATTCTTCGTCATGTCGGTGCAATACGGGTAGCGCCGATCGCCAAAGTAATAGTTCTCGGTGAAGTCATACAACATGTAGCTGGTGTACCCTGCTCCTGCGTAACAGCCGTGGGGGTCGTCGCCCGGCTCGCTCGTCAAAGACAGAGCGAAGAAATCGGAATACCCCTCCGACTGGCCGCCCGTTTGCGCGAAATTGATCCAACCGGCCCCGCCGCCCACCAAGCGGTGGCTCACGCAGTGGGTGACCTCGTGGAGGGCCACCTCCATGTCCAAGTCGGCGTCCCGCCAAGGTCTGGGGCCAGTGTAAACCCAAATGCTGATGCGCGGCTCAAAGCCGTCGGGCACCGGCGAGGCATAGGAGTTATCGGTGCCGCCACCGTCCTGGACATCGGCTTGGAGGGCATCGCCCCCCAGCCCGCCCCGGCCGAAGTTGTAATTCTGCATGTTGCCCGCCGCCTCGGTAAAGCCCAGGTCATAAAAGCGGTCGTGGGCGAGGTTGCACCAGTAGAACATGTTCACCACGGAGGCATTGGTGTAAGATATCGGCTGCAAGGTCAGGTCCAGGTCAAAATCGAACACGGGCGGGTCCCCGGACGAAGGCCGCGGCAGGTCCGGCATGTCATCGTCGTCAAGATCGGTGTGGGCGTCCACGTTGTTGCCCTTGGTTTGGTAAAAGCCGTTGGCGTCCTTTGGGTCCAGCCAGCCCCAAGGCGACGCTGTGGCCGAGAACGACACCACGTTGGTGACCAACACCCGCGCCACGACCGGCGGTTGCTCGCTGCTGGGGTACGACCAACCGGGCGAAAACGGCGTGGGACTTTCGTGAACGAAAACGCGGTAGCCGGCAGGCACGGCGTTGGTGGAAACTTGATAGCAGGTCTGGTTGCGCCGCAGCAAGACGTTGCCGGTCTGGGCGTCCACCAACACCAGGTACATCTCCGTCCGCGCCTTGCTGACCAAGATCACCTGCCAGCATAAGCGCAAGGAGGCGCGGTTCAGCGGCAGCCACACCAACTCCGCATACACTTCGCCTTTGAGCAGAGGTTTGGCCTTGAGCCTCTGCTTCATCGCGGCGCCTTCGGGCGCCTTCGAGACCACCACCGCCTCGACCGGCAGCGCGGTGCCAATGTTGGCCGCCGCCTTCACGACCGCCATCGCGGCCGAGACCGGCGGCTTGACCGTCACTGCCGCCCACTCAGGCACGCCCTTGGCCGCGGCGGCGCCCACATCCGGCACGAACTGGCTCGAGAGCCTGACCAACTCCCCTTGGCTGGTAAGGTGGCCCGCCAGCACGGCTTCAAAGACCGGTATGCCGGCAAAAGCCTGCTGAAAGACCACCGTGCGCAGACCGTTGTGCGGCGTCACGTAATCCCGGTTGACGTTGGCATAGGCCAAGGCGCCAGCATCGTGGCCAAACATCGCCGCGTGTTCGTTCAAGAAAGCCTTGATGACGCGATGCGGGTCGTTGGCGGGCACCGCGTTGAGAAAGGCCGCCGATACTGCTCCGCCTTGGCCGCCCGGCCCCGTCAAGAAGCTCTCGGTCGAGGCGATGAGGCGCGGCGCCCCAATGATCCGGTCCGGTTCCACCGAGAGGCCGCGGACGCGCTGCTGCAAGGCGGCGGCCGCATCCTTCTGGGCCGGGGTGAATGCGCCCAGCGCCGTCTGGCCAGCCACGGCGGCGGCTGCTTGCGCCGGGGCCGCGGTGCGCTGGTCATAGTCCGGCAGCGGCGGGCTGGCCGGCGGGTTGAACGCCCAACCGCTCCACAGGCTCGCGACCGCGCCGCCGAGACACACGATGGTCAAGGTCCGCATCTTCATGGTCTTACTCTGCTCTCCAAGGGAAAACTGAACTAGTGGTCGTAGCGCACCCGGTAATAACGCTGCGGCCCGCCCGGCGGTTTCAGATCGGTCACGACCTTGTTAGTAATCAGGACCGCTCCGTTGGTGACGACCACCGCATTGACCGCGCTCACCACGTCCGTCACGGTCAGCACCTGGGCGACTGGGTCGGCGTTGGTCACGACCGCCAAGGTCTGCCACTTGGGCGCGACCAGGTTGGTGGCGTACTCGACTTGATAGACTTTTGAAGCTGCCGCCTGCCAGGAAACCAGCGATGTGAACGGCGCCTTTTGGGCAGCCGTTATACCCGTCATGGTCACGCCTTGGGACGAAAAGTCGTCGTAGTCGAATGGATAGGGGTCATACCCGTTGGCCAAGCCGTCGTCATCACTGTCAATCGTCGTGCTGTCCACCAGGGCGCGATTGGCGCGGATGGTCGTGCCGTCGTGCCTTGCCACGTCCACCCCGCTCCATGGCCCGGCAAAATCCTTGACCCACCGCAATTGCCCGCCGAACTTGCCATCCAGCGTCGCCACCGGCGCGTTCGCGTCCGCAAAATAGATGGTCAGGCCGGGCTCAATCACCAGGGTTGACTCCAAATAGTCGGAGGGGATGTTGGTCACGTCCAGGTAATCCACATACAGGCCGTTGGTCCCGGTTGCCGGCACAAACCGCAATTCCGAGCCGAGCGGGGCCCTCAAAACCAGCTTGCCGATGGCCGCGTTATCCTTGAATCCGGCATTGGTCGCGCCGCGGTCCTCGCCCGCCCAAAGGTGCGCGACGCTGGCGAACTGGGGCGCTTGGCTTACAAACGTGGTGCCCAGCAGGTCGCCGCTCTTGGGCTTGAAGAGCATCCGAAAACCGTCACTGACCGTAATGCGATTGTTGGCATTGCCCCCCGAGTCGGTCAGGCTGTTGGTAACCCCAAGGAACAAGGCCCGCCCGGCAGTGATGACGTGATCCCTGAGTTTCAGGTCGGTGGCCAGGAGATGGATGTCGCTCGAGGTGATTTCTCGGCCGCCCTCGAGCTTGGCGGCGACCGCGAACACGGTCTCGGCGTCGTCGCTTTGGACAAGGCCGCTGTTTTGGTAGTTATCAGCGGTGATGACGTGGCCTGCCGCCCGCAG
>Ga0315268_10002071_pt1 | contig 22892 bp, 22 predicted proteins | sample C1_top_MG_FD_204535 | JGI IMG/M metagenome (GOLD analysis project Ga0315268, IMG submission 204535) | Sediment microbial communities from Yellowstone Lake, YNP, Wyoming, USA - C1_top | ecosystem: Environmental > Aquatic > Freshwater > Lake > Sediment | place: USA: Wyoming | collected 2017-08-01 | reverse complement strand
GTGAGCTCATTGGTTTCTATGATTGCAGTATTCATTGAATTACCCGACTCCTTTGCCTGCGGGCGGCGCCTGCGGCGCAAATACCTGCCCTAACATCTTCAATGCTTCTACGACCCTGGCTTGTTGCCCAGGCAGAAGTGCCGACAGCGCTTCAGCCAGGCGTGCCTCCGTGCTTCGCCGCGTCCGCCTCAACTCAGCAAGCCCGTGTGCGCTCAGCCTCAAACTAACGTACCGCCGGTCATCGGCCAGTGCCCTGCGTATGACCAGTTTCCTGGCAACCAAAGCATCTATAGTCTTCGACATGGATGGCAACTTAAATCCGATGTGTTCCGCCACCTCCGACAGCGAGACCCCCTCGTTTCTATAGAGATATATGAGCGTTCGCAACTCAGGCACCGAAAGGCCCGGCGTGCGGTGGCTGCGCATCTCCAGGCGGATACGCTGCATCACACGGGGAACCACCTCCATCAGAAGCGCAGCACCCTCATAGTCCGAAGAGGAAACATTTTCTTTTTTCAACTGTTTCATAAGTAAAGTATATAACTATCTGCACAGAAAAATCAATAAAATAGGCCTGGAAAAAGTTAAAAATTTGTAACATTTCACAAGGTGACGACCCCAATGTGGCATATAGCCCTGTAGCACAGCGCGTTCTGTTCAGATTAGGCGCTGAGTCCGAAAGGCGGGTAACGGTCGGTGGCTAGAAGGAAAGCGTATGCCACCACCCTTAAAGCCCATCTGAACACACCTTCCACGAAATTGAACAGGGCTTTCGGATAGCGACCCGTAAACAGAATGGCGAACCAGGCGATTATCACCGCCACCAGGGCAGCGATAGCAAGGAGCGAGAGTAAGATGTAGTGGGGAATAGCCAGCAGCCATTTGACCAGCGGCAGCCAGCGGTGGAGTTCCTCTTCGGCTTTAGGATATGAGATTTCGATATGGTATAGCCGCTCATCGTCAGTTGACGGATACTCGTCCCTTAATAGCGCCAGATAAGCTAAAACCCGTGTGCCGAACTTAGTTAAGGCCAGATTCCAGTCGAACCACCACCTAGGATATTTTTGCAGGAACAGGAGCATCAGCACCGTCGGGACAAAGACCAGTCCGCCGGCGATTAAACCAAGGATGATGAGAATGGGGATAACCACAAGCAGCCTCAAAAATGTAGTTATCCGGTTCATCTTTTTATCCGGATAATCTACGGACAAATTTATCGGATACGCCTTTGCAACTTCTGCCACAATAAAACCTCCGGAAGTAATTTTCGCCGCTCTCTGAGTCAAGCACAAACAATCTCTTGCAATTTTATCACAGAAACTGACCTCCGAGTAGAATCAGGACATATTCCCAGCCACATATTGACATCGATTGCTTCTGATTGTATCTTGATATAGCAATGGCACACAATGTTAAATGCCCCCGATGCGGCAGGTCTACCACTGATGCGACCTTCTGTCAGTATTGCGGCAAGTCCTTACACTCCTGCCCGGCCTGCGGTGCCAGGATATCTACTCACGCCCTATTTTGCCCGGAGTGCGGAGCGCCGATATCCAAGGAGCAAAGAGAGGCCATAGCTGTAGAACGCACCGCCTGGGCTTGGTGGCTATTGCCCCTATTGTTAGGATTCGTAGGCTTCGCCTGGGTAGGTGGCCTGATAGCCTGGTCACTTCTCAGATACAAAGACCAGACCAAGGCCACAGGTCTGCTTTGGTTTGGCATTACATTGACTGTAATAGAGATTGTCATCGTTGTGGTATTAAGAGCGACACAGCAGTAAGCACACTCCTCTAAATTGTTCTCAACGAGGCAGCCATAGCCTAGAAAACGCCGAGGTGGCGGAACCGGCAGACGCGACGGACTTAAAATCCGTTGGGCTTCGGCCCTTGCGGGTTCAAATCCCGCCCTCGGCACCACAAACCACCTGTTACCACCTGTTACCAGACCGGCTCTAAACAGCAAAACAGAACAAACGGCAAACCTTCAGCCACCCCTCGTCCCCAACCCCACCTTGCCACCTTGCCAGGGGCCAGGTTCGCCTATACAGAGGCTATAATGAAGACTAATGAGGCAAAAGACAAATTCCTACAGCCCTTTATGGACACTCAAGGCCCTCCGGAAGGCACGACGACGAAGATGAAAGAAGCAGCAGAAGAACGAAGGATTCCAATCACGCGCTCGATAAGCCAACACCACAGACCCACCTCGCTCTCGACAATACTTATACTTAAACCTACGCTCCCCTGCCGTTTGACGTTCATTAACATTCCTCACGACCCACCCCCACCAGCACCAGGACACCTCCACCGCTTACGCTTACCCAACGCCACTCCTGAAGGACGATAATCAAGCTCCTCGTCTCTAACAAGAAACTCAGGTCCCAAAGCTTGCCTCCAGCGCGGCCACCCTTCATCGTCATAATATTCCTCCACCACAAGCTCACCCTCAGCATCCCGCAGGTACGGACTCTACAATGGAACACAGCATTCGAAGCCAATTCTGTAGCACAGGTCATCCAAACTAGCCACCTTCGAGGACAGCATGAAGCACTACATTGGTGCAAGCCAGAAACTCAGCCGTGCGAAGTCTACCGCACAGCTGGACATGTCTTGACAGACCCCTCCCCTGGTGCTAGAGTATCTCCGCCACGAGCTTCTCTCAGTACTTCGTGGCGGTTTATTCTGCTTCTAATCATAGTTGAGACGTAGTGAGAAATATGCGGAAGTCATCATAAGAAGGGAGTGGGGTAAGATGTATTGTAGTAAGTGTGGCAATCAACTTGCCGAAGGGATGCAATTCTGCCCAAAATGTGGAACTGCAGTGACCGTAGATACAAGTCCTAAGTCAGCGGGTCAAACTCGCAAGGACTTGTTGATTCCAGGCTCTGTAATTGACAATTTGCCAACTATGGTAAGAGAGGGCCTAGGCAAGCTATCCGTATCTAAGCAAGAGCAATTTCTCGAGGAATATCAGAGGAAATCTAAAAGCGTGGGAATTGCATATCTCCTTTGGTTTGTGTTAGGTCTACATTATGCTTACGTAGGCAAATGGGGCTTGACACTACTAATGTGGATAACCTTGTTTGGACTTCTGATATGGTGGTTTATTGATATTTTTCGTGTTCCAGGGATTGTTCGAAATCACAATAAAGATTTAGCGGTTGATGTTTTTCGTACTATGAAGGCAATCGAAGGATAGTCCCTTCTTATTTGAGAGAGTTGCTTAAAAAGGCTTGCTTTCCCACCAACCTCACACTCAATTCCAATTTTGTAATTGCATTCTGCATCACTGCCAAAAATGAGTCGAGATAAGACCTCACCACTCTCATATCGTTAGCCCCGACCAACACATATTATGTAACCCCAAATCTAAAAGCTTACAGGTTGCGCCTAAATTCAAAACTTTTGTATTTTAAATGCAAGTTAGACATTTTCGCCACTACTTTGGTCAATACTGATGTATATCCGCATATAAAATTCTGGCCCCAGAAGCCTCACTTGCTTCTGGGGCCAGATATCGTATTTTCGCCTGGGCTTGGTGCTCCGGCTTCCTTAGCCTAGCATTTAGTATCGTTCAAATACTTGTTCTCGAAATATAACTTCAAATCGAAGTAGCTTTCTACTATCTCTTTATAATCACTCGGCCTGGGTTTGCCATTTGGCGCGCCCTCCAGTATTTTGTTTATCAAAGGTATTGTCAGTATACCCACGACAGTATCTATTGTTTGTTGCGACATCACCATTCCCCACACCTCCTCGCTTCTAAAAAGTTGGTGTAAGATTACTTCACTTTAGATTGTGCAATTACGGAGAGGAAATGGCAATCCCGCTTAATCACTATCTCCTCGCTTACTTTAGTAAGCCCTTATGGAAAGTCAAAAGTACCTCTGAATTATGATCTATGACTGTGGTACTTCAGCAACATATTAGATAGGTTCCCAAACCCCTGCCGTCAAGAATCGGCTCGGCAATCCAAAAAGGCAAAAATACGTATAAGTATCCCCCAAAATGTGATAACTTCTTAACCTTTTCCCCCTCGCTTTTATGACTTCTTTATTCCCAAGTGCTTATCATAGCGCTGGATAATGCCTTAATTGACATACAGAGACTTGTCCCGTTATCTTAGTATGCGGCAAGACTAACGACGGGCTAGTTCCGGGTAGTTAATTAGCGAGCTTAGAAAGAGAGCCAAAAAGGAAGGAGAATATGCCATGTGGAAGTGCACCAATTGCCATCACGTAGAATTCACCAAAGACAGACCCTTACACTGCCCTGTCTGCGGCGCGGATGCGGAGAAGCTCGTCTCGCATGAGGTCCCGGGCATAAAAGGAACGAAGACATTGGAAAACCTGAAGGCTGGCTTCGTCGCTGAGTCCCAGGCTCATCAGAGGAACCTTGCTTTCGCTCTTAAAGCCGAGCAGGAAGACTTTCCCCAGATGGCCAGGCTTTTCCGAGCCATAGCCGAAGCGGAGGGAATCCACGCCTTCAACCATCTGCGCCTCCTGGGCGGGGTATCAGACACTCAGGAGAACCTCGAGTCTGCATTCGAGAGAGAAAACCTGGCGAGCAAGACCTATCCCCAATTCATCAGGGAGGCCAATGAGGAAGAGAATACAAGCATAGCGAAAATCTTTAGCTATTCCCGAGATGTGGAAGCAGGCCATGCCAAGCTTTACAAGAAGGCTTTGGAGCACATGGTACAGGAGACGGATACCAAATACTATGTTTGTGGCGTCTGCGGCTACGTCTCAGACGGCGACCTTCCCGACCAATGCCCGATATGCGGCGCTCCCAAGGAAAAGTTCAGAAGCATAGCCTAGCACTCAGAAAGTGTTGAACTGAGGAGGCTAAAAATGGCAGACAGCGAGAAACAAACAGGCGCTGAGAAGCTTGTAGGGAAGGCAATGAGGCTGGCTGATCTGGTAGATTACCAGGACAGCGCTGTGGTGAGCAGGGGGATCGTAAACAAGAAGACAGGAACTGTGACGCTTTTTGCCTTCGACGAAGGGCAAGGGCTGAGCGAACATACAGCCCCTTTTGATGCCCTGGTACAACTTCTCGATGGCAAAGCCGATATCACTATATCAGGCAAAACCCTTCGCCTGAAGAAAGGGGAAATTGTCATAATGCCAGCCAATCAACCACACGCGTTGAAGGCAATAGAAAGATTCAAGATGGTCTTGACCATGATAAGGTCTTGATATCCAAAGCGCTAAGAATGGCCTAGTATATAAAATATGCCGCATGGCAAGGAGGGTTTCGAAGCTAATCCCTAGCTGAACCAAGGTTAGGGTCAATTGACAAGAGCCTCAACCGATGTTTAAAATTATCAGCGGAAGGGAGATTTAGCTAAATACATGGCTGAAGAGCAAAAACTTGGCCTCGATGAGGCTGTAACTATGTATCTTGCTACTCTGCCGCCAGAGCAAAGGCAGGAAAGCCAACAGGAGTTGAACAGGTTCGTTCGGTGGTATGGTGGAGATCGCCTGGTGAGCGAACTCGGGGCCCGAGAGATTGGAGAATACGGGGAGAGCGTAAGTAAACGCATCAGTTCTTCAGTAACGGATCCCGCCAAGAAAATCGAGCCGGTAAGAAATTTCCTCACTTTCGCCAAGAAGAGAAAACTGACCGAGGTAAACCTCGCCCCCAATCTTAGAGTCAGCAAGGCCAAAAAGGGACTGGCGGTGAAGCGCAGCCACAACGAGCCTGCCCAGGTTCATCTCACCTCGGAGGGCCATGCTGCCATGAAATCGGAGCTGGAGACGCTCAAAGATGAACGACCCCGCGTTGTCGAGCAAATACGCCACGCTGCAGCGGACAAGGACTTCCGAGAGAATGCCCCCCTCGAGGCAGCCAGAGAGCATCAGGGGCAACTGGAAGCACGGATCAGGGAACTGGAGGCCACCATAAAAGGGGCTACCATCATGAAGGAAAAGGCAAGCATCACACTGAGAGTAGGCATCGGCTGCACGGTAGGCTTGTCCGACCTTACTTCCGGTGAACAATTGCATTACACTTTGGTTAGTCCCAGTGAATCCAACCCTACCAAAGGCAAACTCTCCATTGCCTCACCCACTGGCAAAGCTTTATTGGATCAAGAAATCGGCGCTGTAGTAGAGGTCGCTGCACCTGTGGGGACATTTCGTTACCGAATTGAGGAAATAAAAGGCTAATCTGAAAAACATTTTTGGTAGGGGCGTCCGCCTGCGGCGGACGCCCCTACTGTCTAATCTAAAGCTCCGCCTGCAAATCTGTCAGCTCGCCCCGGGAAAAACCTAAAGATTCGAAGAAAGATAGCATCCACCAATCCCGCCAGTTGACCATTACATGTACCTTCTTAATGCCCTTCTTGCGGCAGCGTTCCTTCCAGGATTCGACCATCTTCCCGCCTATGCCCTTGCGCTGGTACCCAGGTAAGATACCGAGCAATTCGATCCAGGCAACACTGCGTAACTCAGTCGGCGAACCCACGACTCGGCCCAGCACAAAGCCCACTATCTTATCTCCTGCCTCAGCCACTACGCTGGCATCTACCTCGCCGCCGATGCAACTATCGGGCACCGGCGCGTAGGTCGCAGCCCTGCTATCATCCTTCGTCTCTCTCTCAATATCCAAAACCCCTTCGAGATCCTCCACTCTCATCTCGCGAATCTTTACTCTGCCTTTAGGTCCAGCAGTTTTTGCCACTTACTCGCCTCCTTCATTTAAGTAAGAATGAACCCTCGTTAAATATGAGTTCGGAAGGTAACAAACTAAGAAAGCCTAATACCTCAAAAAATGCGGTGGCTAAGTTTATATCACGGACACTGGGGGTTGTCAATCCAAGAAGGCCTATCTCGACACCAAAAAGGGAAAAATACGAAACCTTAACCTTGTATTGTCTTTCCTGTGAGCCTCCGATAAGCCTCCCGGTATCTCTTCGATGTCTCCTCAACTATCTTCGGCGGAAGCTCAGGGGCAGGGGGTTCTTTGTTCCAGCCTGATTCTGTGAGCCAATCCCTGAGAGGCTGCTTATCGAAGCTGGGCTGTGGCTTCCCCGGAGAGTATCTCTCGGCATCCCAGAACCGGCTGGAGTCCGGAGTGAGCAATTCGTCAATCAAAGACAGCTTGCCCCCAATCAAGCCAAACTCCATCTTGGTATCAGCGATGATTATACCCCGGCTCAGTGCATACTGCGCAGCGTAATTATAGACGGCGACGCTCTTCTCCATTATCTCCTTAGTAAGTGACTTGCCCACAAGCTTCTCCATCTGCTTGATGGTAAGTGGCTGGTCATGGCCCGCCGCTTCCTTGGTGGTAGGAGTGAAGATGGGGTGGGGGAATTTCTCAGATTCCTTGAGTCCTTTGGGCAAAGCCTCGCCTGAGACAGTGCCGCTCTGCTTGTACTCGGCCCATGCTGAACCTGAAAGGTAACCCCGGACCACGCACTCAATATCAATGCGCTCCGCCTTCTTCACAATCATGGAACGCCGTTCCACGTAAGCGGGATACGAATAATACGAGACGCAGACCCGCTCCCCATACACACGATTGAGCCAGTTAACGTCATTCACTACCTCTACCACGTGATTGGGCACTATATGAGAAGTCTTCTCAAACCAGAATGCAGAAAGCTGATTCAGAACGATTCCTTTATCAGGGATTCCGCCGGGCAAAACCACATCGAAAGCAGACACGCGGTCCGTAACAATGATGAGCAACTGGTCATTGCCCATCTCATAAGTATCTCGCACCTTCCCCCTGTGATACAGATTCGGCAAGTTTGACTCACGCAGTATAGACATATGCCTCGTTCTCCTTGACTTTCGCCTCTCGGGACTCTCCCCTACCCCAACCCCACCCTCTGGAAAACCTCGTCAACGTAGCGCAGGAAATAGTTATAGTCGAAGATGCCCTTAAGCTCCGATTTAGAGAGATGCTTTGAGACATCGGGATCTTTCTGTAGCAACCCCAGGAAGCTCACCAGTTCTTTCCATGACTTCATAGAGTTGCGTTGCACTATTTTGTAAGCCTTTTCCCTCGAGAGCCCCTTCTCAATCAAAGCCAGCATCACCCTCTGTGAGAAGATTAGCCCCTGCGTTATCTCCAGATTCTCCTTCATCCGCCCAGGATAGACCTGGAGCCCTTTCATGACATATGTGAAGATGCTCAAGGCATAATCTAATACAAGACAGGCGTCGGGCAGGATAACTCGCTCTGCCGAAGAATGGCTAATATCACGTTCGTGCCACAGGGCAATATCCTCCATGGCAGTCACCGAATACCCCCGCAAGAGGCGGGCCAGACCGCAGACGCGCTCGCACAACTCCGGGTTTCGCTTGTGCGGCATCGCCGATGACCCTGTCTGCCCCGGCTCAAAGGGCTCTTCAGCCTCCAGTACCTCGGTGCGCTGCAGTCCCCTGATCTCGGTGGCAAACTTCTCCAGAGAGCTCGCTATAATAGCTAGAGTGGTAACGAACTGAGCGTGCCGGTCACGCTGTATAATCTGGCTTGATACCGGCGCCACTCCCAGACCAAGCTTGGCGCAGGCTATTTCCTCCACCTTGGGCGGAACCGTGGCATGAGTCCCCACAGCCCCCGATATTTTGCCCACCGCGATTATATTCCTTGCTTCATCGAGCCTGTGGGCATTTCTTCTCATCTCCTCCACCCAAATAGCAAGCTTGAGACCAAAGGTAATAGGCTCAGCATGGACGCCGTGGGTACGCCCCATCATGATTGTATGTTTATGTTCCAGAGCCCGCTTCTTGATGACAGCGGCTAGTCCATCGATGTCATTAGCCAGTATATCCGCTGCTTCGACCAATTGAAGGGCGAGCGCCGTATCCATGATATCCGAAGAGGTGAGCCCGAGATGGATGAAGCGGCTCTCATCTCCTAGGCTTTCTGATATAGATTTCAGGAATGCGGTAACATCGTGATGAGTCTCTTTGAGAATCTCATCCATGCGCTTTAAATCACAGCGCGCTTCCCTTATTTTGGGTATCGCTTCCTTGGGGATAGCGCCCTGCTCCGCCCATGCCTCACAGACGGCTATCTCCACCTTAAGCCACTTGTCGAACTTGCTTTTGTCCGACCATACCTTCTTCATCTGTGGCCTGGAATAGCGTTCAATCATTCCTCAACCCCTTTTCTGCCATTTGTTAGCTTCCCTCTTCATCCTTTACTGCCTATCATACGCTTGTACTGTGGCATCTGCATCACAGCAGCCGCAGCGGATATAGCCGCTGTCCTCTTCCTTTCATCGAATACCTCGGACAGCTTTTCCTCCAGTGGCTTCTCACGCTTCATAATCCTCTTCATGTCTTCCATCAAGCTGGTTTCCATTTCCAGGAAATGCGTTGCCAGATCGCCTTTCACAAAACGCTGGTTCTCCATCACCGCCTTATGAAATGGGATATTCGTCTTAACGCCCACGATGATATATTCATAAAGGGCGCGCCGCATTCTGATGATAGCCTCATTCCTATCCCTGCCCCAGACCACAAGCTTCGAAATCATAGAGTCATAAAGATGAGGTATCACATACCTGGTGTGCACCCCGCTGTCCACGCGAACCCCGATTCCGCCCGGTGACCGATAGCCTCGGAGCTTGCCCGGGGAGGGCATGAAGTTGTTCAAAGGATCCTCGGCGTTAATCCGGCACTCTATAGCCCAGCCATTCAGCCTGACATCTTTCTGTGTCACGCTCAAAGGCAGCCCTAAGGCTATCCTTAACTGCTCCTTGACGATGTCGATGCCGGTTACCATCTCAGTGACTGCATGCTCAACCTGAATTCGAGTATTCATCTCCAGGAAATAAAATTCCCCCTCGGAGAACAGGAATTCAACCGTCCCTGCACCTTCATAGCCTACCCTTTTGGCAAGCTTCACCGCCACATTCCCCATCTGCCTTCTGAGTTGTGGGGTGAGCGCTGGCGAGGGGCACTCCTCGATCAACTTCTGATACCGTCGCTGTATGGAACACTCACGTTCACAAAGATGGATCACATTCCCTTGCGAGTCCGCCAGTATCTGAAATTCTATGTGACGTGAATGCGATAGAAATTTTTCGATGTAAAGATCCGGCAACCCGAAAGCTGAGCTGGCTATCCTGCGTGCGGATTCCAGTGCTTTCCTCAGTTCCTCCTCATTGCTGGCACGGGTTATCCCGATGCCGCCGCCACCTCCTGACGGCTTAATCATCACAGGATAACCTATCTCCTTGACAATGCTCCTCGCCTGTTCAAGGTCCGATACTGCGACTTCAACGCCCGGGACTAACGGCAGGCCTGCCTTCTTCACCTCGCGGCGGGCTGTCTGCTTATCGCCCATCAACTGCATCACTCTGCTTGATGGCCCCACGAATTTTATCCCGTTCGCCTCACAGGCATAAGCCAGTCCTGGGTTTTCGGCAAGAAACCCGTAACCCGGATGGATAGCAAAGGCACCGCTTTCCTTGGCCACCTCAATTATCCTGTCTATGTTCAGATAGCTATCGGTTGCCGGCGCAGGTCCGATGTAATACGCTTCATTGGCGTATTTGGCAAACAATGCATCCTTGTCCGCCTCAGAGAATACTGCAACCGAATTCAAGCCAAGCTCGCGGCAAGCGCGCATTATCCGAATCGCTATTTCGCCCCGGTTAGCCACCAATACTTTCTTTTTCATCTAGTCAACCACCGCTAAGATATCGCCGGCTCCCAGCCTCTGTCCCTCATGGACAAATATCTCCCTCACCACCCCTGCATGGGTTGCGGAGACCTTATTCTCCATTTTCAAGGCCTCGATTACGGCTACCACCCCACCCTTTTTCACCTTATCGCCCACTTTCACGTCAATCCTGAGCACCATGCCCCGCAAAGGAGACACCACAGCCCCTTTGGATACCTTCTTAGCGATTTTAGGTTCTTCAACCTCCACTACCTTGCCCGATGGCGGGGACACCTTAACATTGAAGACCTCGCCGTCTACATCCACGCTGAGCTCGATAGGCGACTCCATCGCTGGAGCACCTGAACCAGCAGCTTCAACAACGCCCGGCATTGCCTCTTCCTCGAGTTCGCCGCGCAGAAACCTCACTGTCAATTGAGGGAACAGTGCATAGGTGACCAAATCTTCTTCCCTATCATGGAGAATTCCCAGCTTGTATCCGGCATCTCGCATCAGTTCCAATTCCGAAGCAATCAGTTCGGCAGGCCGGCCTTCGATAGGCTTCTCGTCACCTATCACAAATCTCTTCACCTCTTCATTTACATCAGACGGTGGCCTTCCGTAGTGACCCATAAGGTAATTCTTTAACTCTTCGGTTACTCTTTTGTATCTCTTCCCGGAGATCACGTTCAACACTGCCTGGGTTACTACGACCTGGCTCGCCGGAGCAGCCAGCGGCGGGTAACCGAGGTCAGCTCGCACGCGGGGGACTTCTTCCAGAACGTCATCGAGCTTATCAAGAATATTCTGCTCTCGGAGCTGATTCACCAGGTTAGAGAACATCCCTCCGGGTATTTGATGCGCGAGCACATATACGCTGGGGTGAATCACCTCGCTGGTGAACAAAGGCCCGTACTTCCTGCTCAAAGCAACGAAATACTCGCCTATTTCATAGAGCAGGTCGAGATCAAGACCTGTATCATAAGGGGTATTCTCGAAGGCTGCCACCACTCCTTCGGTTGGTGGCAAAGATGTTCCTCCGCCGAAAGCCGAAAATGCGGTATCGAGGATATCAACACCGTCCAGTGCTGCCGCATGATAGCTCATGAGTGCCATCCCACTGGAACAGTGAGAATGAAGGGCAAGGGGAAGGCTAACCCGCTCCTTTATCGCCTTCACTAGCTCGCTCGCAGCCTGAGGAGAAATCAACCCAGCCAAGTCCTTTATGCAAATCGAATCGCAACCGATAGACTCCAGTTCCTCTGCCATTTCGGCAAACGTCTCTATGCTGTGCACTGGGCTGGTAGTATAGCAAATTGCGCCCTGGACATACGCCCCTTGGTCCTTCGCCACTTCTATTGCCAGCTCCATATTTCGCACATCATTAAGGGCATCATATATGCTGAAGATATCTATACCATTCTTAACAGCAAGGCGGATGAACTCACGCACCACGTCATCGGAATAGTGCCGGTAACCCACCAGGCTCTGCCCCCTGAGCACCATTTGAAGGCGGGTATTTTTAATCTTCTCCTTCAAATCACTTAGCCGCAACCACGGGTCCTCGTTGAGAAACCTGAGGCATGCATCGAACGTGGCCCCACCCCATACATCGAGCGAGGAGAAACCCACCTTATCCAGCATTTCAGCAATAGGCAGCATATCCCTGGTGCGCATTCGGGTGGCGATAAGCGATTGATGAGCGTCTCTTAGCGTGGTATCAGTTATCAGAATGCCCATTAAGTGTTCTCCTGCAAATCCTCCAAGCCAAATCTATCCGCTGGCCAATTCCTGGCGGTATCTTTCGTAGCTTTTTCTTATTTTATCATTCTTGAGCCCCAGAATTTCGGCAGCAAAGTAGGCAGCGTTTCTCACCCCACCGATGCCAACACAAGCCACCGGGACACCTCCAGGCATCTGGACTATGGAAAGCAAGGCGTCCACACCTTTAAGGTCGCTGCTGGGCAAGGGGACACCGATGACAGGGATAGTCGTCCAGCTAGCGAGGACGCCGGGCAAGTGCGCTGCCAGCCCCGCCCCTGCGATAATGACCTCGATGCCGCGCTTCTGCGCACTCTGCCCATATTCCCGTGCCTTCTCCGGCGTACGATGAGCTGAGATTATCGAGACCTCATATTCGATGCCGAGTTGCTCTAGAGCTTGGAGCGCTGGCTTCATCAAATTAGCATCGGACTCACTGCCCATAACTATACCCACAAGTGGCATGGCTATCCCTCCTCTGCGGCGATATCCTTCCTGTAATGACAATTCTCAAAACTGATGCGCGGTAGGTTTAGATAGGCCCTCTCCCGCGCCTCAGCGATGGTTTTCCCCGTGGACGCTACTGTTAGCACTCTCCCACCGGCAGTGTATATCTTCCCACCATCCAATTTGGTCCCGGCATGGAAAACGAGCATATCGGAGTCAATCTTATCTAAGCCCGATATAGGGAGGCCTTGCCTGTAGTTTCCGGGATACCCGCCGGAGGCCATCACTACTCCCACGCAGGCGCCGCTGTTCCACTCAACCCTCGTTCGGCTCAGAGTGCCATCTATTACCGACATCATTATGTCTACCAAATCGCTCTTCAGCAGAGGGAGTTGCACCTGAGTCTCAGGGTCGCCGAATCTGGCGTTGAACTCCAGGACCTTCGGCCCTTCCGCGGTAAGCATCAGTCCAGCATAGAGCACCCCTTTATAGGGTTTCCCCTCCTTAGCCATCGCCTTCACTACGGGCTCCACGACAGTTTTGACCGCATTATCGATTGCCTTTTTATCGAGGAACTTCGACGGGCTATAGCATCCCATGCCGCCTGTGTTGGGCCCCACGTCTTTATCGAATGCTCTCTTGTAGTCCCTAGCAGTTACCATCGGCACAACCGTTTTGCCATCCGTAAATGCCAAAAGGCTGGTCTCACGCCCTACCAGGCACTCCTCGACCAGCACCTGATTGCCGGCGTCGCCAAAGACCCGCTTTTCCATGATATCAGAAAGCGCCTTCAAAGCCTCACCCAACGATTGAGCTACGATAGCTCCCTTGCCCGCTGCCAGTCCATCGGCCTTGATCACCACCGGTACAGGCTGCTTTTTGACATAAGCCTCCGCCTCTTCAAAGGAAGTGAAAACGGCATCCTTAGCACAGGGTATACCGTACTTATGCATCAGCCTCTTGGCAAACACCTTGCTCGACTCGATAAGCGTAGCTTCCCTGGTAGACCCGAATGCGGGTATGCCTAGGCTCTGGAGCTTATCCACGATACCCGCAGCCAGAGGGGCTTCAGGCCCCACCACCACCAAGTCAATCTTATTCTCTTTTGCTGCGCCTGCCAGAGCATCCAGGTTCGTCGGGGATATATCCAGGTTCTTGGCTATCTGACCCGTGCCAGCGTTACCAGGGGCGACATATATCTCTTTTACCTTCTTGCTTCGGGACAGCTTCCATACCAGTGTATGCTCCCTCGCCCCACCGCCCACTACCATTATCTTCATCGATTAATCGCTCCCCCAGAGACTTCTCCACTCTTCTCAGCCAACTTTAACACCCACACCTTTCCCAGGAAATTAAATCAATTTTTGCCTTTCGTCACAGAGGATTCACTCCCACTCTATCGTTGAGGGAGGTTTTGAGGAGATATCGTAGACCACGCGGTTCACTTCCGGAACCTCGTTGACGATGCGGTTAGAAATCCGTGCCAGTACATCATAGGGAAGGCGTGCCCAATCGGCAGTCATAGCATCCTCCGAGGTCACCGCGCGCACCGCCACCATATAGCCATAAGTCCTGGCATCTCCCATCACCCCCACGCTCCTCACCGGGGTTAGCACAGCAAAGCTCTGCCACAACTGGCGGTACAGCTTCGCCTTCTTGATTTCGTTCATCACAATCCAGTCGGCGGCGCGGAGTATCTCCAGCCTTTCCTTGGTCACCTCACCGATGATACGAATGGCAAGCCCGGGCCCCGGGAAAGGCTGCCGATAGACCATGTCCTCCGAAAGCCCTACTGCCAACCCTACTTCCCGCACCTCGTCCTTGAACAAATAGCGAAGGGGCTCAACCAGAGAAAGCTTCATTCTACTGGGCAGCCCGCCCACATTGTGATGGGTCTTTATTGTCGCCACCGCTTTACTTCCCGAGGATGCGCTTTCGATAACGTCAGGATACAGAGTGCCCTGGGCCAGGAAATCTACCTGTCCGATCTTGGCCGCTTCCTCCTCAAAGACCTTAACAAACTCCTCGCCGATAATGTGGCGCTTCTCTTCAGGGTCAATAACCCCCTTCAGCCGCTTTAGAAACCTTTCACTGGCATCCACATATACCAGATTCATCTTCATATTCTTCTGGAAAGTATTGAGTGTGCGTTCCACCTCTTCCCTGCGCAGCAAGCCCGTATTGACGAAAATGCAGGTTAATTGTTCACCAATGGCGCGGTGAATCAGCGTGGCCACCACTGAAGAGTCAACCCCACCCGAGAGAGCGCAGATAACCCGTCCCTTCCCCGTTTGCTCCTTGATCCGCTCTATACTCTCGGTAACAAAGCTGCCCGGGGTCCAGTTTCCGCTGCACCCACAAATCTTGTACAGGAAGTTCTGCAGAATGGCTTTGCCTTGAGGGGTATGAGCTACCTCTGGGTGGAACTGCAAGCCGATAAGCCCCTGTTCATTACCCATGGCAGAGATAGGAGAATTCTCCGTATAAGCCAGGGAGACGAACCCGGGGGGCATCTCCTCGATTCGATCGCCATGGCTCATCCATACCGGCATCTCCGGCGGAAGGCCGGCAAATAAGGGGGTACCCGTCGAGTTCTGGTGCAGAATGGCGAGCCCGTACTCTCGCTTCACCCCCCGTGCCACTTTACCGCCGAGTTGGTGAGAGATAAGCTGCATGCCGTAACAGATGCCCAGCACCGGCAGGCGGCTTTCGTAAACATAGGCTGGGGCCTGGGGGGCTCCCGGTTCGTAGACGCTGCTGGGCCCGCCCGAGAGGATGAAGCCTTTGGGGCGCAGGGCAGCGACACTGCCCCAGGGAGCATCGTGAGGCACGACCTCGCAGTAGACCCGGCATTCCCTCACCCTGCGGGCGATAAGCCAGCTGTACTGAGAGCCAAAGTCGATGACTGCTACCGCCTCCCGCTCCGCCCCCAGCTTCTCCTCAGGCTCAGCTAGCGGTTGCTCTCCTTTTCGTCCCTTGGCAATCTCCAGATAAGCTGAGACCTCGACGTCGCCGCTGACGGCAACACGATGGCTTTCCTGTTTATCCTTTCCCGTTGTCAAAGCATGTCTCCTATAATAGAGCAAAGCTTACCAAAGTGATATAATGAAGTCAAGTTCGCAGTACACTTATGACCTGTCCCAAATGCCAAAGCAACTTACCATCGAAAAGCAAATCAAACTCGCTATCGCAATCCTCAAAAAGGGTGGCATAGTCGGTTTCCCGACGGATACCGTTTATGGACTCGGGGCCAACCCCCTGAATGCACAGGCTGTCGCTAGAATCTACAAGGTAAAAAAACGCCCCCCCAACCTCCCCCTACCTCTATTGCTGGCTGAGAAATCTGACTTACTAAGGGTCGCCAACGTTGTGCCCGAGATAGCATGGCAATTGGCAGAGCGGTTCCTCCCGGGCGGCCTAACTCTAGTCTTAAGAAAAAGCCCCTGGGTGCCCAGTGCTGTGACCGCCGGCGGCGATACCGTTGCGGTGCGGATTCCCGACCACCCTGTCCCCATTGCGCTCATTCAAGGTCTGGGCACCCCCATAGTTGGGACCAGCGCCAATATCTCGGGGAAGCCGAGCCCGGTCACCGCCGAAGAGGTCCGCGAGCAGTTGGGCGATGAAGTGGACTTCATCATCGATGGTGGCAGGTGTCCCGGGGGCACCGAGTCCACAGTTCTCGACGTCAGCAGTGAAGTTCCCACTCTAATGAGAGAGGGCGCCATAACCAAGGTAGAGATAACAAAGCTCTGTGGGCCTCTCTTGATAAAGACGTAATGTCTGCTGATTCGGAATTAATAAAGACCCGCTGGATCTTTCTTTCAAGGAACTGTACGCTGGCGGAGTGTGATATAATATTTATACCTTCCCGAAAGGTTGCTAAAACTGGAGAAGAAAAGAATGCGCATCGCTATCGGCTCTGACCATGCCGGGTTTGCTATGAAGCAGATGATAGTCGGTTTACTCTCCGAGTTAGGGCATAGCTACGAGGACTTCGGCTGCTTCAATAGTAACTCTGTGGATTATCCTGACATAGCACAACCTGTAGCTGAGGCAGTATCTAAGAAGAGCTTTGATCGTGGCATTTTAGTTTGCAGCACCGGCATTGGCATGTCGATTGTCGCTAACAAAGTGCCCGGAATCAGGGCTGCTGTATGTCATGACACGTTTAGCGCCCGGCGTGCCCGGGAGCACAACGATGCCAATGTGCTGTGCCTCGGCGAATGGGTCATAGGCCAGGGGCTGATGCGCGAGATTGTTACTACCTACTTGAGTGCCGATTTTGCCGGTGGCAGACACGCCCGGCGGGTGGAAAAGATACACGCTATAGAGCGCTAACACATACATCGTTCTCCTGCATGGCTTGTGGCGAGGAGGCAGACATAGTGGCGAATATGTTAGACAAAATAAAGAGCCCCGCTGACCTGAAAGGCTTCTCCTACCCCGAGCTTACCCAACTCGCCGATGAGATCAGAAGCGAATTGGTAAATGTAGTCAGCAACAACGGAGGACATTTAGCCTCCAGTCTGGGAGCCGTTGAACTCTCCATCGCCCTGCACCGGGTATTCGATAGTCCCACTGACAAAATCATCTGGGACGTAGGGCACCAGAGTTACGCGCACAAATTGCTCACAGGGCGAAAGGAACGATTCAATACCCTGCGCCAGTACCGCGGCCTGTCAGGATTCCCCGACCGCTCAGAGAGTCCGCACGATGCTTTCGGCACAGGACATGCCTCAACCTCAATCTCCGCAGCTTTAGGCATTGCCATAGCCCGGGACCTGTCAGGTGAGGATTTTCATGTGGTCGCCATTATAGGCGACGGTTCCCTGACGGGAGGCATGGCGTTAGAGGCGTTAAACCATGCAGGCCACCTGGCTAAGAGGATGATAGTCATCCTCAATGACAATGCCATGGCGATCTCGCCCAGTGTTGGCGCACTCTCACAGGCATTAAATAAGATCACACTCGACCCAAGATACTATCTAGCCAAAGAAGAGGCCGGACGGGTGATCAAGATGCTGCCCGGCGGTACAACTGTCTGGTCAGGGATGAAACGGTTCAAGACAGGCATTAAGGGTGTGGTTCTGCCAACCACGCTCTGGGACTCCCTTGGATTCAAATATATCGGTCCTATCGATGGACACAATATAGCCGAACTCGAAGAAGCCTTGATAAAGGCACGTGATTACACCCCGGGGCCTGTTTTCCTCCACGCCATTACCACAAAAGGAAAAGGTTATGAGCCTGCTGAAGAAGATAGCATAAAGTTCCATGGAGTATCAGCCAAGAACAATGTGAACAGTAATATCCCTTCGTACAGCGAGGTCTTCGGCAATACCATGCTGCGCCTATTCCGGGAAAACGAGAAGTTGATAGCGATTAGTGCAGCCATGACTGAAGGGACAGGCTTGATCCTGGTAGCTCAAAAGTTCCCCAAGCGCGTCCTTGATGTCGGCATCTGCGAGCAGCATGCGGTAACCCTCGCTGCTGGCCTTGCCACGCAAGGTTTTATCCCCATCGTAGCCATCTATTCCACCTTCCTGCAGCGCGCATTCGACCAGATTATCCACGACGTATGCATCCAGAACCTGCCTGTTGTTTTCGCTCTCGATAGGGCCGGCATTGTCGGTGAGGACGGCAAGACCCACCAGGGCACCCTCGATCTTTCCTACCTTAGTTGCATCCCTAACCTGGTAGTAGCCGCCCCCAGTGATGAAAACGAGCTCGGGCACATGCTCTATACCGCAACGAGGTACGGAGGCCCTATAGCCATCCGCTACCCTCGAGGCACTGGCAGGGGGGCGCCTCTGGACGAGAAGCTTAAGGAGTTGCCCATAGGTAAAGGTGATGTTATCAAGACGGGAAACGACCTGGCTATCATTGCCATAGGTTCGGCTGTAGTCCCTTCCCTAGAAGCAGCCTGGCTCCTCAATAAAAAGGGCATCGAATGTACTGTAGTTAACGCTCGTTTCGCCAAGCCCCTGGACTCAGACCTCATCCTGGAAACTGTGAGCAAGACAAAGGGACTGGTCACCGTGGAGGAGAATGCTCTCGCTGGCGGCTTTGGTAGCGCGGTGCTGAGCCTTCTTTCCAGCATTGCTGGCGTTCGCGCCCTGCGCATAGGGATTCCCGACGAGTTTGTGGAGCATGGTTCGCAGGAACTTCTCCGTGCTAATTACAGCCTCGACGCCGATGGTATAGCGCGGAGAATCCTGTCGTTCTTCCCCGAGCTTGCCCGACATCCTTACCATATCAAGGCTAAGGAGTGAAGGAAACGCCGCTGAAACTTCTCCAAATGGGTATGTCCGGTACAAGGCGCCCCTAATTTTTGCTGCTGAGAGGGGAAATGGCCGACCTTGAGTCTATCTGGCAACGATACAGGACAGAGCTGGAGGCAGAATTAAAGTTCGCCGTTGGTGAAGCCCCCCTACCCATGTACAACATGATGCGCTACCACCTGGGCTGGATTGATAAGCAGGGCAACCCTCAATCGGCGACGATAGGCAAAAGGCTTCGCCCCGTTCTCTGCCTTCTCGCCTGCCAGGCAGTGGGAGGAGAATGGCACCAGGCGCTTCCCGCAGCAACAGCCGTGGAGTTGGTTCATAACTTCTCCCTCATCCACGACGACATCCAGGATAGAAGCCCAGCGCGGCGAGGTCGGGCTACCGTGTGGCACATTTGGGGTCAGCCTCAAGCGATAAATGTTGGCGACGGCATGCACGCCCTGGCGCTATCGTCATTGTTGAGGCTCGAGGATGCTGGCATAACGCACCAGAAGGTGGTGCGCGCTGCGCGTATCCTCGGTGAAGCTAGCCTCAAACTCTGCGAGGGACAGTATCTCGACATCAGCTACGAAAACCGCCTCGACATCGGCATCAATGACTACTTAGAAGTAATCGCCTGCAAGACTGCTGCTCTGTTCCGCTGTTCACTAGAGATCGGGGCGCTTTTGGGGACAGACGACGAGTCACTGCTGGCACGTTTGAAATTGTTCGGCCATGATCTGGGAATGACCTTTCAGGTGCATGATGACGTCCTGAGCCTCTGGGGTGACGAAAAGGTCACGGGTAAACCCAATACCTCCGATATCCGAATGAAGAAAAAAACATTGCCCATCGTCTACGCACTTGAGAAAACGAAGGGTGAGGACAGGGAGCTGCTACGGTCAATCTACCAAAAAAAGGTGATCGAACCTGCTGACATAGAAAACGTGCTGCACATACTCAACAGACTGGATGCGCAGGGCTATGTGCAAGGCATGAGCGACAAACATTATCGCCAGGCGATCTCTGAATTGAATGCTGTAAATATACCACCCTCGGCCAAGGAAGAGCTCAGGGCCATTGCTGCTTTTCTCTTGAAACGCCAATACTAGTAGAGGTCTCGAACACTTCCAGCTAATCCGCTGGCCCAAAAATCCCTAAAAGTCTCTTCTAAACCGTAGCACTTTTAATTAAGCCGTTGTATAATCAGCACGCCGCACGCGATATGGCTGGTATGCAAACGGGAGGAGGACGAGATGTTGAAACTGGCGATTACAGGAAAAGGCGGGGTGGGCAAGACCACCCTGGCCAGTCTCCTGGCCCGCCTTTACGCTGCCGAGGGTAGCACCGTGCTGGCTATAGACGCCAACCCCGATGCCAACCTGGGAACAGCCCTTGGCATTTCTTCGAAGGACCTCCAGAGCATAACTCCCATCGCAGAGATGAAAGAATTGATAGCGGAACGCACTGGAGGCAAGCCCGGCACCACAGGTGGCTTCTTCAAAATCAACCCCAAAGTGGATGACATCCCTGACCGCTTCTCTGTAAAGAAAGATGGCCTCAGGCTGCTGGTTATGGGCACGGTGAGGAAGGGCGGCGGCGGCTGCATGTGCCCGGAGAGCGCCCTGCTCAGGAATCTGCTGAATCACCTCGTTCTCCGAAAGTCTGAGATTGTGATTATGGACATGGATGCCGGCATTGAGCACCTGGGGCGAGCCACAGCAACCGCCGTGAACGCCTTTATAGTAGTGGTGGAACCCGGACAGAGAAGCGTCGAGACAGCGAAGGCTGTAAAGAGACTAGCTCAGGATATAGGTATCAAGAAATGCTATGTCGTAGGCAACAAGATTGCCAGCGATGCTGACCGCCAGTTCATTACAGAGAACCTGCCCGATTTCGAGCTCCTCGGCTATATCAGCTTCAATCTCAAGATCGCTGAGGCAGACCGAAAGGGCATCAGCCCTTATGACAACGATACTAAAGTGGTGTCCGAGGTAAAAGCAATTAAAGAACGGCTCGAAGCTATATCGAGGTGATGTATGAACAAGCAAACTGTCCGCGACATCGACCTCAAAGGTAAGAAGGTATTGGTCAGGGTTGATTTCAATGTCCCGCTCGACCCGCAGACTAAAGCCATCAGCGACGATAGCCGCATCCGCGCCGCGCTGCCTACTATAAAATACTTGCTTGACAAAAAGAGTAAGGTCATCCTTTGTTCTCACCTGGGTCGCCCCAATGGCAAGGTCGTCGAGGATATGCGCCTCGCCCCTGTAGCCAAGCGCCTCTCCGAACTGCTGAAACGGCCTGTGCCCTGCACTAGGGACTGCATTGGCCCCGAGGTGGAGGAATCAGTATCCAAAATGAAAAAGCGCGATGTCCTCATGCTGGAAAACCTCCGCTTCCATGCTGAAGAGGAGAAAAACGACCCCGCCTTCGCCCAAGCTCTGGCTAAGCTGGCCGACGTTTATGTCAACGACGCCTTCGGCACCGCTCACCGCGCCCATGCTTCCACGGAGGGTGTAACCAAATACCTTCCCGCAGTGGCTGGCTTCCTTATGGAGAAAGAGATAGATTATCTGGGCAAGGCTCTGGCCGGAGCCACTCGCCCCTTTGCGGCCATCATCGGTGGCGCCAAGGTGAGCGACAAGATGGCGCTCCTGGATAATATCCTGGGCAAGGTGGATTACCTGCTTATCGGCGGCGGCATGTGCTGCACCTTCCTCAAGGCTCAAAACTACAGCGTGGGCAAGTCCCAGGTCGAGGATGATAAGCTCAACGTCGCCCGGGACCTCATGAGCAAAGCCACCAAATCAAATGTGGAAGTGGTACTGCCCGAAGATGTCGTAGCCGCTGACAAATTCGCCACCGGCGTTCAATACAAGACTGTCCTCATCAACAGCATACCACCTGACTGGTATGTTATGGACATCGGCCCCCAGACCGTCAAAAGCTTCAGCGACAGGCTCAAGAAATGCAAGACAGCCTTCTGGAACGGCACCATGGGCGTCTTCGAATACAAAGAATTCAAAGCAGGTACCGAGGGGATAGCGAAGCAACTGGCAGGCCTGAAAGCCACCACAATCACCGGCGGCGGCTCCACCGCTGAAGCTGTGATGGATCTTGGACTGGAGAAAAAGATGAGCCATGTCTCCACCGGCGGGGGCGCAGCTCTGGAATTCCTTGAGGGCAAGACCCTGCCCGGGGTAGCTGCACTTCTAGATAAGAAAAAGTAACGGAGAAGCCAATGCTCAGCTTAGAGCAACTGAAGGAAATCTCAAGGCAATTTGACTCGAAGATAGTGCTCCTGGTAATCGACGGACTGGGCGGGCTGCCCCGGCCCGAGACCGGCAGGACCGAGCTTGAGACTGCTCACACCCCCAACCTCGCCGAGCTGGCCAGTAAGGGAACTTGTGGCTTGACCGAGCCAGTGTCACCAGGCATCACTCCTGGCAGCGCCCCAGGACATCTCGCCCTGTTTGGCTACGACCCCGTAAAGTATCTCGTGGGGCGGGGCATACTGGAGGCCTTGGGCATAGATTTCGACCTCAAGAAGGGCGACGTTGCCGCGCGGGGCAACTTCTGCACTATCGATAAAAATGGAATCGTCACCGACCGCAGGGCAGGCCGTATCTCAACCGAAGAAAACGCTAAGCTATGTCAGAAGCTCAGCAAGATTAAGTTAGTAGGCGCTGAGGTTCTTGTCGCCCCGGTTAAAGAGCACCGCTTCCTGCTAGTGCTTCGCGGCGAAGGGCTGACTGGCGATGCCAGCGATTCCGACCCCGAGCAG
>Ga0315268_10002070_pt1 | contig 22899 bp, 15 predicted proteins | sample C1_top_MG_FD_204535 | JGI IMG/M metagenome (GOLD analysis project Ga0315268, IMG submission 204535) | Sediment microbial communities from Yellowstone Lake, YNP, Wyoming, USA - C1_top | ecosystem: Environmental > Aquatic > Freshwater > Lake > Sediment | place: USA: Wyoming | collected 2017-08-01 | reverse complement strand
AACGTGAAAAGCAAAACCTTTCTAATAAAGGGAGGGAGAGTGAACGACCTCTCCGACCCGTGCGGATTCGTGTCATTTGCGACTCGTTACAAACACTTGACAGGGCCGATCTCGTCATAGAAGGATCCATGCATTTGGTGGGCGGCAACGACGCTTCCCTATGTGTACCTGATGACGAACAGGTCCAAAACCCTGTATACCGGTATGCGCCGCAACCAGAAAAGCATAGATCCTGGAGCGCGGCCCTTCCGCGCTCGGCACCAGGGCAGGCCGGGGCTGACGTGCGGGGACACCGCTACGCCGCAGCCTGGTGACGGTCAAGCTGGCTTCCGATTTGCAAATTCCCACTTCCCCCTAAATTTCCCACTGCTGGGCAAATACTGCCCTGGAGATTTCCACAGGGCGGGCTAAGTCGTTGAACCTAGTACGTTCCGCGCGCGGCCTGTAATTTGCACGTGGCATGGCAGGCTCCCCTCGCACGAGATGGCTGTGGGAGCGAGTTTCCCCAGAACCTGGGGCTCAGGCCGAACCTGGCCGGGGTCTCACAGCCAGGAGGCAGTATGGACGAGCGGCAACGGGAAATTCTCTGCATTGACGACGACTTCCAAAGCCTGCAAGTGCGAAGGATCCTGCTGGAAACATACGGCTTCAACGTGATCACCGCGGAGGGCGCGAAGGCGGGCCTGCGGGCGTTCCGCCGCCACGACGTTGACCTGGTGGTGATGGATTACCACATGCCGGAAATGAACGGCGGCGAGGTGGCGCAGCAGATGAAGCATCTGCGCCCGCAGGTGCCGGTAATGATCCTGTCGGCGCTGCCCTGGTTGCCGGAAAACGCGTCCCGGGAGTGCATTGACGACTTCGTCTGCAAGGGCGAACCGACCGCGGCGCTGGTGCGCAAGATCGAGGCGCAGTTGGCGGCGCATCCGCAGACGGCGCGCCGACCGAAGCTGCTGGCGGGAGTGGCGCTGGCGGGGAGATTGTTGGGCATCGCGGCCGAAGGCGTGCGTGGCGCATTTGTGCGCGCGAGGAAACCGGCGCTGCCGTCAAAGCGGCCGGTAACGCAGATCCCGGCCAGAATTCAGCTGTAGTCCCCCCAGAGACAGCGAGGGACACGGAGAAAACCAACTCCGCGTCCCTCGGTGTTTTGTTGGTCTGTCAGTCTGCCGGTCTATCAGTCGTTCGATGTTCCGCCGCTGTCTGGGCCAGAACGACTGACCGACTGACAGACTGACAGACTTCCTCTGCGCCCCAGCCGCGGCGCGACTGCTCCCAGTAAAGCAACATGCCGCAGATCACCGCGCCCAGCATCAAGGCGGCGCCCAGGGCGCGTTCCAGCATGAGGAATTTGCCCACACCGAACAGCGCCAGGTAGACCATGGCGCAGCCCAGAATCCAGGCCAGCAGGTTACGGCCGAGGTCGCGATTGGCGGGCACCTCCGAGGCCAGGTGCGCCACCGGTTTCCAGCCGCGCACGTCAGGACGCACTTTGGTGTAGAAGCGGACCAGCACGGCTTCGGGTTCGGGCCTGGTGAGGAGCGTGACCAGGACCCAGACGAAGGTGGTGATCACGGCGGTCAGCAGCGCGGTCTTGGCGAACACCACGGGCTGCGTGCCCTGGAATGGCTTGACCCAAAGCTGACACCAGCGCAGGCCGAGCGCGACAACAAGCGAGGTGGCCATGGCGGAAATCTCGCTCCAGGCGTTGATCCGCCACCAGTACCAGCGCAGCAGGTAGACCGCGCCCGTGCCGGCGCCGATCTCCAGGACCACCTGCCAGCCGCCGGCAATGGAGCCGAGCCGCACGGAAACCCAGGCGGACACGATCACCAGCAGAACAGTGGCCAGGCGCGAGACGGCGACGTAGTGCTTCTCCGCGGCATCGCGCCTGATGAAGCGGCGGTAAAAGTCGGCGACCAGGTAGGAGGCGCCCCAGTTCAACTGCGTGGCCACGGTGGACATGAACGCCGCCAGAAATCCCGCCATGGCAATGCCGCGCAGCGCGTGCGGCAGGTACTGATTCATGATCATGATGTAGCCCTTCTCGGGCTGCGCCAGGCCGGGGTAGCGGACAATCACCGCCAGCGCGGTGATGATCCAGGGCCAGGGGCGCACGGCATAATGGGCCACGTTGAACCAGAGCACGGAGAGCATGCCGTGGCGCTCGTCCTTGGCGCTGAAGATGCGCTGCGCGATGTAGCCGCCGCCGCCGGGCTCGGCGCCCGGATACCACGAGGCCCACCATTGCAGCCCGAGATAGACCATGAAGGTGATTACCGGGAGCGTCCACAGCGCGTCCCAACTGAGCCCGTGCGCGAAGTCGGGAAACAGCGCGATGGGGGAAGCGGCGGCGTGCGCCGAGTACGGGGACATCATTGCCGATTTGCCGCTGGCAGCCGCCTGCAAACTACTGAGGTGATTCAGCAGCGCCTGCATGCCGCCCACGGCCGCAAGCGCGTAATAGGCGATGGCAATGACAATGGCCATCTTGAGCACGAACTGGAACAGGTCCGTCCACAGCACGCCCCAGAGCCCGCCCAGCGCGACGTAAAGTCCGGTAAACGGGATCAGGAAGAGGACGCAGAGAGCGAGCGCGGCGCCGTCGTTGCCACTCCAGCGCGAGCCCAGCGGCGAGAGCGCGCGGCTGAGCACGCCAAGCAGTGGGGTGCCGCCCAGGGTGATGCTGACGATGCTGGTCATGGCCTTGGTCACCCAGCCCAGGATGACGCAGTTCATCAGCAGCCCGAGGTAGATGGCGCGAAAGCCGCGCAGGAACGCCGCCGGCTTGCCGCTGTAGCGCATCTCGGCGAACTGCACGTCGGTGAGCAGTCCCGAACGCCGCCACAGCCGGGCGAAGAGGAAGACGGTCATCATCCCGGAGAGCAGGAAACTCCACCACAGCCAGTTGCCGGCGATGCCCTGTGAATAAACCAGGCCGGTTACGACCAGCGGGGTGTCGGCGGCGAAGGTGGTGGCCACCATCGAGGTGCCGGCCAGCCACCAGCTTACATTGCGGCCGGAAACGAAGTAGTCGTCGACGCTGCGGCCGGAGCGGCGCCGGAAATAAAGCCCAAGCACCAGGGTGATACCGAGATAGGCAGCGATGGCGCCCCAATCAAGCCAGGTGAAGGTCATGGTCGGAGAAGAAGCTGGGCAATAGTGTTGTTGATGTTGTGATCGCTGTCAAACCGGACAGGCTGCTGCGCACACAGCGGCGACTCCAGATACGAGGGCGTCATCCTGAGGCGCGGCCCCGGTTTTGGGCGCGCTCAGGATGACATCCTCAAGTTTTCGTTCAAAGCCCGTCCGCGCGCTGGGGCCGATAGCGAACTTCGATCCGCTGGCGCAGCAGGAGCAGCAGATTTTCCCGGCCGTGGACCTGAACCTCTCGCCCAACTGGGAGTTCAATGCGGGCGTGGGGGTGGGCACGACACGCTCCACCGACCGGCTTATCCTCAAGCTGATCCTGGGATATCGCTTTGGAAAAGGAAAGTGAGCAGCCGCCGCCAACCAACTCTGCTTAGTTGCAATCTGAATCATTGCATCTGCCGCCCGCTGAAGCGGGCCCGGGAAAACGCTGGAGGCGCGTATTGGCCGGGCTAAAGCCCGGCGCTTCCACCACGCAATTTGCACCCGTACATCGGAAAGACTATGCGAAGTTTCATTCTCGGCATTATCGTGACGTTGGTCTGTATCGCTGCCGGCGCCTACGTCTATTTCGGGGGCGGCTACGCGCCGGTGGCGACTTCGGCCGCGCCCATGCCCTTTGAACGTCAAATGGCCAACATGGCGCTGAAGGCGCACGTCGACAAGCAGGCGCCGAAGAGCGTGCCGATTGCGGCCGACGAAGCCAACCTGACAGCCGGCGCCGACACATACAAGAGCAACTGCGCCGGCTGCCACGGCCTGCCCGGAAAGAGCGACATCTCCCCGGCCGCTAAGGGCGAGTTTCCGAAACCCCCGCAACTGTTTACCGGACATGGGGTGACCGACGATCCTCCCGGCGTGACCTACTGGAAGGTAGCCAACGGCATCCGGCTCACGGGCATGCCGTCGTTCAAGCCATCGCTGTCGGAGACGCAGATGTGGCAGGTGAGCCTGATGCTGGCCAACGCCGACAAGCTGCCGCCCGCGGCGCAGCAGGTGCTGGGCGGCGAACTGACACCTCAGGGCCCGCCGCACCAGCACCAGCACTGACAGGGGTGGCCGGCGGCCGAAATATGTTACTGCTGCCCGGCAACCCTGCCGGGCAGCCCTGCATCGGGTACATAGCTAGGAACACTCGCTCGCCCCTTATCCGTTAGTCTGGCCACCTTTCCGACACAACCAAGCAGACGGAGAGACTTGTGATGCGCAGCAGGTTATCTTCGCTTTTATACGGCGCGGCTGCTGGCGCCCGCCGCACTCGACGCTTCCACACCTGCACTGTATTGCTCGCGGCAGTGTTGCTGCTGATCGCGGCGCCCATGTGGGCGCAGGCGAATCCGCCGTCACAGGCGGCGCGTCCGGGCGCTACGCCCGCGACGCAGGCAGCGGCCGCGGCGGGATACGTGGGCGCCGACACCTGCAAGACCTGCCATGAGGACATCTACACCAAGCACTTCGAAAGCACGCCGCACTTCGCCCTGCTGAAGGAAAACAAGCACGGGTGCGAGGATTGCCACGGGCCCGGGCAGGCGCACGTGGAGTCGGGCGGCGACCCGACGAAAATCATCCGCTTCAGCCAGTTGTCGCCGGCGCAGGCCAGCCAGCGATGCCTGTCCTGCCACCAGACTTCTACGGAGCAGAGCAATTATGCGCGCTCCGTGCACCTGGCCCAGGGGGTCGGCTGCATCAGTTGCCATTCCCCGCACCACGCCGCCGAGCCCAGCAACCTGATGCTGCGTTCCCAGCCGCAGCTCTGCTATGGCTGCCATGCCACCCAGAAGGCGGAATTCGCGCGCCCCTTCAAGCACCGCGTCGATGTCGGGCTGATCCAGTGCACCGACTGCCACAACCCGCATGGCGGCTTTATCGAGCGCCAGTTGCGCACCGATGCCGCGGGCGACATGCCCATCTGCACCAAGTGCCACACCGAGACCCAGGGGCCGTTCGTGTACGAGCACCAGCCGGTCAGGCTGGAGGGCTGCACCTTCTGCCACACCCCGCACGGCTCCACCAACGCGCGCCTGCTGCGCGTCTCCAACGTGAACGTCCTGTGCCTGCAATGCCACACGGCGGTGGCGCTTAATGCCGGCGTCCCGGGATTGCCGACGTTCCATAACCAGACGAACAAATACCAGGCGTGCACCATGTGCCACGCACAGATCCATGGCTCCAACTTTAACGAGTTCTTCTTCAACTAGGAGGCGGGAACATGCGCCATCAATTTCAGATTTCAGATTTAGGAATTCAGATTGCGCCGCGTGCACCGTGACTCCGCGCATCCCTCTTCAATCTTAAATCTGAAATCTTAAATCTGAAATTCCACCCCGGAGATTGCCATGAAGCTGAAATCCGTGTTCCTGATCTGTGCTGTGCTGGCGGTGCTGGCCGCCGCCGCGTTTGGGCAGACGGGCCAGGATCAAGGCGCGGCGCAGGGCGGACAGACCGCGCAAGAACCGGCCCCCCAGGCCGGCCAGCCCTCGGCGGCGACGCCGCCGCCGGAAGTGCCGCCGGGCAAGGAAATCGGCGGCTACCTCGTCCACCAGTCCATCGAGTTGGGAGGGCGCATCACCGACAAGTTTGGCAGCGTGCCCATGTACAACACGCTGCTGAACCTGCAAAGCGGGCCGCGCATCCTGGAACAGACCTTGTCGCTGCAGTCGCGCACCCAGACCGGCACGCTGTTTGACAATCTGTACGCCAGCAGCTTCGGGTGGGGCGGCGATCCCAGCAACGCGGCGCGCCTGCGCATGTCCAAGCTGGGCTGGTACAACTTCAACGGCAGTTTCCGGCGCGACCTGAATTACTTCGACTACGACCTGTTCGCCAACCCGCTGAACTTTCCCACCTCCACGCCCTTCCTTCCGGTGAACACGTCGCCGCACGCCTACTACACGACGCGGCGGATGTACGACTTCGCGCTGACCTTGTTCCCGCAGCGGCGCGTCAGCATGCGCCTGGGCTACAACCGCAACCGCTCGGAAGGCCCCAGCCTCAGCACCATCCATGAAGGCACCGACGCGCTGCTCAACCAGGGGTGGAACTACACGCTCAACGCCTTTCGCTTCGGAGCGGACGTCAAAATCCTGCCCAAGACGGCGCTGAGCTTCACCGAAATTCTGCAGTGGTCGAAGGTCGACACCGGCTACGGCCTGGCGCCGTATAACGACTGGCAACTGGCGACCAGCAGCGCCACCGCTGTGGGCAGCGGCGTGATCGCCTCGCTGGGCCTGCCCTGGCAGCTAAGCGCCAACAACCCATGCGCCGCCCCGGTGGTGAGCCTGGCGGCGGGACTGGCCAATCCTTCCTGCAACCTCTATATCGGATACAGCCGCAACCAGCGCGTGCGCAACTTCATGCCGACCGAGCAGTTGAACCTCATGTCCACCTCCATCCGCCACCTGGACCTGGTGGGCCGGGTGCAATACAGCACCGCCGACATGACCACCCCCATGACGGAGGTGTTCAACGGCCTCATCACCCGCGTGAACGAACGCGGCTTCACCTTCAATGATTCGGCCCACGGCCAGTGGACTTCGGTTTCCGCCGATTTCGGCGTTACCGTTCACGTCACCAGGCGCGTGCGCATCGTGGATTCCTTCCACTTCAACAACTGGCGCAAGCCGGCGACCCTGATCGAAGCAGCCACCTACCTGTACAACGCGGCCACCGTGCCGCTGCCGGGCAATGCGACGCTGGCGCCGGCGGCCTTTCCCACCGTGCTGCTGCACGGCAATTCTCCCACTTACGCCCGCGATCCCGATCTGCTGGCCCGCAACACCTTCCGCTTCCTCAAGCAGGACCTGAAGAGCAACCAGATCGAATTGCAGGCTGATCTCGAGCGCCATCTCGGTGTGCGCCTCGGCTACCGCTTCCGCCACCGCACCATTTCCGACCAGGAGCTGCTGGCGTCTACCAGCACCTACTATCCCGCGTTCGGCGCGGTTGCGGCGTCGTGCGTGGGCCTGCCGCCCGCAACCCCATGTGTCGTCACCACCGCCACCAGCGGGGATGAGGCGGAACTGGAGAGCTTCCATTTTCCTGAGCACACCGGCATCCTCGGCCTGTGGTTTCGCCCCAACGAGAAGCTGCGTTTCAACTTCGACGCCGAGGTGACCTCCTCGGCCGACATCATCACCCGCGTCAGCCCGCGCCACCAGCAGCAGTACCGCGCCGACTTCTCCTATGCCCCCCAGCGCTGGATAACCTTCGGCGCCAACACCAACTGGCTGGATCGCCGCACCCACGACTCCAGCGCTGATATTCAATACGACGGCCACGTGCGCAACGCCGGCTTCAACGTGATGATCGCGCCCAATGACCGCATCGGGGTTGACGCCGCCTATAACTACACCGACTTCCAGCAGAACGCGAACGTCTGCTTCATCGGGCAGAACACCGGGGTGGTGAGTACGGGATGCGTGTTTGGCGGAACCACCTCCAGCGGCGCGGCGGCGCTGCAGGAGACGCTCGGCTTTTTCACCGAGACCACCCATTTCGGGAGCCTGGCGCTGCGCTTCAAGCCGGTGAAGCGGCTCAGCCTGGCGGCCGGCTACGGCATTACCGACAACGGCGGCAACATCCTGCGGTTGAACGCTCTGCAACCGTTCGGCACGCTGCGCTCCCGCTACCAGCAGCCGCTGGCCTCGGTGGGCATCGGGGTGACCAAGGAACTTACCTTCAACGCCGGCTGGAATTACTACCAGTACAACGAGAACGACTTCGTCGGGCCGACCGCGCCGCGCTACTTCCATGCCAACATCACCACGCTGTCGCTGCGCTATGCCTTCTGAGTTGTGAGTTGTGAGTTCTGAGTTGCGAGTCCCGGGCGGGAGCCGGGCTCAGGACTCAGACTCGCAACTCGCAAGCCCGCTGCAGCTCGAGCACGCCTTCCACCAGGTGATCCCACCCATTCTTTACCAATCTTTACATTCTCCCCCGGCGCAAAGGCGGTACGATCATCGGCCCAGAGTGGCAGGCCGCCGGGAAGTCGCGGTCGATTGCATCAACCTGAACAGCAGCCCAGCAAGTACAATCGTGCGCATCGGCAGCAGGTTGGCGCCGCTGCTTCAATTCATGCGAGGAGTGCAGGGATGACCACCAGATGGCTGGCCCAGAAAGCAATCGTATTGGCCCTGACCGCGTCGGTGATGGCGCTGGCCGCCATGGCGCAGACGCCGCCTGCGGCGGAAAGCAAGCCGCAGGACGTGTTTGAAAACCTGAAGTTCCGCAACTTGGGTCCCGCCGTGGGCGGCGGCCGGGTGACCTCGGTGGCGGGAATCCCGGGGCAAGCGAACGTCTACTACGTCGGCGCGGCCGCCGGCGGTGTGTTCAAGACCGTCGATGGCGGCGTGTCGTGGAAGCCGATCTTCGAGAAGGAAGCGGTGGCGTCGATTGGCGCCGTCGCGGTGGCGCCCTCCAACCCCAGCCTGGTGTGGGTGGGGACGGGGGAAGCCAACCCGCGCAATGACGTGGTCACCGGGCGCGGGGTCTACTTCTCACCCGATGCGGGCGCGACCTGGAAATTCATGGGCCTGGAGAACGCCGGCCAGATCGCCCAGATCGTGATTCATCCCACGAATCCCGACATTGTGTACGCCGGTGTACTCGGACACGTATGGGGACCGAATCCTGAGCGCGGCGTGTTCCGCACCACCGACGGCGGCAAGACCTGGCAGAAGGTGCTCTACCTGGACGACAAGACCGGCGTGAGCGATCTGGTAATGGACCCGTCGAACCCGCTGGTGCTGTTCGCCGGAATGTGGGAAGTGCAGCGCTACCCGTGGATGCTGGTCAACGGCGGTGAGAAGAGCGCGATCTACAAATCGATTGACGGCGGCAGCACCTGGAAGAAGCTGACGGAAGGCCTGCCCAAAGGCCCGGTGGGACGCATCGGGCTGGCGGTGGCGCCCAGCAACAACGACCACGTGTACGCGCTGGTCAACGCCAAGCGGGGCGGCGGGCTGTACGACTCCACCGACCTGGGCGAACACTGGCGGCAGGTGAGCAGCGATTCGCGCCTGATATACCGCGGCTTTTATTTCACCACGCTGTATGTTTCCCCGGAGAGCGAAAATCACCTGTACTTTCTCGCCTTCGGCATCCTGGAGTCGCACGACGGGGGCAAGACGGCGCAGGTGATCGGCCGCGGCGTGCATCCCGACCATCACTCGCTGTGGATCGATCCCAAGGACCCGAACCGGCTGATCAACGGCAACGACGGCGGCGTCTATGTCTCGGCCGACGGGGGCAAGAACTGGCGCTACCTGAACAACCTCCCCATCGAGCAGTTCTACATGGTGGCGTTCGACGATGCGCGGCCATACCTGCTGTGCGGCGGGTTGCAGGACAATAACGGCTGGTGCGGGCCGTCCAACAGCTTGTCGTTCCGCGGCGCCAGCGGGGCCGAGTGGTGGACTGCCACCGGCGGCGACGGCGAGTACATCGTGCCGGCGGGCAACAAGTCCAACATGGTGTACGCCGACTCGCAGAACGGGTCGGTGCAGCGGCTCGACGCCACCTACGGCGTCTCCGACTCCATCCGTCCCTACCTGCATGGCGTGGGCGACATGACGCCGGCCGATCTGAAGTACCGCTTCAACTGGACATCGCCCATCGCGGTCTCTCCTGCCGACCCGAAGACGCTGTTCATCGGCGGCAACGTGCTGTTCAAATCCACCGACGCGGGCCAGAGTTGGAACGCCATCAGCCCCGACCTGACGCGCAATGACAAGAGCAAGCAGCAGAGCAGCGGCGGGCCGGTGGAATTGGATCTGAGCGGCGCCGAGACTTTCGACACCATCCTGTCAATGGCGATCTCGCCGGCCGACCAGAAGGTGATCTGGGTGGGCACCGACGACGGCCTGGTGCAGGTGACGCGCGACGGAGGCCAGAGCTGGGCGAACGTCACCCCGAAGGGCGCGCCCGAGTGGTGCCGCTTGCAGCAGACCGAGGTGTCGCCGTTCTCGCCCGATACGGCCTACGTGGCGTTCGACTGCCATGAGGTCGAGAACAACAAGCCCTACGTGTACAAGACGCACGACTTCGGCAAGACCTGGACCTCCATTGCCAGCGGCCTGCCGCAGACCGACCCGGCGCGCGTGGTGCGCGAGAACCCGAACAAGAAGGGGATGCTGGTGCTCGGCACCGACGCCGGCCTGTTCTATTCCTACGACGACGGCGGGCACTGGACGGCGCTGAAGAGCAACTTCCCCACCGCGCCGGTCTACGATCTGAAGTTCCACAAGGACAACCATGACCTGATCGTGGCCACGCACGGGCGGGGCTTGTTCGTGCTGGACGACATCACCCCGCTCGAGGAGATGACGCCGCAAGTCCTGGCCCAGGACTTGCACCTGTTCCCGGCGCATGCGGGCGTGCGCTGGCGCATGTCGAACCGGCGGGGTTACGCCATGGGCGAGTTCGTGGCGCCCAATCCGCCGTCGGGAGTGGTGATCACGTATTACTTGGCCAAGGATGTCGAGCCCGCGGGCGAAGAAGACAGTGCCGCCGGCAGAGCGGGCCGTGGCGGCTCGCCGCAAGCCGGGCCTGCGGGAGGCCCGGAGCAGCGCGGGCCGGTGAAGATCATCATCGCCGACAGCAACGGCCGGCCGGTCACCACCCTGCACGGTCCGGGAAAGAAAGGCATCAACCGCGTGGTGTGGAACATGCGTTATGAAGACGCCAAGCGGGTGAACGTGCCGGAACGCGAAGGCGAACGCGAGATGAGAGAGATGTACGGGTTCGGCGGCGGTCCGGCGGCCATCCCCGGCGTCTACCAAGTCGCCGTGACCGTGAAAGCCGGCACGCAAACGGAGATGGCGCAGGTGGAGCCCGACCCGCGTTTCCCCTTCGACATGGACGTGGCGCGCGCGCAGTTGCAGCAGTCGCTGGAGCTGCGCGACTGGGTGAGCGCGATGAACGAGTCGCTGAACCGGGTGGAGAGCCTGAAGGCGCAGATCGCCACGGTGCAGCGGCTGCTGGCCCCCGATGCGGCCGAGCCCGGCGCGGCGCAGAACGCCGCTTACCGGCCGGTACTGGAGCAAGGGCGCGCCTTGCAGCGCAAGCTGACGGCCTTGCAGGAGAAGGTCTACAACCTGCAGGCGCCCAGCGACGCCGCCGGCCGTTTGCATTACCTGGCGCGCTTCCAGGACGTTGTGCAGGGCGTGTACCGGATGGTCAACATGCCGTATGACCAGGCGCCCACCCCGATGGTTCAGGCGGAAGTGAACCAGTGCCGGAAGCAGCTCGACGCCTACCTGGCGGAGTTCAACGAGCTGCTGAAAACCGACGTGGCCGGCTTCAACAAGCTGGCGCTGGAGAAGGGAGCGAGCACGCTGTTCGCCGGCAATCCGATCGAGCTGAAAGGCGGCGCGCAGGCCGTGGGACGCTAGGGACGAAACAAGAATTAACCGTCGGGTGGGGCTTTTCGACTGCATCCCGGTTTGTGAGTCACCCCCGCTTGTGACTCACATCACTGACCGGAGTGCGCTAATGCGAATATCAACCCCATAGGGCATTCATGGGGGATGGCGAGCAGGAGCGACGCTGGTTCTGGGCCACGCTGATTCTTTCCAGCATCAGCATCGTGGCGCTGGTGTTCGCCTTCTGGGAGCTGGTGGAAAACCACTACTTCCGCGACCTGAATTACATTTCCCTGCACTACCTGTACATCAGCCGCGGCATCGCTTCGTCGCTGCTGCTGGCCACCTGGGCGGCGTGGTTCGTGCTGCGGCAGCGCCGTTTGGCCGAGGAGGAACTGCGGCGCTCGCGCGAGCGCTACCGCGGGCTGCTGGAAGCGTCGCCCGGCGCGGTGGCCCTGTACGACAGCTCGCTGCTGGTCTGGGAGTGGAATGCCGCCGCCGAGCGCCTGTTCGGGTTCAGCAAGGCCGAGGTGATCGGTCACGCTCTGCCCACCGTACCCGCGGAAAAGGAACTGGAACTGCAAAACTTCCTGCAGATGGTGGACTCGGGCCAGAGCGTGCTCGACCACGAAACCCTGCGCCGCAACCGCCAGGGCGAGGTGATCGAGGTGCAGCTCAGCCTGCTGCCCTTCCGCGAGCGCGGCCACGGCTATTTCCTCGAGGTCACCGCCGACATCCGGGAGCGCGTGCGCCTGCGCCAGACGTTGCTGGAAGTGGAGAAGCTGACCAGCATGGGCAAGATGGCGGCCGGCACGGCGCACCACCTGAACACGCCGCTGGCCTCCATGCTGCTGCGGGTGCAGATGATGCGGGAGCGCGCCGGGGCCAACGGGGGGTCCCCAGCGAGCCCGACTTCAGGCTCGCTGGGGTCCCCCAACGGTTTCGCCGGCGAGCTGGAGCAACTGGAGGGCGCCATCGGCTTCTGCCAGCAGTTCGTGCGCCGGCTGCTGGATTTTTCGCGGCGCCCCACGCCGCAGAAGCAGCCGGAGGAAGTCACCGCCGTCATCGAGGCGGTGCTGGGGTTCCTGGCGCCTTCGGTCAACGCCAAAAAAGCTCGTGTCACGACTGATCTTGCGGCAGCCGCCGGCATCTGCGTGATGGCCGATCGCAACGAACTGGAGACGCTCTTGCTCATCCTGCTCAGCAACGCGCTGGATGCGATTTCCAGCGGCGGCAACATCGCCGTCCGCTGCCGTCATCCCGAGCCCGGCGCCATGGAATTGGAAATCCGCGATGACGGCTGCGGCATCTGCGAGGCCGATATGCGCCGCATCTTCGAACCCTTCTTCACCACCAAGCCGCCGGGCAAGGGGACCGGTCTGGGACTGGCCATCGCGCGCAATATCGCCGCCGAGCACGGCGGGCTGATCCGGCTGGAAGGCGCGCCGGGCAAGGGCGCCGCGGCGACCGTGCGGTTGCCGCTGTGCCGCGCCGCCGCGGCGCAAGGGGCGGCCTCATGACGGGCGAGAGCGGCTGCGAAATCCTCATCGTGGACGACGACGCCGGCCTGGCCGGCACGCTGCGCGATTTCCTTGTCCAGGAAGGCTACGCGGCGGCGGTGGCGCTGTCCGGCGCGGAAGCCGTGGCGGTGCTCGACGAGAATCCCGGCCTGGCGTGCGCGCTGGTGGACCTGGTAATGCCGCTCACCGATGGCCTGGCGGTGATGGAGCAGTTGCACGCCCGCAATCCCGACCTGCCGGTAGTGATCATGACCGGCTATGGCACCATCGAAACCGCGGTGGAGGCCATCAAGCGCGGCGCCGAGGATTACCTGACCAAGCCCTTCGACCGGCAGGCGGTGCAAAAGAAGGTCGGGCGGCTGATGGAGGTCCACAACCTGCGCGAGCGCGTGGCCGAGCTGGAGTCAAACCTGCAGCAGGCGGCCGACCCGTTCAAGGACCTGGTGTACGTCTCGCCGCAGATGCAGAGAGTGGTGGAACGGGCGCGGGCGGCCGCCGCCAGCGAGGCCTCGGTGCTGCTTGTGGGCGAAACCGGCACCGGCAAGGAAATGCTGGCGCGCGCCATCCACGGCGCCAGCCGCCGCGCCGGCGCGCCCTTTTCCGCCATCAATTGCGGCGCCCTGCCGCGCGAGCTGGTGGAAAGCGAGCTGTTCGGCTATCGGCGGGGCGCCTTCACCGGCGCCTACGCCGACGCGCCCGGGTTGTTCGTGGCCGCCGGCAAGGGCACCGTGTTTCTGGACGAGATCGGCGAGATGCCCAAGGAGGCGCAGGTCAAGCTGCTGCGCGTGGTGCAGGAGCGCGAGCTGCGTCCGGTGGGCAGCGTGGCGCCGGTGAAGATCGACGTCCGGGTGCTCGCCGCCACCAACCGGCCGCTGCCGCAACTGCGCGCCGAATTCCTGCGCGAAGACCTCTATTTCCGCCTGGCCACCGTCGTGATCGAGGTGCCGCCGCTGCGCAACCGCCGCGAAGACATCCTGGTGCTGGCGCAGCATTTCGCCGCCCAGTTGGCCGACCGCTACGGGCGCCACATCACGCTGGCGCGCTCGGCCACCGAGCTGCTGCTGAACCATCCCTTCAGCGGCAACGTGCGCGAGCTGCAGAACGTGCTGGAAAGCGTGACCGCGCTGTCGCAGGCCGACCCGCAGACGATCGGCGACAAGGACCTGAAGCCGCTGCTGGGGCAGTCGCCCGCCGCGCCGCCACGCTTCCAGGAGCAGCCGCTGGCGCTGGACGAGATGGAGCGCATCGCCATCGAGCGCTCGTTGCGTTTGTGCCAGGGCAACCGCACGCGCGCGGCGGCGCTGCTGGGCATCTCGCGCGACACGCTCTACCGCAAGATGAAGGACCTGAAGGTCCGCAACGGAATCGAGCAGCCCAAATGAGCCGCCGGCGCGAGCTCGCGATCTGGGTGGCTGCCGCCTGCGGCGCCATGCTGCTGCTGCTCGGCATCCTGATGTGGCAGTACAACAACACGCAGCGCCGCTGGGCTATTGCCATGGCGCCCCGGCCGGCCGAGGGCGGCGCGGTGTTCGTCCGCAAGGGCTGCGCCAACTGCCACGGCAATGCCGGGTCGGGCGGCAAGCTGGGACCGCGGCTGCGCGACCGCGCCTCGCTGGCCGGCCTGCCGCAACTGGTCACCGCCATGTGGAACCACGCCCCGCGCATGTACGAGGCGATGCAGGCGCAGAAGCTGCCCTATCCCACGCTCAGCTACAACGAGACCGGGCAGCTCGTCGCCTTCCTTTATATGACCGGCTATGCCGACGAGCCCGGCGATCCGGAACGCGGGCGCATGCTGTTTGAGAGCAAGCAGTGCGCGCGTTGCCATGCCAACGACGGCAGCAAGCGCGAAGCTCCGGATGTGGCCGCCCTGGCGCTGGATGACGGCCCCATCTCCTGGACACAGGCGCTGTGGAATCATGCCTCGGCGATGCAGGAAAGCATGCGCCGCATGGGCATCGCGTGGCCGCACTTCCAGGCCAACGAATTGCGCGACTTGTTCGCCTACGTGCGCCGCCAGGGCGGCCGCTCGGACGTGGATTTCTCGGTCCCCGCCGCCGATCCCGACCGCGGCTGGAAAGTCTTCCAGGAGAAATCGTGTTTGAGCTGCCACGCCCTGAACCGTCCCAGCGCGCCCGCGCTCGCGAATGCGTCCAGGGGCGAGCATGGGCGGCCTGTTGGACCGGTGCTGGGCGCGGACGGCAAACTCCCGCCCACGTTTTCGCAGTTCGGCGAGGCCATGCTCAACCACTTCCCCGACATGCGGAAGGCCATCGATGCCGAGGGCAAACAGCCGCCCACCTTCCAGAAGCAGGAGATGGCGGACCTGGCGGTGTTCCTCTACAGCCTGCACTTCCGCGAGCCCTCGGGATCGCCGCACGTGGGTAAGAGCATTTTTGCCTGGCGCGGCTGCGCCGACTGCCACGGCGCAGAGGCCGAGGGCACTGCCCGCGGAGCACGCCTGCGCGGCCTCGGCCGTACCTACACCGCGACTCGCCTCGCCACCGACCTGTGGCGCCACGGCGCCAAGATGTACGAGCAGAGCCGCAAGAGCGGGCGGCCGTGGCCGGCCTTACAGGAGAGCGACGTGGGCGATCTGCTGTCGTTCCTCAACACGCCGGTGGAAAAGCAGTAGGCTTGTCCTCCGACTGGGAGGCGCAGCGACGGGTGGCCCACATTTGCCTGGTTTTGGCAAATGTGGGTCTTTTCTGCGGAACATCCCCACATTAGCTCGCTGCGCTCGCAAATGTGGGCCACCCCGCGAAAGGCGCGCACACGAGGCTCAGCATGACGCCATCAATTGTGCCGGGGCGCTGATTGTGTCGGGGCGCGCTCTAGGAGGCGGCGGCCATGCTGCGGGCCGGACGGGTGGCCCACATTTGCCTGGTTTTGGCAAATGTGGGTCTTTTCTGCGGAACATCCCCACATTAGCTCGCTGCGCTCGCAAATGTGGGCCACCCAGCCAAACCCGGGCTGGACGCGTTTCTGGCGCGGCCCGCGTTCGGGATGACACTCGTGAAACCTCCTCGTTCATGAATAATGCAGGCTAGGAGGCGGCGGCCATGCTGTGGGCTGGTTGCGCTGCGGGCAGGTAGATGCAGAACACGGTGCCCTTGCCCGGGCGGGTGCGCACCCGGATGCTGCCCTCGTATTTGCGGACAATCTCGCGCGTGACCCACAGCCCCAGGCCGGTGCCGACCACGTCCTTGGTGGTGAAGAAGGGCTCGAAGATGCTGCGCAGGTGCGGCCCGTCGATGCCGGAGCCGGTGTCGGCCACGGTGACGCGCACCTGGCGGCCGGCGTTTCCGGCGGCGCAGGAGGCTACGCGCAGGTGCAGGGCGCCCTGCCGCGGCATGGCGTCAATGGCGTTGGAAACCAGGTTGGACACGACCTGCCGCACCTCGCCGACATTGGCGATCACGTGGCCGTCCTGCGGACGGTACCTGGTATGCACCTGGATTTCCTTCTGCCGCAGCTTGCGGTCGTAGAGCGCGAGCACGCTTTCCACTACTTCCTGGACCGCAACCTCGGTGGGCGAGCTGCTTTCGCGGTAGAAGCCGAGCGTCTGCTTGGTAATGTGGGCTACGCGCTGCAGCTCCTGCTCGGCGATTTCCAGGTGCGCGCGGGCCTCGAGGGGAAGGTTCTTGTCGCACGCCACCAGAAACAAGGCGTTGGTGACCGCCTCCAGCGGGTTGTTGATTTCGTGCGCCATGGTGGCCGCCATGCGCGCCGCCGAGGCCAGCTTCTCGCTGCGCACCAGGGCCTCTTCCGCCCGCCTGCGCTCGGTGATGTTCTGGATCACGGTGATGCGGTAGGCGAATCTGCCGTGCGCATCGCGCACCGCGGAACTGGTCACATGCACCCAGACGGGGGAACCGTCGCGGTGCAGGTAGCGCTTGTCCATTTCGTAGGCTTCGGTCTTGTCGGCCAGCAGAGGGGCGAGCAGGAGGGCCTCGGGCTTGTGGTCGTCCGGGTGAGTGATGTCTTCAAAGGTCTTCGTCAATATCTCTTCCGGCGTGTAACCCAGCATGCAACAGAGCGCGGAGTTCACCATCAGCAGGCGGCCGTTGGGGGCGACCTGATCGAGGCCGACGGCGGCATGTTCATAGACGGCGCGGAAACGGGCTTCGCTGCTGCGAAGCGCCTCCTCGGCCTGGCGGCGCTCGGTGACTTCGCGGAAGACCAGCACCACGCCGATGATGTTGCCATCGGCGTCGCGAATAGGCGCGCCGCTGTCGTCCAGCGGCCACTCGGCGCCATCACGCGCCACCAGGATGGTGTGGTTGGCCAGGCCGACGATGCTGCCGGTGCGCAGCACCTTCTGCACCGGGCTTTCCACCGGTTTGCGGGTCTGTTCGTTGATGATGCGGAAGACGGCGTCCAGCGGGGCGCCGATGGCTTCCTTGTCATTCCAGCCGGTCAGGTGCTGGGCGACGGGGTTCATCAGCGTGATGCGGCCTTCGGCGTTGGTGGCGATGACGGCGTCGCCGATGCTGTGCATGGTGGTGGAGAGCCATTCGCTGGTCTCGCGAATTTTGGCCTCGGCGCGGCGGCGGGCGCTGACGTCGCGGAACACCAGCACCACGCCGACCACGCCGCGCTGGCTGTCCCGGATGGGAGCGGCGCTGTCGTCAATGGGGCGCTCGATGCCGTCGCGGGCCAGCAGCACGGTGTGGTTGGCCAGGGTGACGGCAAGCCCGCTCTTCAGCACCTGCTCGACGGGGTTGGGCACCGGCTGGCGCGTTTTCTCGCGGACGACCGCAAACACCTCGTCGATAGCGTGGCCCTGGGCGTCGGCGGCCTTCCAGCCGGTCAGCCTTTCCGCGACTTCGTTGACGAAGGTAACCTTGCCATGGCTGTCGGTAGCGATGACGCCGTCGCCGATGCTGGCCAGAGTGGTGGCAAACCACTGGCGCGCCTCTTCCGCGGCGCTGCGGGCGGAGCTCTCGGAGTTGAACATCTGCACCAGGGTGCGGCTCATGAGGAAGGCGAGTGTGAGCGCCAGCAGCAGGCTGATGACGGTCATGCCGATGATCAGGTGCACCAGTCGCGCCGACTCGGCCGCGGCTTGGGTCCTGGCCGCGTCCAGCAGCATCTGTTTGCGCTCGACGAGCGCGTCCATGGCCGCACTGAGCTCAGCCCTGTGAGGCGCGGCCGTGCGCTCCCACTGCTCCATGACGCGCTCCGTGCTGGCGCCGGACTGGCGCATGCGGAGCAAGGCGTCCAGGTCTTCCTGGTGCTCCTTCTCGGCCTTTTCGATAACGCCCAGCAGCTGCTGGCCAGGCGCGCTCTCAATCTGCTTGTGGAGCGCGGCCATGGTTTGCTCCGCTTCCTGGCGGGCGTTCTCCAGGCGCTGCCGGTAAATCTCGGGATTGGCGGAGAGCAACAGGCCGCGCGCCGCCGAAACCTTCCGCTCCAGTTGATATTGCAGTTGCTGGGCCAGGATCAGTTCATGGGAGTAGGTGCCGGCCAGCGCCTGGCTGCTGCCGGTTACCGAGCGCAGCGCCAGGATGGACGCCCCCGCGACCAACGCCGCACACAGCACCACCGCGGCAAAGCCGATGGTGAGCCTTTTATGAAACGAGGAGAACGGCATGAAAGGTTCCCAAGCGGCAAATTGTATCGCACTTGCGGCCGGTTGGCAGTGACAGGCGGGCAGGAATTGCACGCGATGGATTCAGCGACTCTATCGGGCGGCAAAGCGACCTGGGGCCGGCCCTGCCTCGCCGGCGCTTCGTCCTGTGGCAGGCCGGGGAAGAGCATCTGGGCCCGGCACAAGAAGCGCGCGCCAGGCTGAGCATGGCGCCGGCAATTTCGCCGGAAATGCTACAGTGTTAGGTTCATGGCGGCTCCGGAATCCAAATTCGTGCGCGCGTGCCGGGGGCAATCCACGCCGGTCACCCCAGTGTGGTTCATGCGCCAGGCGGGACGCTACATGGCGGAGTACCGCGAGGTGCGCAAGCATCATTCGCTGGTGGAAATCTGCAAGCGTTCCGAACTGGCCGCCAAAGTCACCATCGATGCCGCGGAAATCCTCGGCGTGGACGCCGCCATCATCTTCGCCGACCTGCTTTTGCCGCTGGAAGTGATGGGCATGGCGTTCCACTTCGAGTCCGGCGAGGGCCCGGTGATCGAAAAGCCGGTGCGCGCGCCCGCCGACGTGCACGCCCTGCGCACCGACCGCGCCGGCGAACTGGGCTACGTGGCCGAGTCGGTGCGGCTGGTGGCACGGCACTTCGGGGCGAAGCTGCCGGTGATCGCCTTCTGCGGCGCGCCCTTCACGCTGGCCAGCTACATCATCGAGGGCGGCGGCTCGCGTCATTACCTGGAGACCAAAAAGCTCATGTACCGCTCGCCGGAGGCCTGGGACGAGCTGATGCTCAAGCTGGTGGCGGTGCTCAGCGCCTACGTGGTGGAGCAGGCGCGCGCCGGGGCGGACGTGGTGCAGATTTTCGATTCCTGGGTGGGCTGCCTCAGTCCCGCCGACTATCGACGGTACGTGCTGCCGCGCACCACCGAGCTGGTGCAACAGGTGAAGCGCGCGGCCGTGCCGGTCATCTATTTCGGCACCGACACGGCCACGCTGCTGCCGGCGATGAAGGAAACCGGCGCCGACGTGATGGGGGTGGACTGGCGCATCGGGCTGGACGACGCCTGGCGGGCGCTGGGCAACCGCGGCGCGATTCAGGGGAACCTCGATCCCGTGCTGCTGTTCGCCAACAAGAAAGAGCTGCACGCGCAGGCCAAAGACGTGTTGCAGCGCGCCGGGGGCCGCGCCGGGCACATCTTCAATCTCGGGCACGGCATTCTGCCCGGCACGCCGGTGGAGCACGTGCAAGACCTGGTGCAGCTCGTGCACGATTATTCCGCCAAATACGCCACCGCGGCCAAAGTCGAGTGGTTCGGGGAGTCGCAGTGACTGAGGTCAAGCAGGCGGCGCTGCTGCTGGCGCACGGCAGCCCCGACGCGCCGCAAGAAGTGCCCGAGTTCCTGCGCAACCTGACCGGCGGGCGCGCGCTGCCGGCGGCGGTGGTGGCCGAGGTGCAGCGCCGTTACGCGCTGATCGGCCGCTCGCCGCTGACCGAAATCACGCTGCGGCAGGCGCAGGGCGCGGCCCGCGAACTCGGCTTGCCCGTCTACCCCGGCATGCGCAACTGGAAACCGTTCATCCAGGACACGGTGAAGCGGATGGCGGCCGACGGCATCAACCAGGCGGTGGCCATCTGCCTGGCGCCGCAGAATTCGCGTACCAGCGTGGGGCTGTACCGGCGGGCGCTATTTGGTGAAGCGGGCGAAGCGCCATTCGCCATTGACTTCGTCGAGAACTGGCACGACCACCCGCTGCTCATCCGCGCCTTCGCGGAAAAACTCCAGGCGGGATGGCAGCGCGCCTGCCAGCGGATGCGCGCGCGTGTGCCGGTGATCTTCACCGCCCACAGCGTGCCGGTGCAGACCATCGAGGAGGGTGACCCCTACGCGCAGCAGGCGCGGGAAACCGCCGCACTGGTGGCGATGGAGACGCCGTCGCTCGGCGTGGATGATTGGACCTTCGCCTTCCAGAGCCAGGGGATATCGGGCGGCGAGTGGCTGGGGCCGACGGTGGAACAAACCATCGTGGGGCTGAAAGCGAGGGGCCACCGCGGGGTGTTCATACAGCCGATTGGCTTCGTCTGCGATCATGTGGAGATTCTGTACGACATCGACATCGCGTTTCGAGAGTTCGCCGAGAGGGAAGGCATGCGCCTATGGCGTGCGGAGTCGGTGAACGATTCGCCCCTGTTCTGCGCCGCGCTGGCCGGCGTGGCGCGCTCGCGGCTGAGGCAGCCCGGCGAGGCTAAACCGCAGATCGTGCAGATACAAGGAATTTAGCCGCAGATTTACGCGGATGAACGCGGATAGTGCAAAAGCATAGATCCTGAGGTCGTGCGCGAAAAGCGCGCACACGACCTCAGGATGACGCCCTTCAATTACTTTCTGCGTTCATCAGCGTTAATCTGCGGCAAAGAAGAATGAAGCGCATTGCCATCGTCGGCGGCGGGATCAGCGGGCTGAGCGCGGCCATGACCTTGGAGCGGGCGCGCGCCGAAGGCGTCGCACTGGAGTACGCGATTTTCGAAGCGGCGCCGCGGCTGGGCGGGGTGCTGGTGACGGAGCGCGTGCAGGGCTGCCTGGTCGAGGGCGGGCCCGATTCCTTCCTGACTGAAAAATCCTGGGGACTCGATTTCGTGCGCGAGGTGGGGCTGGGCGACCAGCTCATTGGCTCCAACGACGCCGAGCGCAAGACCTGCATCCTGGTGAAAGGCCGGCTGGCGCCGATCCCCGACGGGCTGATGTTCATGGTGCCGACCAGGATCGCGCCCATCATGTCCTCACCGCTGTTCTCGCTGGGCGCCAAGCTGCGCATGGCGGCGGAGTACTTCCAGCGGCCCAACGCCGATTATGGTGAGCGCGACCGGACGGTGGCGGAGATGATCGAGGGCCACTACGGCCCGGAGATGGTGGACCGGCTGGCCGACCCGCTGCTGGCCGGAGTGTACGGCGGCTCCGCCGCGGAGCTGAGCGCCGCCGCCGTGCTGCCGCGCTTTGTAGAGATGGAGAAGCGCTACGGCAGCCTGAGCCGCGGCATGCTGGTGGCGCGCCGGCAGGGGGCGCGGGCCGGCGCATCGGCGCCGCAGGAGCGGCCGCTGTTCACGTCTTTGCGCGACGGCATGCAGCAGTTGGTGGACACCATCGTGCCGCGGCTGCCGCCCGAGGCGGCGCGGCTGAGCAATCCCGTGGTCGCGCTCAGCCGGCCCGGCAAGTGGTTCGTGGCGCCGCAGCAGGGGTCGCCGGAAGAATTCGACGCCGTCATTGTGGCGCTGCCCGCTTATGCCGCGGGCGCGCTCGTAGAACGCGTCAGCCCCGAGCTGGCCGGCGAATTGAAGCAGGTGCCTTATAGCTCGTCGGTCACGGTGACGCTTGGCTATGAGAAGCGCGAGCTGGAAGGATTGCCGCCGGGCTTCGGCTTCCTGGTGCCGCCCAGCGAGCGCCGCCGCATGCTGGCCTGCACCTTCGTGCACGTGAAGTTTCCTCACCGCGCGCCGCCGGACCGCGGCATCATACGGGCCTTTCTCGGCGGCTCGCGCGACGAAGCGGCGCTCGATCTCCCCGACGACGAGTTGCTGGCGCTGGTGCGCCGGAATTTGCGCGAGATCCTCGGCCTTGCAGGCGAGCCGCTGTTCGCGCGCATTTACCGCTGGCGCAGGGCAATGGCGCAGTACGTCAGCGGGCACCTGGCGCGCGTGGAGCGGATCGAAAAGCTGCGGCGGCAGATCTCCGGGCTGCAACTGGCCGGCAACGCCTACCGGGGCATCGGTGTGCCGGACTGCATCGCGTCGGGACAGCAGGCGGCGCGGAATGCGCTGGGCGTCGCCAATCTCGAAGTCACAAAAACATAACCGCGAATTTCACCGAAGTGCCTGCATGCATGCTGGGCTCGCCAGCGGCTGCGGCGATCCTTCGACTCGGGCCTGCGCCCTCGCTCAGAGCTTGTGACTTTTTTGCTGCGTTTTCCTCAGGGATGCACGCTATAAGTGAGCCCATGAGCGATGCAGGCGCGGCAGTGCGGCAAGGAACCGAGGAAACCCGAGCGGCGGTGCGGTTGCGGATGCCGGAGCGGCGGCAGATGGCATGGGTGGCGCAGTGTGCCGATGATCTGGTGGGGCCAGCGCACTCGGTGCGCGCGGTGATGGCGGTGGTGGAAACGCTGATTTCATGACGAGATCGGCTCCTCGACCCGAGTACATTGGTTTCTGCTGAAAAGACCAAGGCTCGGGAGGAGAAGCCGACGTGATCATTATAGGTTGTGATTTCCACCCGAGGTTTCAGCAAAT